>ERZ1027054.248-NODE-248-length-27212-cov-10.792724_pt1 | contig 27212 bp, 23 predicted proteins | sample MGYA00519284_ERZ1027054 | MGnify/ENA primary metagenome ERZ1027054 (study PRJEB26926, sample SAMN06164568) | human gut metagenome | biome: ENVO:00009003; feature: ENVO:2100002; material: ENVO:00002003 | host: Homo sapiens | place: USA | collected 2012 ... | reverse complement strand
ACCGGGTCGTGCTCAATTTCAACTTCACGGACGATGCCAAAACGGTCACCCGTGAGGAAGTGTTGGGTTCGAGTGCTGTGGACAATGCTCCACCAAAAGTAAGGCCGTTTACCTGAAAAGGTAAGCGGCTTTTTCTTGTATCTACGTGCTTTTTGATATGCAAAAGTGAAACGGATTCACTTTTGCATGTTGATAATGAAACGTGTAGGAGGCCCCCTTTTCAGTCGTTTGTAGCAAGTTTGTAGCAGATCTGTAGCAAAATTCGGAGAGAAACGGTAAAATGGCTCCGAAAACCCGATTTTTGCAGATTTTTGGATATAAAATTTTATCATCGAATTTTGTGCAGAATGACGGTGGTGCTTTTCATTCGGATTCTGATGCCGTATAATAAAGAAAAAGATCATGGATGAAAGGAGAAATCGCCGTGCGCTACACCATCAGGCATTTTGATTTGCCGCTGCTTACCTTTGAAGCAAACATGGACAGTGCAGATACTGACCTCCATATTATAAAGGTCTACGAAGAAAACCGTTCCTTTTTACCTTTGAACCTGACTGTATCAGAAGATGGTGTAGAACGCTGGCTGCGGCATCGCACAATTCCGAAGAACCGAGCGTATGTAGATGCTCTGCTCTCTAAGGTGGGGCTTTCTTTGAATCGTCCGCTGGGAATTATCACCGTCTGCAAAGGACTTTCACTCAATGATTGCTTTTGGGTAGATGCAGAGGGCTCCGGTGACACCTTTGAAAAAGTAAATCTTTACGATAACCGATTCAGTCAGGTGCTGGCAGCAATCGCCTTTACAGGATATGGCAGCAGCATACGAACTTCGCTTGCGTCCTGCCCGGAGTTCTCGACCAACGGGATGCTGCCAAAATGCTGGCGCAGACAAAACGGAAAAATCTACCTTTATAAAGGGGGCACGTCAGGGTTCAGTAATCTGGGATTTGAACCGTACTCGGAACTGTACGCTTATCAAGTTGCACAGGCAATGGGTGTAAATGCAATTCGCTACACCCTGACAAAAGATCTGAAAAAGACGCTTTGTTCCAAGTGTGAGCTGTTCACCAGCAAAGAGTATTCTTATATTCCCATCGGACAGCTTGTGTCCAAAGGTGGAATAAAAGCAATTTTTGCGTATTATCAGACGTTAGGTCAGAACTTTGTGGATGCGCTGGAAGATATGCTGGTCTTTGATGCGATCATCTGCAACACTGACCGCCACTATGGAAATTTTGGTGTGTTGGTGGATAATAAGACCAACACGATTGCGGCACCCGCACCGCTGTTTGACCACGGAAACTCGCTGTTCAGTCTGGGCGGAACGGATCTTTGGGACAACCAGAAAGCATTTGATGAATATGCCCGCACACTGCTTCCGCTTGCATACGATGATTTCTTTGCAGCTGCAAAGAGTGCAATGAAACCTCGTCACCGTGCAATGCTCCATAAGCTGCTGGATTTCCATTTTGACCGCAGAGCGACACGTTATAATCTGCCGCCAAATCGCTTGAAGATGATCGAAAAAGAGGTACAGCGCAGAGCAAGAGTGCTTTTAGGGTAAAAAGGAAATCGCCCACCTGAGCGAAGATGGACAGTATCTTTGCGCAAATGAGGGCGTTCTGCAGTATAATCTGCCACTGAATCTTTTCATCGGAGATAAACGCAAAGTTCCATTGGTGGATGTGGTTGTTTGGGCCAAGAAGCGTATCTTTCCGAAAAACCGGATGGACTGCAAGGGTATTCTGAAAATGATGGGCCTTCCGGACTACAATGCGTGGGAAATTGTTAAGCATACCAATGCCTGCCGGATGGAAGATCCCTATTGGCTGAGATTCAGCGAAGAGGAAACCTTTGCAGATACTACGCGCGGAAGATCCAGAAAAATCATGAGCGCTTGAAAAAGCACAAATAAAGCAAACGAACCGCCCCGGTTTCCGTAACAGGAAGCCGGGGCGGTTTTTGTATGCGGGGGAGCGGGCGGCAGGGCAGCATTCCGACCTTGAGACTGCCTGTATTTCACGGAAGAATGCGCAAACAAAAAGCAGGCAGTGTCGTGGAAAGGAGGAGGAAAGCGACACTGCCTGCTGTATAGGAACCCCTGAACATTGCGGCTTGGTCAGGAGGGATTTGGTAGTCTGTCCGCCGTTCTGGCTATTGCCTCGCATAGAAACGGGAGACAGTTTTTTATGGGCCTGCTGTGCGCCGCTGCTGCGGCCGCACCCGCAGGAAAATGTGCCTGCATGGGCTGTGGGAGAATCTTTCGGAGGTTATGGGGGAGATCCGTTCCGTTCTCCCTGAGTGCACCCTTATTATGCCAGACAATCGTGGCAATTTTTTGTGGTAATTTTGAACAGTTTGCAAATATTGCAGTTTGCGTTTGTAATGCCTGGGCAACATCCGCAAACTGCATATCGCAAATATGCCGTTTTGACAGGCACTGTTTTTGAAAATTGCGATAAACGCCCTGCCCATGAAAAAAGACTGCTGAAAAGTCCGCACCCTTCAGCAGTCCGAATCTGAAATTTTTTTGCGTTACACCCCAAAGAACTCCTTGGCGATGTCGGCGCTGCGCTTGGCGTCCTTGGCGTACCAGTCCGCGCCGATCTTCTCGGCGTATTCCGGGGTCAGCACGGCACCGCCCACCATGATCTTGCAGTCGAGCTTAGCGGCGTGCAGGGCGGCGATGGTCTCTTCCATGCTTTTCAGGGTGGTGGTCATCAGGGCCGAAAGACCTACCAGATGCACGTCCTTTTCCCGCACCGTGTCCACCACTGTTTCCACCGGCACATCCCGGCCAAGGTCCAGCACCTCAAAGCCGTAGTTTTCCAGAATGACCCGGACGATGTTTTTGCCAATGTCGTGCACGTCGCCCTTGACAGTGGCAAGGACGATACGTCCCTTGCTGGCGCTGCCCTCGCCCTTTTGGGCAATGGCGGTCTTGATCTCCTCAAAGGCGCTCTGGGCGGCACTGGCGGCCTGCAGCAGCTGCGGCAGGAACAGGGTACCCTTTTCGTACTTGGCACCAACAATGTCCAAGGCGGGGATCAACGCTTCGTCCACCACCTCCAGCGGCTGCTTTTCTGCCAGCAGGGCGCGGGTATGGGCGGCGGCGTCACCTTTCAAGCCCTTTTCCACCGCTTTCATCAGGGCGGCGTAGGGGCCGGTAAGCTCTGCTTCGGCGGCATTGGCGGCAGGCGCGGCCTTTGCAGCCTGTGCCAGCGCAGTGCTGGCGGGCACACGGTCGGCAAAGCGCTCGATGTACTTTGTGCTCTGCTTGTCCCGGTTGGTCAGCACGTTGTAGGCGTACACCGCCGCCATCATCTCCTCGCTGGAGGGGTTCATGATGGCAAGGTCCAGCCCGGCGTACATGGCCATGGTCAAAAAGGTGGTGTTCAGGTAGGTGCGGCAGGGCAGACCAAAGCTGATGTTGGACACGCCCAGCACGGTGCGCACCCCCAGCTCCTTTTTGCAGGCTTCCAGTGCCTGCACCGTGGCCAGTACATCCTCCTGCTGGGCGCTGGCGGTCAGGGTAAGGCAGTCGATGTAGATATCCTCCCGGGGGATGCCCGCCGCCAGCGCTGCCTCGGTGATGCGGCGGGCAATGGCCACACGGTCTGCGGCTTTGGGCTGGATGCCTTTTTCGTCGATGGCAAGCCCCACGATGGCAGCACCGTACTTCTTGCACAGCGGCAGGATGGCGGCAAGCTTTTCCGGCTCACCGTTGGTGGAGTTGACGATGGGCTTGCCGTTGTACACCCGCAGACCCCGCGTCAGCGCTTCCACGTTGGAAGAGTCCAGTTGCAGGGGCAGGCTGGTCACGCTTTGCAGCGCTTTGACCACCTGCTCCATCAGCACCGGCTCGTCTACGCCGGGTGCGCCCACGTTCACGTCCAGAATCTGCGCCCCGGCTTCTGCCTGACTGACGGCCTGTTCCAGCACATAGTTCATGTCGCCTTCCCGCAAAGCCTGCTGGAAGCGCTTTTTGCCGGTGGGGTTGATACGCTCGCCCACCACTGTGATGCCGTCTACCGTGACCGTGTCCACCGGGGTGCACAGCACTGAGGGCATCCGGTGCGCGGGACGCCCCGGGGTGCAGCCTGCAAAGGTGCCGTTGAGCAGCTTGATGAACTCCGGGGTGGTGCCGCAGCAGCCGCCGGCGGCAAACAGGTGCAGCTCCCGGTAGGGCTTCATCTGCAAGGCGAACAGCTGCGGGGTGATATCGTAGCCGCTGCCGTCCGCCCGGGGCAGACCGGCGTTGGGCTTGACGAACACCGGGAAGTTACCGGGCACGGCTTCTGCCAGCCGCTTTGCCATGGGAAAGATCTCCTTGGGCCCCAGCGAGCAGTTGATGCCCACGGCGTCTGCCCCCAAGCCCCGGGCGGTGGCGGCAAAGCTTTCCACTGTGCAGCCGGTAAAGGTGCGCCCGCCCGCCTCAAAACTCATGCTGGCCAGAATGGGCAGATGAGTATTCTCCTTGGCAGCCAGCAGGGCGGCTTTCAGCTCGTACAGGTCGGTGTAGGTCTCAAAAAAGATCAGGTCTGCCCCGGCGGCTTCGCCTGCCTTGACGATGCGGGCATACTCAGCCACAGCATCCTCAAAGGCCAGCGTTCCGCTGGGTTCCAGCAGCTCGCCCAGTGGGCCCACGTCCAGCGCGGTCAGTGCACCGTAGGGCGCACAGGCGCGCTTGCAGTTTTCAATGCCTGCGGTGATGATCTGCTCCAGCGTGTAAGCACTACCTGCCAGCTTGTGGGCAGAAGCGCCGAAGGTGTTGGCGTTGACGATGCGGCTGCCCGCCGCAGCGTACTGCCCATGGATGCCCTCGATAAGCGCCGGGTCGGTGATGTTCAGCTCTTCCGGGCGTGCGCCCAGCTTGAGCCCGGCAGCTTGCAGCATGGTGCCCATGCCGCCGTCCAGCAGGATGGTATTGCTCTGTCTGAAAAGTTCATTCACTTGCACAGGTCTTTCCCCTCTTTCTGTATTCGCAGCGGGTGCGCAGCACACAATGGCCGCACCCGGCCAGTTGACCCTTTACCGGGTGGTCGCTGACCCCCAGCAGGGCAGTCACGCTCTTGCGCGGGGTCATCAGGTTGGTGTCGGTGACGCACAGCCCGGCCTTGCGCACGGTGTCCAGCGCCGCTGCCACCATCGGCTGCACCGCGATATCCCAATCGCCGTAGCCGGGCGAAAAGCGCCCGGTCAGATACTTTCCCTCGGTCGCCGCCCACTGGCGCAGCTGCGCCTCGGCGGCATCGGCGGCCTGCTCGGCCAGTGCGCTGCCCAAGGCATCGGAGGCTACCCCGGCGGCAATATCGCCCACGCCTGCCCGGCGGATCTGGGCATCCACCCCGGGGCCCAGCGTCACTGCCAGCAGAATGGCCTGTCCGCAGCCAGTCAGGTGCTTGTGCACGTCTTCACCGGGCAGAAGCCCGGCCTCGGTCAGGGCAGGGGTGTCTGCCAGCAGCCACACCGCCCGGGGCATCGCCGCCGCCAGCAGCGGCACCGCGCACTTTTGCAGCAGTGCCAGCGTGGCGGCGTCCGGCTCGCCGTGCGCACCGAAATACCGCGCCGCCTGTACAAGATCCACACTCTGCGGCTTTTCTATCGCCAGTGGGCGGGGCACGCCGATCGCCATGGGCCGCACCTCCTTACTTCTCTTAAATAAAGTACTATTCAGTATACCGCACTTGTGGGCTTTTATCAATCCCGCAAAAGGGGAGGAATTAGAAAAAAGGCTGCTCTGTTTTTTGAAAGCGGCCTTGCGGTGTGCGCAGTTTTTGCACACATTCGGATTTTCCCCGTCAAGTTTACCGGCAAAATAAAAACGCACGTTGACTCTTATCGAATCAACATGCGTTTGCAGTATCGGAGTGGCGAGACTCGAACTCGCGGCCTCCTGCTCCCAAAGCAGGCGCGCTACCAACTGCGCAACACCCCGGCGTCTGGCGGCACAGCTGCACCGCCGAAATATAGTATATCGTTTTTTGCGCGGTTCGTCAATACGGAATCCGCAGTTGACGGCGCTGCGCGGTCTGCTTTTTTCAGCCGGCAGAAGCGGCAGCTGGCAGCAGCGGAAAAGGGCGCGGCAGCAGGCGCTTTTTGAAGAGCTGGGCGCGGTTTTGGTGCAACTGCCAAAAAGAGAACGCAAAAACTAGATAGAGTACAAAACTTGTTGCGCTCTAGTTGCAAGATGGCCGGAAAGGTGCTATCATAGCACTATATCGCCGTGAAGCGTAGTGAGATGCGGCGGTGGGAAAGCAGACGATAGCTAAAAAGAAAGGCACGGCGTAAGCGATGACGATACAGGAATGCTATAAAAAGATGGGCGCAGACTATCAGGAGGTGCTGGGGCGGCTGTATAACGAAGCCATGATCTGCAAATTTGTGCGGATGTTCTTGCAGGACGACAGCTTTCAGATTTTGGAGGAAGCGCTGCGCAGGGGAGACGTGAAAGAGGCGTTCCGCGGGGCGCACACCCTCAAGGGCGTCTGCCAGAATCTGGGCTTTTCCAATCTGTACGCGCCCACCTATACCCTGACCGAGACCCTGCGCGCCGGGCAGCTGGAGGGCACGCAGGAGCAGTTTGCAAAGGTGGAAGAGCAGTACCGTTGCACGGTGGACGCCATCCGCGCGCTGGACTGAAATATAATGCGGTGTCGGGTGGCTTTCGGGCTGCCCGACATTGTTCTTTTATGGTTGCGGTTGAAAAACGGCAAAACCGCCCCTTGTACCGCCGCGCAGTTTGCGGTATGATAAACAAAAAGAGGGAAGGAGAACTGTTATGTCCAAACATATCCTTGTCTGCCTGCCCATCAGTGCAGAGCAGAGGGCCCGCATTGAGGCGGTGCAGGGCTTTGCATATCGCTTTACCACCCCGGATACCGCCACGGCGGAGGATGCCCTGTGGGCTGATGCGGTGCTGGGCAATCTGCCGGTGCCGCTGATCCGGCAGAACGACCATCTGGAGTGGTTCCAGTCCAACACAGCGGGCCCCAATAACTATCTGGAGCCGGGGGTGCTGCCGGAGAAGTGCATCGTGACCAACGCCACCGGTGCTTATGGGCTTGCCATCAGCGAGTGTATGCTGGCAATGTGGCTCGGCCTGCTCAAGGAGCTGCCCACCTACCGGGATAACCAGCGGGAGCACCGCTGGGCACCCACCGGCCACTCTGTGGGCAGCATTGCAGGCAGCCGGGTGCTGTGCGTGGGCATGGGCGATATCGGCTCGAACTTTGCCCGGCGGGCGTATGCGCTGGGTGCTGAGGTGGTGGGCGTGCGCCGCACCGTGCACCCGGATACCCCCTGCCCGGACTACTGCACCCGGGTGGTGGCGCAGAGCGCGCTGGACGCAGAGCTGCCGCAGGCCGACCTTGTGGCGCTGAGCCTGCCCGGCACGCCGGAGACACTGCATCTGTTTGGCGCAGAGCGGCTGGCGCTCTGCAAGCCCGGTGCCATCCTGCTCAATGTGGGGCGCGGCACTGCCGTGGACGGCGAGGCACTGGCAGCTGCCGTGCACAGCGGGCGGCTTTCCGGCGCAGGGCTGGATGTGACCGACCCCGAGCCGCTGCCGCCGGAGCATCCCCTGTGGGCAGAGCCGAATGTGATTATCACACCCCATGTCACCGGCGGCTTCAGCCTGCCCAAGACGCTGGACAACATCGTGGATATCTTTGCACATAACCTCAAGCGCTATGCCGCCGGTCAGCCGCTGGATAACCAGATGGACCGCCGCACCCAGTACGCCAGCGGCGCACGGTTGCAAAGCACGCTATAAAACAAAAAACTGCCGCACAACTGTGCGGCAGTTTTTGTTCTTGTGGTTTACAGCATCACTGCGCCTGCGCAAGGCAGGCGTCCATGGCGGTAAAGATGGCCTCGCTGGTCATGGTGGAGCCGGTGATGGCATCTACACCGGTGGTGGAGCCGGTCTGTGTCAGCTGCGCTGCCAGCGTTTCGGCGGCCTTGCCGCCCAGCTCCGGGGTCTCGGCAGAGGCGTCCACCTGTACGGCGGTCACCTTGCCGCCGGTCACGGTGACCGTGACGGTCACCTCGCTCAGGCAACCCTGTGCAGAGGAGGTGTAGCTGCCATCGGTCAGGGGGGCGGCGTTGTCGGCGGCGGGTACGGTGCCGGTGTTGTGGATATACAGGTTCAGCACAATGCCCATCAGCACGGTGGCTGCCAGCATGAGCAGGATATTACGGGTCATTTTCGCGGTCATGGTATGGTATCTTCTCCTTGGGGGTGATTATTTTGCGGGCTTGAAGCTGTCGCGCAGGGTGACCACCCGGTTGTACACGCCGGGGTTCTTGCTGTCCGGGGTAAAGAAGCCGGTGCGCACGAACTGGAACTTCTCGCCGGGCTTTGCGTCCTTCAGGCTCTCCTCCAGCTTGCAGCCGGTGCGCACGGTGACGCTTTCCGGGTTCAGGTAGTCCTTGTAGTCACTGCCCTCGGGGATGCCGTTCATGTTGGCTTCGGTGAACAGCTTGTCGTACAGGCGCACCTCGGCGTCCACGCAATGTGCGGCGCTTACCCAGTGGATGGTACCCTTGACCTTGCGGCCATCGGCGGGGTTGCCGTTGCCGGTCTCGAGGTCGGCGGTGCAGTGGATGGCAGCAATGCTGCCGTCGGCGTTCTTATCCACGCCGGTGCACTTGACGATATAAGCACCCATCAGACGCACCTCGCCGTTCACGGTCAGGCGCTTAAACTTGGGAGGCGGCACCTCGGCAAAGTCCTCGGCGTCGATCCACAGCTCGCGGGTAAAGGCCACCTTGCGGGTGGTGGTATCGTTGGCTTCGCGGTTGGGGTTGTTGGCCACGTCAAAGTATTCGGTCTTGTCGGCAGGGTAGTTGTCCACCACCAGCTTGACCGGCTCCAGCACGGCAATGCGGCGCTGTGCGGTCAGGTCCAGCTCGCTGCGGATGCAGGCTTCCAGCTGGCGCATATCGATCAGGTTGTCAGACTTGGAGATGCCGGCCTCTCGCACGAAGGTGAAGATGGAGGTGGGGGTGTAGCCGCGGCGGCGCAGACCGCACAGGGTAGGCATACGGGGATCGTCCCAGCCGTCCACGATGCCCATCTCTACCAGCTCACGCAGGTAGCGCTTGCTCATGACCGTGTTGGTCATGTTCAGGCGGGCAAACTCGCGCTGCTTGGGGAACTCGGCACCAAAGATGTTCTCGATGACCCAGTTGTACAGCGGACGGTGGTTCTCGAACTCCAGACTGCACATGCTGTGGGTGATGCCCTCGATGGCGTCCTGAATGGGGTGGGCAAAGTCGTACATAGGGTAGATGCACCACTTGTTACCCTGACGGTGATGCTCGGCGTACTTGATACGGTAGATGGCCGGGTCACGCATATTCATGTTGGGGCTGGCCAGATCGATCTTGGCACGCAGGGTCTTTTCGCCCTCCTTGAACTCACCGGCACGCATCCGACGGAACAGGTCGAGATTCTCCTCCGGGCTGCGGTCGCGCCACGGAGAGGGGCGGGAGGGCTTGCCGGCATCGGAGCCGCGGTACTCGCGCATCTCCTCGCGGGTCAGGTCATCCACATAAGCCTTGCCCTCGGTGATCAGCTTCTCGGCGTACTCGTAGCACTTGTCAAAGTAATCGCTGCCGTAGAAGATGCCGCCGTTGGGGTCGGCACCCAGCCAGTGCAGATCCTCGATGATGCTGTTGACGTACTCTTCACCTTCGCGGGCGGGGTTGGTGTCGTCCAGACGCAGGTTGAATTTGCCGCCGTACTGGTTGGCAATGGACCAGTTGATATAAATGGCCTTGGCGCTGCCGATGTGCAGATAGCCGTTGGGCTCCGGCGGGAAGCGGGTGTGGATCTGCTGCACCTTGCCCTCGGCAAGGTCGGCGTCGATGATATCTGTCAGAAAGTTTTTATCAGCCATATAGGTTCCCCCTGTCAGGGCACGCAACGTGCCCCCTTTTACTCATAATACTATATAATACACTATTTTGCGTTTTTCTTCAAGTACGGAGTTGCACGGCAGGGGGCGGCAGTCTTAGTTGAAAGAGCGGAAGCCCTTGCCGATGATCTCGCTGGAGTTGACGATGGTGATAAAGCTGTGGGGGTCGTTCTCCCGCAGAAAGTTACGCAGCTGCAAGGCCTGACGGCGGGTCAGTACGGTCACCAGCACGCTGAGCTCGTGGTGGGTGTAGGCACCGTAGGCCTTTTCCACCGTGGCAGAGCGGTTCATGTCGTGGATGATGAAGTCCAGAATGGGCTGCGGGTTCGCAGTCATAATGGTGCACACCTTGCGCAGGCGGATGTTTTCAATGGCACCGTCCACCACAAAGGATTTGCCGATAAGGCCAAGGATACAGTATAGGCCCGTGCCCATGCCGAACCGCACGGCGGCGGCCAGCACAATGAGGATGTCGCTGACCATCAGCGCCTTGCCGATCTCCATAGAGGTGTACTTGGCAAGGATCAGCGCCACGATGTCGGTGCCGCCGGTAGAAGCGCCGATATCAAACACGATGGCAGCGCCCAACGCAGGCAGGAACACCGCGAACACCAGATCCAGCATGGCATCGCCGCTCAGGGACACGCCGGAGGGGTACAGCCACTCGCAGCAGGACACGAAAAAGGAGAGTGCGAAGGAGGAGTAGACCGTCCAGCCCATGCACTTGATGCCCAAAAAGAGAAAGCCCAGCACCACCAGCACCAGGTTGATGATCCACATAAAGCCGCCCACGTTGATCCGGGGGAACAGGTCTGCCAGCAGGATGGACAGGCCGGAGGTGCCGCCGAAGGCGAAGTGGTTGGGATTTTTAAAATATACGATGCCCACTGCCGTAAGTACAAGACCGAGATTCAACAGGGCAAAGAAATTTAGATCCTTCAGCAGATTCTCGCGGCTGAAGGCTTCTTTTAAACCATTCATGGGTTTCCTCCATCAAAAAATACAGTAATTTGGCCTGAATGCCATGCAAAAATATACTCCCCTTGTGTGGGGAAGTCAAGGGATAAAGGAGAAGTTGTAGAAAAAGACGGAAAACAACCGATAAAAGGTGAAAAAACAGGCATATCCGGTGCATTTTAGACGTAAAAGGGCAAAACAAAGCGCCGCCCGCAGACGGCATTGTCTGCGGGCGGCGCGGAGATTCAGTTCAGGAAAAGGGGAAAGCGCTTACAGGTTGAAGTAACGCTTTGCGTTGTCGAAGCAGATGCCCTTGACGATCTTCTCCAGAGCCTTCTCGTCGTTGGGATACTCGCCATCCTCGACCCACTGGCCGATGATGTTGCACAGGATGCGGCGGAAGTAGTCGTGACGGGTGTAGCTCAGGAAGCTGCGGCTGTCGGTCAGCATGCCAACGAAGTTGCCCAGCAGGCCCAGGCTTGCCAGACGGGTCATCTGCTCTTCCATGCCGATCTTGTGGTCATTGAACCACCATGCGGAGCCGTGCTGGATCTTGCCCGGAATCTCGCTGTTCTGGAAGCAGCCCAGAATGGTGCCGATCTGTGCATCGTCGGCGGGGTTCAGGCTGTAAATGATGGTCTTGGGGCACTCGTCGGTGTCGTTCAGGGCGCTGAGCAGCTGTGCGATCTCGCCGCCGCAGGTGGCGGTGTTGATCATGTCAAAGCCGGTGTCGGGGCCCAGCAGGCTGTTCATCTTGCGGTTCATGCCGCGCAGGCAGTTGTAGTGGAACTGCATGGCAATGCCCAGACGATGGTACTGCTTGCCCAGATGGATCAGAATGTAGGTCTGGTACTTCTCGGCCTCTTCCACGGTGCAGCTCTCGCCGTTCATCACCTTCTGGTAGATGGCGTTCACCTCGTCCTTGGTTGCCTCACGGTAGGGCACATAGTCCAGACCGTGGTCGGAAGCGCGGCAGCCCATCTCGGCAAAGAACTCGATGCGCTTGGTCAGGGCATCGGTCACGCAGTCGATGCAGGCCAGCTTTTCCTTGCCCACAACGGCAGCCAGCTTGCCCATGTACTCGGCAAAGCCGGGCTTGCTGATGTTGACGGCCTTGTCAGGACGGAAGGAGGGAGCCACGGTGAACTTGATGGTGGGATCTTCCTTGATCTTCTTGTGCCAGTACAGGTCATCGATGGGGTCATCGGTGGTGCCGATGAAGGCCACGTTGCTCTGCTCGATCAGGCCGCGGACGGTCAGCTTGGGGTCGTGCTGCAGCTTGTCGTTGCACAGGTTCCACACTTCCTCAGCGGTGTCGCCGTTCAGCACGCCGTCGTAGCCGAAGAAAACGTGTAGCTCCAGATTGGTCCAGTGGTACATGGGGTTGCCAATGGCCATGGGCAGCGCCTCGGCAAACTTCTGGAAGCGCTCGCGGTCGGGCTTGTCACCGGTGATGTACTCCTCGGGCACGCCGTTGGAACGCATCACGCGCCACTTATAATGATCGCCGAAATAGCTGCCGTCCGGGTTGCGGCCGCCCAGCCACACCTGAGTGATGTTCTCAAAGCGGCGGTTCTCGTAGATCTCGCGGGGAGGGATGTGGCAGTGATAGTCGCAGATGGGCATAGCAGCTGCATAGTCGTGATACAGATGCCGTGCGGTAGCAGACTGGAGCATGAAGTCCTTATCCATAAATGCTTTCATGGGATTTTAACTCCTTTTCTCTGATGAGTTTGTTAAAATTTAGACAAAAACGGGCATGAAATGCACCTGCTTTGGACGGGCAGGCTGCCTTATCCTTAGTATACCGGAAAACGCCGATGTATACAACTGAAAAACTGCCAAAATTTCACCCTCAGAATTGTATAAACCGCTGGAAATGCGCTGAATGGCCATTTTTGGACTAAAAACATTGCACAAAACACTTGACTTCTTTGTATACAACAGCATAAAATAGGAGCAGAAGATGGCAGGGAAAACGAGAGCCTGCCATGCAAAGCAAGTTTATAAAGGAGATCAATAAGATGGAAACTTTGAACTACAAGGTTCTGGAAGGCACTGGCTACAACGGCTACATCCTGAAGGATGCTCCCGTTAAGGTAATGCAGTTCGGCGAGGGCAACTTCCTGCGTGCTTTCGTGGACTATTTCTACGATATTGCAAACGAGAAGGCCGGCTACAACGGCAAGGTCAAGCTGGTGCAGCCCATCGGCAACTTCCCCCAGATGGCAGACTGGATCAACGAGCAGGAGGGTCTGTACACCCTGTACCTGCGCGGCAGCGAAAAGGGCCAGAAGGTGGATGCAAAGCGGGTGATCTCCTGCGTGTCCGACTGCGTGTGCCCCTACATCGATAACAAGTGGGACGAAGTTCTGGCTCTGGCTCGCTCGGAGGATCTGGAGACTGTTGTATCCAACACCACCGAGGCCGGCATTGCCTACACCAAGGGCGACAGCCAGTTCGATCAGGTTCCTCCCAACAGCTTCCCCGCAAAGCTGACCCGCGTGCTGTTCGAGCGCTACAAGGCTTTCAACGGCGCTGCCGATAAGGGTCTGGTCATCCTGAGCTGCGAGCTGATCGACAACAACGGCAAGGAACTGCAGAAGTGCTGCAACAACTATGCCAAGGATTGGGATCTGGGGCCCGCCTTCATCGACTGGATGAACACTGCCAACACCTTCTGCTCTACGCTGGTGGATCGCATCGTTCCGGGCCGCATCCGTGACCCGCAGGAGCTGGCCGCTCTGGAAGAGGCCAACGGCTACCACGATGCTGTTCTGGACGTGGGCGAAGTGTTCGGCGTCTGGGTCATCGAGGGACCCGCAGGTCTGGAGGACAAGCTGCCGTTCAAGAAGGCCGGCGTCAACGTCATGGTCGTGCCCGACGTTACCCCCTACAAGAAGCGCAAGGTCCGCATCCTGAACGGCGCACACACCGGCTTTGTGCTGGGCGCTTATCTGGCAGGCTTTGATATCGTCCGCGACTGCATGCACAACGACACCGTGCGCGGCTTTATGAACAAGATGCTGCACGAGGAGATCATCCCCACCCTGCCGCTGGACAAGAAGGATCTGGAGGACTTTGCCTCTGCTGTTGAGGACCGCTTCAACAACCCCTTCGTCAACCACGAGCTGATGAGCATCTCCCTGAACTCCACCTCCAAGTGGAAGGCCCGCAACATGCCCTCCTTCCTCGCTTACATCGAGGAGCAGAAGCAGCTGCCCAAGTGCCTGACCATGTCTCTGGCTGCTTACATCGCCTTCTACTCCAATGATATTCAGGAGCGCACCGCTGACGGCCTGATCTGCAAGCGCCCCGCAGGCAATACCTACAAGATCCAGGATGACGCATGGGCTTTGGACTTCTACTACGCACACAAGGACGACACCGCTGCGCAGCTGGTGCATGCTGTGCTGACCAACACCCAGATGTGGGATCAGGATCTGACCAAGATCGAGGGTCTGGAAGCCGCTGTGCTGGCAGATCTGGAAATGATCCGCACTCAGGGTGCCGAGGCTGCTTACAAGAGCTGCCTGTAAGCTGAAAAATCAACCTACCCGCACAACAAAGGGCTGCTGCTTTGGGCAGCAGCCCTTTTGTGCGATACGATAAGGAGAACAACTATGCCGCAGGCAATTCATATCAGCCCCATCGACAATGTGGTCGTTGCCCTGCACCCCATTGCCAAGGGCACGCTGGTGGAGGTGGACGGCCTTGCCGTCACCGCACTGGAGGATATCCCGCAGGGTCACAAGATGGCAGTCAAGCCCATTAAGAACGGTGAGAACGTCATCAAGTACGGTTTCCCCATCGGTCACGCCACCGCAGACGCCGCCCCCGGCACCTGGATGCACACCCACAACGTGCACACCAACCTGTCCGGCGAGGTGGAGTACAGCTATAACCCTGCCCCGGATCTGGCTCCGCTGCCTAAGGTCGAGCCGGAGACCTTTATGGGCTTCCGCCGCAAGGACGGCCGCGCCGCCATCCGCAACGAGATCTGGATCATCCCCACCGTGGGCTGCGTGAACGATATCGCCAAGAAGATGGTAGCCGACAATCAGGATCTGGTCACCGGCTCTATCGAGGGTCTGTACACCTTCACCCATCCCTTCGGCTGCAGCCAGACCGGTCACGACCACGCACAGACCCGCAAGCTGCTGGCTGCGCTGGTGCGCCACCCCAATGCCGCCGCCGTTCTGGTGCTGCATCTGGGCTGCGAGAACCTGCAGCACGATCAGTTCGTGGAGGAGCTGGGCGAGTACGACCACGACCGCGTCAAGTTCCTGACCTGTCAGGACGTGGAGGACGAGTTTGCCGCCGCCCGCGATATCCTGAAGGAACTGGCTGCCTACGCCGGGCAGTTTAAGCGCCAGCCCATCCCCGTGTCTGAGCTGGTGGTGGGTATGAAGTGCGGCGGCTCGGACGGTTTGTCCGGCATCACCGCCAACCCCACCATTGGCCGCTTCTCCGACATGATGGGTCAGCGCGGCGGCTCTACCGTGCTGACCGAGGTGCCCGAGATGTTCGGTGCAGAAGGCTTCCTGATGGATCGCTGCATCAACAAGGAAGTGTTCGTCAAGGCCGAGCACATGATCAACGGCTTCAAGGAATACTTCATCAGCCACAACGAGGTGGTGTACGATAATCCCTCTCCGGGCAACAAGGCCGGCGGCATCACTACGCTGGAGGATAAGAGCTGCGGCTGCGTACAGAAGGGCGGCACTGCTCCCATCATGGACGTCATCGGCTACGGCGACCCCGTGGTGACCAAGGGTCTGAATATGCTCTACGGCCCGGGCAACGATCTGGTCTCTGCCACCGCCATGACGGCAGCAGGCGCACACCTGATCCTGTTCTCCACCGGCCGCGGCACTCCGTTCTCCGCACCGGCTCCCACCCTGAAGATCTCTACCAACACCCCGCTGGCAGAGAAGAAGGGCGGCTGGATCGATTTCAACACCGGTGTCATCGCAGACGGTGAAAAGACCATCGACGAGGCTGCAAAGGATCTGCTGGATCTGGTCATCCGTGTGGCAAGCGGTGAGCAGACCAAGGCGGAAAAGCACGGCTTCCGCGAGATCTCCATCTTCAAGGACGGCGTGGTTCTGTAATTGAAAAAGGGCTGCTGTACGGCAAAAAGCGGTACGGCGGCCTTTTTGTGCATGAAAACGGAAAGGAAGTGTTTTATATGATGGGTACAAATGGCGCAGTATTGTTTTCTCTGCTGATCTATGCAGCGCTGCTCTACGGTGCGGTGCGGCTGATCAAGTATTTTATCCGCTACGGCATCGATTACTACTTCCAGAAGTTAAAGGAACAGCAGCCGGAACAGACCGAGCACAAGGAATGACCCGCCGGGGCGACCCGGCGGCAATAATAGGAGGCTTTTACTTATGAATCAGATCACCACCCGGTACATCACCGAGAACGGCGCCTGCTACGAGCAGTACGTCATCACCGACCCCGAGGCAAAGACCGCCCTCACCATCACCCCCGAGCGCGGCGGTATGATCACCAGCTTTACGCTGGATGGCGAGGAGTTCGTCTGGACCCGCCGCCCCAATTTTTCCGAGTGCAACCGTCCCCGCTTTGGCGTGCCGGTGCTGTTCCCCAGCTGCGGCAACCCGGATAACGGCGTGCACATCTTTGACGGCAAGGCTTACCCCATGGAGACCCATGGCTTTGCCGACCTGTGCGCATGGGAAGTGGACAGCGTTGGCCCGGACGGCGTGACGCTGGCACTGGAGTCCACCCCGCTGACCAAGTTCCTGTACCCGTTCGATTTCACCCTGCTGCTCAACTATAATCTGGAGGGCAACAAGGCACTGGTCAGCCTGACCGTCATCAACGAGGGCAACACCGATATGCCCTTCAGCTTTGGCTACCATCCCTACTTTACCGCCTCCAAGCTGGAGAATGTGGAGTTTGATATCAAGTGCGCCACCTGCTCCGACAACGCCAAGGGCGAGCAGCCCGCCGCCCCGGAGAAAATCACCCTTACCCGCAAGGAGGGCGCAGACAACTCTGTCCGCCTGCTGACCGGCGTGCAGTTCCCCATGACCCTGACCGACAAGGGCAACGGCCACAAGGTGACCGTAGACGCCGACGAGACCTTTGAAAACGGCGTGCTGTGGCAGCAGGATGCTGAGAGCTTTGTCTGCATGGAGCCTTGGAACGGCTGGGCAAACAGCGTGAACGAGGAAGGCAAGCACGAGGTGCTGGAGCCGGACGAGGCCATGACCAGCGAGTGGAGCATCACCATCGAGAAGGTCTGAGCACTTTTCTGAATAGCATTTTTTAGCAAAAACGGGCAGCCTGCGGGCTGCCCGATTTTGCTTACCCCCACCTGTGAAAATGGAATACCGGAGCGTCCGCAGACGCTCCGGTATTCCGAAATTATAAATATTTTTTCCTTAGCTTATGCCCAGAGCGCAAGCGGAGGGCATTTCAAATCGTCCCGCCCAGAAAAGGCAACGGCCTTTAGTGGCAGTTGCCAGCGCAGCCGCCCTTGTCGGCGTGGCAGGCGTGAGAGCCGCAGCTGTGACCCTCCTCGTGGTCGTGGTGGGTGCACCGGACGTTGGGGTCAAAGACCAGCGTGCCGGCAAGATAAGCCGCCGCAGCGCTGTCAGCATCGCCAGTGATGCCGCCGCACAGCCGGATACCGGCCTGTGCCAGAGCCATCTGTGCCCCGCCGCCAATGCCGCCGCACAGCAGCACGTTCACGCCGTTGCGCACCAGAAAGCCCACCAGTGCACCGTGCCCCTGACCGTCGGTGGAGACCACCTCGGCGCTGGTAATGTGGCCTTCCTCGACAGTGTACAGCTTGAACTGTGCAGAGTGGCCGAAGTGCTGGAACACCTGACCATTTTCATAAGGAATTGCGATCTTCATACTAAAAACTCCTTCCTGTGTACGAGATTTTCTATCCCTATTCTAACAGATTGCGGTGAAATAGGGAAGGGTACCTGCGGTTTTTGCGTCTTTTGGGGCGGAAAACATAGCCGGTATGTAAAAATGATATCAGAAACTGCTGCAAAATGTATTATAATAGAGCCCGAAAAGAGGGTACAAGTATGAAAACAAAGCATCGCGGACAAATGTCCGAGTCCTTTCTTACAGCGGTGTTCCTTTCGCTGTCCGGCGGTTTACAGGATGCCTACACCTATCTGTTCCGGGGCAAGGTGTTTGCCAATGCCCAGACCGGCAATATCGTGCTGCTGAGCGCCAATATCATGGATGGCCGGTGGGATAAGGTGCTGCACTATCTGGTGCCGTTGTGCGCCTTTGCGCTGGGGGTGCTGGCTGCGGAAAAAATGCGGGAGCACTTTCAGGCGATGCAGCGGCTGCACTGGCGGCAGCTGGTGGTGCTGGGCGAGGTGCTGTTGCTGTTTGCGGTGGGCTTTCTGCCCCAATCGCAGAACCTGCTGGCCAACGCCATCGTTTCTTTTTCCTGCGCCATGCAGGTGCAGGCTTTCCGCAAGGTGAACGGCTACGCCTTTGCCAGTACCATGTGTATCGGTGACCTGCGCAGCGGCGTGGAGGCCTTTTGCATCTGGCGCAACTCCCATGAGCCCCACGCAAAGGATAGGATGGTGCGCTACTTCGGCATCATATTCCTGTTCGCGCTGGGGGCAGGGCTGGGCAGCAAGAGCGCGGCGCAGCTGGGCGGCAGAGCCATCTGGATCTCCTGCTGCTTTTTGCTGGTCAGCTTTGCGCTGATGTTCATCCGGGAAGAGCTGGAAGAGAACCCGGTCATCGAAAAAGATCTGACCGTCATCCGGCAGGAGACCCGGGAAATCGACCGCGCCCTGAAGCAGGAATTGCAGGAAGAACAGCGGGAGCTGAAACAGAGCGCCCGGAAATAACAGAAAAGGGGCTGTTGCATCAATGACGTGCAGCAGCCCCTTGCTGTTTGGTTTATTTGCGTTCGGTGCTCCGTGCCCCGGCCTTGGTCAGCAGCTGCTGGAACTTGCGGGCAGCGGTGTTCAGCGGCCGGTGATGGTCGTACACAAGGCAGATGGAGCGGGAGGGGATGATCTCCTGCAAATGCAGCTGCACCAGCTCTCCGCTGGCCAGCAGGGGTGCTGCCATGGGCTCCGGCACAAAGGCAAGACCCAGCTCGCTTTTGACCAGCGTGAGCATCTGGTCGGTGGTGGCGGCCTCGGTGTCCGGCTTCAGCACCGCGTCATGCTCCAAAAAGAATTGCCGGTAAAAGCTGCGGGTCATGCTCTCCTCGTTCAGGCAGATCAGGGGATAACCGGCCAGTTCCTTCAGGCTCAGGGTCTGGCTGGCCAGCGCCGTAAAGGTCTTTCCGCCCACAAGCACCTCATAAAAGGGCATCAGCTCTACCATTTTCAGCCCGTTTTCCACCTCTGCGGGGGTGGTCACGATGGCGAAATCTACCTCGCCGTTGCGTACCGCCTGCACCGCCTGCGGGGTGGAGTGGTTGGAGATGCGCAGCCGGATGCCCGGGTACTCGGTATGGAAAGCGCGCAGCTTTTCCGACAGGTAGATATTCAAAGCGGTCTCTGTGGTGCTGATGCTGATGGCACCGTGCTCCAGCGTGGCGGTGGCGCTCAGCTCTTCTTCTGCATCCTGAATCTGCACCGCCGCCGAGGCAATGCGGGAATACAGCAGTTCGCCCTCCGGCGTTAAGGTGACGCCCCGGTTGGAGCGGATGAACAGCACGCAGTTCAGCTGGCTTTCCAGCCGGTTCATGGCGTGGGTGATGTTGGGCTGATTATTGCCCAGCACCCGCGCCGCGCGGGTAAAGTTCTGATACTTTGCCACATAGTAAAAGATTTTGTAGTATTCCCAGTCCACATACATGAGTGCGGCCCCTCTTTCCTGTCGGGCTTCCGGCGCGGCCTGCGGCAGAAGCGGCTTTATGCTCTTCTTGTATCATAGCACGGCGCGCCGGAATTGCAAGCGCTTTTTACGGCTTGACTGTGCCGGATGCGGGCAACAGCCTTTGCAATGTAAAAAGCATATTGCTGCTATACACAGGATACTTTTTACATATTCTCTGCATGCTCGTATAATAAACACCGCGAACAGGAAACAAGAATGAAAAAGAAGGTAAATGAAGTTTATGCTGACTGCTGTTACTGGAATCAACTGGGGCGATGAGGGCAAGGGCCGCGTCATCGACCTGCTGGCCGAAAATGCCGATATCGTTGCGCGCTATCAGGGCGGCAACAATGCCGGTCATACCGTTGTGACCGAGAAGGGCAAGTTCATCCTGAACCTGCTGCCCTCCGGCATCCTGCACCCGGAGGTGACCTGCGTGCTGGGCACCGGTATGGTGATCGACCTCGAGCATCTGGCCGGAGAGATGGAGGCCATTGAAGCGCGCGGGGTGAAGGTGGAGCCGGAGAACCTGAAACTCTCCGATAAGGCTACTATCTCCATGCCGTGGCACAAGGTACAGGACGGGCTGGAAGAGGACCGCCTTGCTAAAAAGGGCGGCGCGTTCGGCTCTACCCGGCGCGGCATTGCTTACGCTTACAGCGACAAGTACCGCAAAAAGACCCTGCGTCTGGGTGATCTTTTGCATCTGGACGAGGAGCGCACCCAGAACCGTCTGCACATGATCCTGGACGCCAAAAACATGGAGCTGGCGGGCTGCTATCATCAGGAGCCCATGAGCTACGATGCCCTGCTGAACTGGTGCAGGCAGCAGGCGGCGTACTTTGCACCCTTCATCTGTGATGTGGGCGCTTTCTTGCAGCAGGCGCACGACAGCGGCAAGCGCATCGTACTGGAAGCGCAGCTGGGCGCAATGCGGGATATCGACTACGGCATCTTCCCGTTCACTTCCAGCTCCAATACGCTGGCAGCCTACGCACCGCTGGGTGCGGGCATCCCTAATTGCAAGCTGGACCATGTGGTGGGTGTGCTGAAAGCCTACTCCACTTGTGTGGGCGCTGGCCCCTTTGCAGCAGAGAATGCAATGGACGAAGCGTGGAACGAAAAGCTGCGCAAGGCCGGCGGCGAGTACGGCGCAGCCACCGGCCGTCCCCGCCGGGTGGGCCCCTTTGACTGCGTTGCCAGCCGCTACGGCCTGCAATGTCAGGGCGCGGATAAGATCGCGCTGACCAAGCTGGACGTGCTGAGCAGCATGAAGCAGATCCCGGTTATCACCGGTTACAAGCTGGACGATGTGGAGGTCCCCCGCTTCGACACTCTGTCCGACCTTGACCGTGTGCAGCCGGTGGTCACGCTGCTGCCCGGCTGGAACAAGGATATCTCCGGCTGCCGCAGCTGGGCAGAGCTGCCCAAGGAAGCCAAAGCCTATGTGGAATTCCTTGAAAAGCAGCTGGAGCACGAGATCCAGTTCGTTTCCACCGGTGCCGAGCGCGAAAAGTTTGTGCTGAAGGGAGAATGGCTGTGAGACATTTTATTGAGCCCGGCAGCTTTTCTCTGGCTGAGCAGCTGGCACTGCTCGACCTTGCCGACCGGATGGAGGCCGACCCCGCGCCCTACGCCCACCTGTGCGATGGCCGCATTCTGGCCACCTTATTCTACGAGCCCAGCACCCGCACCCGGCTTTCCTTCGAGTCGGCCATGCTGCGGCTGGGCGGCAAGACGCTGGGCTTTGCCGGGGCGCAGCTTTCCAGCGCCAGCAAGGGCGAAACGGTGGCCGATACTGCCCGTGTGGTAAGTAACTATGCAGACGTCATTGCCATGCGCCACCCCAAGGAGGGCGCGCCGCTGCGGGCGTCCATGTATGCGCGTGTGCCGGTCATCAATGCAGGCGATGGCGGCCACGCCCACCCCTCCCAGACCATGATCGACCTGATGACCATCCGCCAGCGCAAGGGGCGGCTGGATCATTTGACCATCGGTTTCTGCGGCGACCTCAAATTCGGCCGGACGGTGCACTCCCTCACCGCCGCGCTGAGCCAGTTCGAGGGCAACCGGTTCGTGTTCATCTCGCCCGAGGAACTGCGCATCCCGCAGTACGTCAAGGACGAGACCCTGACCCCGCTGCACCAGAACTATAAAGAGACCGCCGACCTTGAGGCCGAGTTGCCCGGGCTGGACGTGCTGTACATGACCCGCATCCAGCAGGAGCGCTTTTTCAACGAAGAGGACTATCTGCGGTTGAAAGGCTGCTATGCGCTGGACGAAAAGTTGCTGCAGTTGGCGCCGCCCACCATGCCGGTGCTGCACCCGCTTCCCCGCATCGACGAGATCAAGCCGGACGTGGACAACGATCCCCGCGCCGCTTATTTCGATCAGGTGCATAATGGTGTGTATATCCGCATGGCCATTATACTGGCACTGCTGGGCATCCCCGACCCGCTGACCGGGAAAAAGGTACTGGAAAGTATATAAGTTGTGAACAGGGCTGCTGCACAAAGCAACGTGCAGCAGCCCTGTTTTTGCGTCTGGTATTTTTGCAGGCTCACCTTTACGCCCCTCCAGTGAAAAGGCAATTCTGGAAAATCCGCGTTTGCGCAGCAATGAAAGCCCCAGTGGGGCTTTTAAGTGGTAGAGCGGTCTGCGTTAGCAGATGGAGGGGTTTTGCCCCGACAAGCTCCGCAGATTTTCCAGAATTGCGAAATTATAGATAATTCTTCCGCTACCCCCGCAGCGGCGGGTCCGGCATAAAGATCATGGTGCCCCGGGCAGAAAAAAGCAGCTGCGGCATCATGCAGCTGTACCCCAGCCACAGCACCGCCAGAATGCACAGCACCAAGAGCACCCGGCGCAAAAGTACCGGACGCCGGGCAGGGGAATAGCGTTTTCTGCGGTCACGCTGCATAGGCTGCGCCCTCCCTTTTCAAGGCTTTGCCCAGCTTATGCCGTGGCAGAAAGAATTGTGCACCGGCGGGGTTTGTGGTAAGATAACAGGGAGGAACCACGGAGGAACTGCTTATGCTGACCATTACACTGCTGGGCACGGCTGCCACCATGCCGCTGCCGGAGCGCGCCCTGACCGCCGCGGTGGCGGAGTGCGGCGGGCACAGCCTGCTGCTGGACTGCGGCGAGGGCACCCAGACCGCCGCCCGCCGCGCCGGGGTGAACCTGATGCGCGCGGATGCCATCTGTCTGACCCACTACCACGGAGACCATATCTTTGGCCTGCCCGGGCTTTTGCAGACCCTTGGGGCGCAGGGGCGCACCCGTCCGCTGGTGCTGCTGGGTCCGGAGGGGCTTTTGGAGGTCTGGCGGGCGGTGTATGCTCTGACCGGGCCGCTGCCCTACGCGGTAAAGCCGCTGATCTGCCGCGCCGGGCAGCCTGTGGCGCTGGATGCTCTTTCGGATGGATGGCCCGCCGGGGCAACGCTGCTGCCGGTGGCAACAAAGCACCGGGTACGCAGTCTGGGCTACCGGCTGGAGCTGCCCCGGGCGGGCAGGTTCGACCCGGAAAAGGCGCGGACGCTTGGCGTACCGGTGACCCAGTGGCGGCTTTTGCAGCGGGGACAGGCTGTGCCGCTGGCAGAGCGTATGGTGCAGCCCGCCGAGGTGCTGGGCGCACCCCGCAAGGGGCTGCGGTTCGTCTTTTCCGGCGACAGTGCGCCCTGCCCGGCGCTGGAACAGGCGGCGCAGGATGCAGACCTTCTGCTCTGCGATGCCACCTATGCCCTGCCGGAGCAGCAGGCGCAGGCCGCACAGTGGGGGCACAGCACCTTTGGTCAAAGCGCGGCGCTGGCGGCAAAGGCTGGTGTAAAGCGGCTGTGGCTGGTGCACTATTCCCCCATGATCACCGACCCGGAACAGCAGCTTGCACAGGCGCAGAGCATCTTCCCGGCGGCAGAATGCGGCTTTGACGGCAAGCGCATCACCCTGTATTACGAGGAGAACGAGGAATGAAGCTGACACTTGACCCCGGGGCAGCTGCCCTGCTGGACGCCCTGCACGCGGCGGGCTATGCAGCCTATGCCGTAGGCGGCTGCGTGCGGGACAGCCTTTTGGGGCGCACCGCCCACGACTGGGACCTGTGCACCAGTGCCCTGCCGCAGCAGGTAATGGAACTGTTCGGGACAGAGCAGTGCATCCCCACCGGTTTGCAGCACGGTACGGTCACCATCAAATACGGCGGGCAGCTGTACGAGACCACTACCTTTCGCACCGAGGGCAGCTATACCGATGGCCGTCACCCGGACGCGGTGCAGTTCGTACCGGACGTGCGGGAGGATCTTGCCCGGCGGGATTTTACCATCAACGCCATGGCGTATAATGCAGCCGAGGGGCTGGTAGACCCCTTTGGCGGGCAAAAAGATCTGCAAAACGGTCTGTTGCGGGCGGTGGGGGAGCCACAGCAGCGGTTTACCGAGGATGCACTGCGCATCCTGCGGCTGTACCGCTTTGCCGCAAGGTTCGGCTTTGCACTGGATGCTGCCACCGCCCGGGCGGCGCGGCAGTTGGCACCCCACTTGGACTGCATCTCTGCCGAGCGCATTCAGGAGGAGCTGGCAAAGCTGCTGGCTGCGCCGCAGCCGGGGGCGTATCTGGAGCCTGCCGTGCTGGCGGTGGTGCTGCCGGAACTGACCCCGGAAGCCTTGACCGCCGCAAAGCCGGTGCTGGATGCCTGTCCGGCGGGGGAGGAAAACCTGCCGGTGCGCTGGGCGGCGCTGCTGGGCGCTCTGGGCGAGACCGACACCCGCCGGGTGCTCAAACGGCTGCGCTGCTCTAACGCCTGTATCGAGGAGACCGCCGTGCTGGTGCGGGAAACAGCAGGGGAGGGCGTGTGCAGAAGTTTCTCCGAGGAGAAAGCTTCTGCACACCCCGGTGACATCCACCTCCGGCAGCTTTTAGGGCGGTACGGGTTGCGCACCGTGGAGCGGCTGTGTGCGCTGTGCGCGGCGCTGCACCCGCAGAATGCCCCGGATTGCGCCCTTGCGGCGCAGCGGGCACGGCAACTGGAAGCCGACGGCGTATGCTGCCGGGTGAGCCAGCTGGCGGTGAACGGACGCGACCTGATGGCGGCGGGCATCCCGGCAGGGCCTGCGCTGCGCCGGGTGCTGGAAGCGCTGCTGGATGGCGTCATCCGCGCAGAATATCCTAACGAAAAACCGGCGCTGCTGGCTGCGGCGCAGAAAATTATAGCGTCTTGACAAGCGGTTTATGCTGCGGTAGTATTATACTACTGCTTTAGTATGTTGAATCCATAAAAGGAGAATTTATGACCACTCAGAACCCTGCAAACCGTCCCCGTGCCCTCATTGCCATGAGCGGCGGCGTGGATAGCTCGGTGGCGGCCTGTCTGATGCAGCAGGCAGGCTACGACTGCACCGGCATCACCATGCGGCTTACCCACAACGAAACGCTGGGACAGTCCGGTTACCAGACCTGCTGCTCGGAAAAGGATATCGAGGACGCCGCCGAGGTGGCTTTTGCGCTGGATATGCCGTATCAGGTGCTGGATTTCACCGCTGACTTCCGGGCACAGATCATTGAAAAATTTATCCGCGTCTACGAGGCGGGCGGCACCCCAAACCCCTGCATCGACTGCAATAAATATATGAAGTTCCGCCATCTGCTGGACTGGGCAGAGGAACATGGCATGGAGTATGTGGTCACCGGCCACTATGCCCGGGTGGAGCAGGACGCAGCCACCGGCCGCTGGCTGCTGAAAAAGGGGCTGGATGAGGGCAAGGACCAAAGCTATGTGCTGTATAACCTCACACAGGAGCAGCTGGCGCATATCCGTTTGCCGCTGGGTGCGCTGCACAAGACCGAGGTGCGAAAGATCGCGCAGGAGCACAGCTTTATCAACGCCCAGAAGCACGACAGTCAGGATATTTGCTTTGTGCCGGACGGCGACTACGCCCGCTTTATGGAGCAGTTTACCGGCAAGCACTACCCCGCCGGAGATTTTCTGGATCAGAGCGGCAAGGTGGTGGGCACCCACAGCGGCGCAGTGCGCTACACGCTGGGGCAGCGCAAGGGGCTTGGCCTTGCGCTGGGTGCGCCGGTGTACGTCTGCGGCAAGGATATGCAGGCCAATACCGTTACGGTCGGGCCGGAAAGTGAACTGTTTGACCGCATCGTTTACGCAGAGGATGTGAACTGGATCGCCATTCCGGCGCTGACCGGGCCGCTGCGGGTCACCGCCCGCACCCGGTATCATCAGGCCGAGCAGCAGGCCACCGTTTACCCCGCAGAAAACGGCTTCCGGCTGGAATTCGACCAGCCTCAGCGTGCCCCCACCCCGGGACAGGCTGCCGTGCTGTATCAGGGCGATGTGGTGCTGGGCGGCGGCACCATCACCCGCGTAGAAAAGTAAGGAGAACAAAATGCAGGATCAGTATTCCCGCACCCAGCTGCTGCTGGGTGCAGAGGCTATGGAAAAGCTGCACCACGCCCGGGTGGCAGTGTTTGGCATTGGCGGCGTGGGCGGCTACACGGTGGAGGCGCTGGCACGCAGCGGCGTGGGTGCACTGGATCTGATCGACGACGATAAGGTCTGTCTGACCAACCTCAACCGTCAGATCATCGCCACCCGCAGCACGGTAGGGCAGTATAAGGTGGATGTGGCGGAACAGCGCATCCACGATATCGACCCCAACATCAAGGTGACCACCCACCGGTGCTTCTTTGGCCCGGAGACGCAGGACGATTTCGATTTTACCCAGTACGACTATGTGGTGGACGCCATCGACACCGTTACCGGCAAGCTGGCGCTGGTGATGAAGTGCAAGGAGGCGGGCACGCCCATCATCTGCTCCATGGGCGCAGGCAACAAGATGGACCCCACCCGCTTTGAGGTGACTGACATCTACAAGACCTCGGTCTGCCCGCTTGCCAAGGTGATGCGTATCGAGTGCCGCAAGCGCAAGATCAAGCACCTGAAGGTGGTCTACTCCAAGGAGCCTGTCATGACTCCCATCGAGGATGACTCCATCAGCTGCAAGGACCATTGCATCTGTCCCCCGGGCACCCAGCGCAAGTGCACTGCACGGCGCACCGTGCCGGGCTCCAACGCCTTTGTGCCCTCGGTGGCCGGTCTGATCATCGGCGGCGAGGTCATCAAGGACCTTGTGGGCTTTGTACCGCTGAAGGGATAAAACAGACCGCAGCTTCCTTGCTGCGTGGGACGATTTGGAATGCGCTCCGCGTTGCTCTGCGCATAAATCAAAGAAAAAATATTTATAATTTTGGAATACCGGAGCGTCCGCAGACGCTCCGGTATTCCATTTTCACAGGTGGGGTCGTGGAGAAAAACAGCAGTTGCAGCGCCGCTTTCTGCGAAAGCGCGGCGCTGTGGGCGGGCGCTCGCTCCCCCTTGGGGGAGCTGTCGCGCAGCGACTGAGGGGTTATAGATGGAGAAGCGAAAAAAGCGTTAAAGCGATAGCGCCGACTGGCGCAGCGCTAGCT
>ERZ1027054.247-NODE-247-length-27257-cov-11.753437_pt1 | contig 27257 bp, 16 predicted proteins | sample MGYA00519284_ERZ1027054 | MGnify/ENA primary metagenome ERZ1027054 (study PRJEB26926, sample SAMN06164568) | human gut metagenome | biome: ENVO:00009003; feature: ENVO:2100002; material: ENVO:00002003 | host: Homo sapiens | place: USA | collected 2012 ... | reverse complement strand
CATATCTGTGCAAAATCTAAGTAACAGGCGTATCCGCCGATATTTGGTCTGCCGCCTAAAGCGGCCGGAAGCACGTGACTTTAGTCATGTGAGGTTCACGGATAATAACATGTCTGATTTTAGTATCAACGAAATGCAGGAAATGCAGAAAGCGGGAAAAATGCGGACTGAAAAACAGAAGACCGGAATTGTATGGGATTCTCACAGGAGGACGAAAGTGAAAAACCGGAAGCTGCGTGGGAAAATCCTGTCCTTGTGATAGTCAGAGGGATCAAGTATAATGAGTCATATAAAATGTTGACGGGAGGGATTTGCATGGGAAGTTATCTGAATCCGGGAAATGAAGCATTTGCGGTTGCATTAAATTCTGAGATTTATGTTGATAAAACAGGACTGCTGACTTATACGAATAAAGTCATGAACACTCTGCAGGGATATATCTGCAACAGCCGCCCGCGGCGGTTTGGAAAATCAATTACGGCAAACATGCTCACCGCGTATTACAGCAAGGGCTGCAGTTCGCAAGAAATGTTTTCCGGGCTGGAAATCAGCAGGGCAAAGGATTTTGAAAAACATCTGAATCAGTATGATGTGCTCCACTGGGATATCCAATGGTGTATGGAACCGGCAGGCGGACCGGAGCGGATTGTTTCTTATATCTCAGAAAAAACGATTTCGGAGTTAAAAGAATATTATCCCCATATACTTCCAGAAGAAATCCGGTCACTGCCGGAGGCGCTGTCGCGGATCAACGCGGCATCCGGGACAAAATTTATTGTGATTATAGACGAATGGGATGTTCTGATTCGTGACGAGGCGGCGGATCTCAAAACACAGGAAGAATATATCAATTTTCTGCGGGCGATGTTCAAAGGGACGGAGCCGACAAAATATATTCAATTGGCATATCTGACAGGTATTTTGCCTGTAAAAAAAGAAAAGACACAGTCGGCGCTGAACAATTTCAAAGATTATTCGATGCTGTATGCCGGGCCGATTGCACCATATGTAGGTTTTACAGAAACAGAAGTTCAAAAACTATGTGAAGTATATGGTCAGAAGTTTGAAGAAGTCAAACGATGGTACGACGGTTATCAGATTGGGAAATATCATGTATACAATCCAAATGACGTTGTGAACCTGATGCTCGAAGGCGAATTCCAGAGCTACTGGTCCGGAACCGCATCCTATGAGGCGATTGTTCCGCTGATCAATATGGATTTTGATGGCCTGAAAAGTGCCGTAATCGAAATGCTTTCAGGAGATCATGTTCCGGTTGATGTTACCTCTTTTCAGAACGATACCGTTAGCTTCGCCAATAAAGACGATGTGCTGACGTATCTGATTCACCTTGGATATCTGGCCTATGACCGGACATTTAGAACTGCTTTTATTCCGAATGAGGAAATCCGTCAGGAATTGATTCTGGCAACGAAAAGGAAAAAATGGAATGAGTTGATTGTATTTCAAAAAGAATCAGAGCAGCTTCTGAAAGATACAATTCAGATGAATGGAAACGCAGTAGCAAAAGAAATTGAAAAAATTCACAGGAAATATACTTCTGTGATTCAGTATAACAATGAAAACTCACTCAGCAGTGTTCTGTCCATTGCCTATTTGAGTTCCATGCAATACTATTTCAAACCAATCCGCGAATTTCCCGCGGGTCGTGGATTTGCAGACTTTGTGTTTATTCCAAAGCCGGAGTTTCAGAATTATTACCCGGCGCTTGTTGTGGAACTGAAATGGGACAAAAGCGTCAGAGCAGCATTAGATCAGATCAGAGACAGAAAATATCCGGAGTCTGTTGCATGCTATGCAGGGGAGCTTTTGCTGGTGGGAATTAACTACAATGAAAAAACAAAAGAACATGAATGCCGGATTGAAAAGTATGAAAAATAAGGGCATATTTCAATTTCAGTTTACAGAGATAAAAGAGTATGGATAAGATAGAGATATATCATTATTTAAAAAGGCAAAATATAGCGTATGAAATTACGGAACATAAGGCAGTTTTCAATATGGAAGAAGCAGATGCTGTTGATTTGCCATATCCAGAGTGGGGCGCTAAAAATTTATTTGTTCGCGACGATAAAAAACGTAATTATTATTTGATAACGATGAAAGGGAACAAGCGAGTAGATTTGAAAGCGTTTCGCAGGCAACGTGGTCTGCGTGCACTTTCTTTTGCAGCTGCGGAGGAATTATTTGATATTATGAAACTGATACCAGGTGCCGTTACGCCGCTTGGTATTCTAAACGATGCCGAACACAGAGTTCAAGTCTTCATGGACGTGGAATTTGTCGGAAATAAAATTGGTGTTCATCCAAATGATAATACAGCAACCGTTTGGATGCAGGCTGATGATTTAATGAAAATAATTCAGAAGCATGGAAATACTGTGGAATACGCATGTATATAATCGAAAGGTATTGCTGAAAAGTCTGAAAAAAGAAAAGTTCACAAACAAAAATGGTTCTCATTCTGCACTAAATATGTTTACCGAGTATTCCATGACAGATCCCGGTGATCTGGCGAAATATTTTGGCTTCACAGAGCAGGAGATATCTGCCCTCTGTGAAAAATATGAGATGAGTTTTGAAGAAGCAAAAACGTGGTACGATGGTTATCAGCTGATTGCGCATCGGCAGACGGGAGACGAAATTTATTCTATGTACAGCCCAAAATCCGTTGTAGAAGCCATGCTGCGCCACAAATTCGGAACCTATTGGAACCAGACGGAAACGTATGAGGCCTTAAAAATTTATATTCAAATGGATATGGATGGCCTGAAAGATTCTGTGGTTCGAATGCTTGCTGGTGAAGCAGTTCCGATTCATATCGGAACATTCAGCAACGATATGACCACGTTTGCGATGAAAGATGATGTGTTAACTCTGCTGGTGCACCTCGGTTATCTGACTTACAACAGCATAAATGAAACCGTGAGCATTCCCAATAAAGAAGTTTCCCGGGAATATGTCAATGCAATCAGCACAATGAATTGGCATGGTGTAGCAGATTCTGTGGAATCTTCCCGCAAATTACTGGAATCTTTATGGGCAATGGATGCAGATACCGTCGCAGCCGGAGTGGAAAAAGCGCATGAGGAAATTTCAATTCTCCAATATAATGATGAAAATTCTCTTAGCTGTACCATTCAGCTCGCCTTCTATTTTGCACGGGAATACTACACTATGGTTCGGGAACTGCCGGCAGGAAAAGGATTTGCCGATGTATGCATGATCCCAAGACCGTGCCATCTGGATAAGCCGGCGATTGTGATTGAACTGAAATGGGACAAAAGTGCAGTTGGCGCGATAGAACAGATCAAAGAAAAACAGTATGGAAACGCGTTGAAAGATTATCAGGGGAATTTGCTGCTTGCTGGAATTAACTATAATAGGAAAACGAAGAAACACGAATGTGTTATTGAGACAATGCAAAAATAAAAAACGGAAGTCTCATATCTGCGCAGTAAGGGTGGCGGATATGGGACTTTTTGGTAAAGACAAATAAAATTTATGGAGGAAACAGAATGATTATTGATTCTTATGATATCACCAGTGAGCCTATCGTAAAGCTGGAGAATTTTTATGGGGAGAAGCAGCATCTGGTAAAAAAATGTATGGTAATTTTTTCAAAAGTAATATATGAATACATGCTTGAAAAATTCCCATGCCGACAGATTGCAGAAGTAAGAGCATGCAATGGAAATATACTGGTTTGGACTCTGCCATATGAGGAAGAAACGATTGCTTTCTACCTGACACCAATTGGTTCCGCTCTTGCAGCCGGAACGATTGCCGAAGTCAACCATTTGACAGGTGCATCCACTTTTATCATGTTTGGCTCGTGCGGCAGTCTGGAAAAAGAAGCAACCGATGGAAAGTTTATTCTCCCGACGGAGGCATACCGGGGAGAAGGACTGTCCTATTATTTTGCAGAACCGCAGGACTACATAAAAATAAAAAACACGGACAAACTGGCGGAATTTTTCAAAGAAAGGAAACTGCCATACGTTCAGGGGCGCGTATGGACGACAGACAGTATGCTTCGGGAAACGGTAAATCTTGTAAGAAAACGAAAAGAAGAAGGATGCATTGCCGTGGAAATGGAACTCGCAGGCGTTCAGGCGATCAGTGATTTTTATGGATTTGAACTGTATGATTTTCTTGTTGCGGGAGATGTGCTGATCGAAGGAAACTATGAAACGGATGGATTATCTGCCGCTAACCACGATCTGGATAAGCTGTTTCTGGCGCTGCAGATAGCGAAAAACATGAGGATAGAGGGACGGTAAAATGAAATATAAAGAAAACATAATTTTGAAAAATGGGCAGGATTGCATAATACGAAATGTTCTGTATGAAGATGGGTTGAGATGTCGGATTTGTATGTAGTAACACATAGTGAGTCCGATTATTTACTTTCCTATCCAGAAGAATATCGTGCCGAATTCGGCATTGATGTTGTGAAGGAACACAGGCGGAATGTCTGGTAGTAAATTTTGCCTTTCATGAACTGGGAATGTCTGCGGTAAATGCCGATGCGATCAGAAAGAACACCAGAAGCCGGCATGTGCTGGAGAAAGCGGGATTTCGTTTTCAGGAATGTTACAGATAAAGAATATACGGCCGGCATCCATGCTGACGTTGATAAAAATACAGATATGAAAGTGTTTATATATGATGGAAAAGACACAGAACCATACACAAAATAAATGTTTTCTAATTGTGAGATGCTTCATGGGCGGTTATCGCAGAGGATAGATGATAATGGAGGAAGATTCAGTGGCGGAACAGCTTAGCAATTATAAAAAAAGGACAAAACAAGCATGGAAAATCCTGTTCTTGTGATAGTCAGAGGAATCAAGTATAATGAAACATATAAAATTTTGACGGGAGGGATTTTGCATGGGAAGTTATTTGAATCCGGGAAATTTTTCGTTTTGTGGAAGTCTTCGCTCTAAAATATATGTAGACAAAAGTGAATTAATTGCAAAGACAAACGAAGTTCTTTGTACAGAACAGAGATACATCTGTGTGAGCCGTCCAAGGAGATTTGGTAAATCAATGGCCGCCAATATGCTTGCTGCGTATTATGATCGAAGCGAAAATACAGAAGAACTTTTTCAGAATCTTGCAATCCGTGAAGACAAGTCCTATAAAGAAAATCTGAATCAGTACGATGTTATCAAAATTAATATGCAGGAATTTTTAAGCATGTCAGGAACAATGGAAGAAATGCTGGAAATGTTGAAAAATTATCTTGCAGCAGATTTTGAGGAAACTTATCCGGAAGTGCGTTTTCGGGATGAAAAGAATCTGATCCAGGTAATGAAAGATGTATTTTCATATACCAGATGCCCTTTTGTCATTCTGATTGATGAGTGGGACTGTCTGTTTCGGGAATATAAACAGGATAAAGATGCACAGAAAAAATATCTCGATTTTCTCCGTGCATGGCTGAAAGACAAAGATTATGTTGCACTGGCCTACATGACGGGAATTCTTCCGATCAAGAAATATGGATCTCATTCCGCATTAAATATGTTTACCGAGTATTCCATGACAGATCCCGGCGATCTGGCGGAATATTTTGGTTTCACGGAGAGGGAGGTATCGGCCCTCTGTAAGAAATATGAGATGAGTTTTGAAGAAGCAAAAACGTGGTACGATGGTTATCAGCTGATTGCGCATCGGCAGACGGGAGACGAAATTTATTCTATGTACAGCCCAAAATCCGTTGTAGAAGCCATGCTGCGCCACAAATTCGGAACCTATTGGAACCAGACGGAAACGTATGAGGCCTTAAAAATTTATATTCAAATGGATATGGATGGCCTGAAAGATTCTGTGGTTCGAATGCTTGCTGGTGAAGCAGTTCCGATTCATATCGGAACATTCAGCAACGATATGACCACGTTTGCGATGAAAGATGATGTGTTAACTCTGCTGGTGCACCTCGGTTATCTGACTTACAACAGCATAAATGAAACCGTGAGCATTCCCAATAAAGAAGTTTCCCGGGAATATGTCAATGCAATCAGCACAATGAATTGGCATGGTGTAGCAGATTCTGTGGAATCTTCCCGCAAATTACTGGAATCTTTATGGGCAATGGATGCAGATACCGTCGCAGCCGGAGTGGAAAAAGCGCATGAGGAAATTTCAATTCTCCAATATAATGATGAAAATTCTCTTAGCTGTACCATTCAGCTCGCCTTCTATTTTGCACGGGAATACTACACTATGGTTCGGGAACTGCCGGCAGGAAAAGGATTTGCCGATGTATGCATGATCCCAAGACCGTGCCATCTGGATAAGCCGGCGATTGTGATTGAACTGAAATGGGACAAAAGTGCAGTTGGCGCGATAGAACAGATCAAAGAAAAACAGTATGGAAACGCGTTGAAAGATTATCAGGGGAATTTGCTGCTTGCTGGAATTAACTATAATAGGAAAACGAAGAAACACGAATGTGTTATTGAGACAATGCAAAAATAAAAAACGGAAGTCTCATATCTGCGCAGTAAGGGTGGCGGATATGGGACTTTTTGGTAAAGACAAATAAAATTTATGGAGGAAACAGAATGATTATTGATTCTTATGATATCACCAGTGAGCCTATCGTAAAGCTGGAGAATTTTTATGGGGAGAAGCAGCATCTGGTAAAAAAATGTATGGTAATTTTTTCAAAAGTAATATATGAATACATGCTTGAAAAATTCCCATGCCGACAGATTGCAGAAGTAAGAGCATGCAATGGAAATATACTGGTTTGGACTCTGCCATATGAGGAAGAAACGATTGCTTTCTACCTGACACCAATTGGTTCCGCTCTTGCAGCCGGAACGATTGCCGAAGTCAACCATTTGACAGGTGCATCCACTTTTATCATGTTTGGCTCGTGCGGCAGTCTGGAAAAAGAAGCAACCGATGGAAAGTTTATTCTCCCGACGGAGGCATACCGGGGAGAAGGACTGTCCTATTATTTTGCAGAACCGCAGGACTACATAAAAATAAAAAACACGGACAAACTGGCGGAATTTTTCAAAGAAAGGAAACTGCCATACGTTCAGGGGCGCGTATGGACGACAGACAGTATGCTTCGGGAAACGGTAAATCTTGTAAGAAAACGAAAAGAAGAAGGATGCATTGCCGTGGAAATGGAACTCGCAGGCGTTCAGGCGATCAGTGATTTTTATGGATTTGAACTGTATGATTTTCTTGTTGCGGGAGATGTGCTGATCGAAGGAAACTATGAAACGGATGGATTATCTGCCGCTAACCACGATCTGGACAAGCTGTTTCTGGCGCTGCAGATAGCGAAAAGTGTATAAAATTACAATGTTTGAGGAAAAAGAAATATTTCAGAGCCGTTTGCAGAAACTTTTAGATAATACGAAAGCGGGAATTATGTATGGAGAATGGAATGACAATGGGCGATTGCTTACGGACGAATAAATTAATCATTTTAAGAGGAAATTCCGGCAGTGGAAAAACAACTATTGCAAAGGAATTACAGCAAGTGTTCGGAAATAATACAATGCTGATCTCGCAGGATGTTATCCGAAGAGATATGCTCAAAGTCAAAGACGGAGAAAATACAAAGGCGCTGCCTCTTCTGGAAGAACTTCTGCGATATGGAAGAAAACACAGCGAGATTGTTATTCTGGAAGGAATACTGAATGCGGAATGGTATCGTGCATTATTTGAGCTGGCAGTAGCTTTATATGGAAAAAATATATACGCATATTACTTCGACATCCCCTTCGAGGAGACCGTGAAGCGCCACAAAACAAAGCCGAACTGCAATGATTTCAGTGCAGAAGATATGCAGAGATGGTGGAACGAAAAAGATTATACATCCGTTCTGTATGAAACCAGAATAACGGCGGATCAGGACAGAGAAAGCATAGTTCGTGACATCTGTCAAAACATAATATCCAATGGAAAATAATTGCTTCGGACAGGGAATGATCTTTGTTCTGCCAGAGAAATATGATAAAATAGAAACAGAAATAAATTTTTGCAAGCCTGTCGGTGGTAAAGGATTTAGGAAGGAGCAGACCCATGAAATCAGTAATTTCCATTGGAAATCAGGATTTTATATCCATCAGAAAGAATAACTGTTTTTATATCGATAAGACGGATTTTATCAGGGAATGGTGGGACAATCAGGACAGTGTTACTCTGATCACACGCCCAAGAAGATTCGGCAAGACCCTGAATATGAGTATGGTCGAATATTTCTTTTCCGTAAATCATTCCGAATGCAGCAAATATTTTGAAGACCTTGTCATCTGGAAAGAGGAAAGATTTCGTAAGCTGCAGGGAACGTATCCGGTGATTTCCCTCAGCTTTGCAGATATCAAGGCAACCACATATGAGACTGCAAGAAGAGCGGTAATTCGTAAGCTGGTAAAATTATATAGTACTTTTGAATTTGTCAAATCCAGCAAAGTATTAAATGAAAAAGACCGCGCCTATTTTGATTCCGTTGAAGAAAATATGTCGGATGATGCGGCAGCAGTAGCTGTCAATTATCTGTCCGATTATCTGAGCCGCTATTACGGAAAAAAGGTGATTATTCTTCTGGATGAGTATGATACTCCTTTGCAGGAATCGTATATTCATGGGTATTGGGAGAATCTTACTGCGTTTATCAGAAGCCTGTTCAATTCCACATTCAAAACGAATCCCTATATGGAACGGGGACTGCTGACAGGAATAACAAGAGTCAGTAAAGAATCTATCTTTTCCGATCTGAATAATCTTGAAGTTGTAACAACAACATCGGAAAAGTACAGCGGCTCGTTTGGCTTTACAGAAGAAGAAGTCTTTCATGCGCTGGAGGAAAATGGGCTGTCCGATGAAAAAGGAACCGTCCGCTATTGGTATGATGGATTTTCCTTTGGAAAACGGAAGGATATTTACAATCCGTGGTCCATTACAAAATATCTGGACACGGGAGAATATGGAACGTACTGGGCAGACACCAGCGGAAATATGCTGATCTCCAATCTGATCCGTCGAAGTCCTGCAAAGATCAAGACGGAAATGGAAGATTTATTAAACGGCAGAGTGATCTGCACAGAATTGGATGAGCAGGTTATTTTTGAACAGCTTGGCAGAAAGCGGGGAGCCATCTGGAGTCTTATGCTTGCGAGCGGATATCTGAAAGTGGATCGGTACGAAATGGATAACCGAACAGGAAAGCGCCAGTATGATTTGAAAGTGACAAATCATGAGACAATGCTGATGTTTGAACAAATGATAGAGGACTGGTTTACAGAAGAAGATTCTGCATATGGCAATTTTAAAGATGCTCTGCTTGCCGGAGATCTGGATTATATGAACCAGTTTATGAATCAGGTAGCACTTCAGACATTCAGCAGTTTCGACACGGGCGGAAAACCATCAGAGGAACTCGAACCAGAAAGATTTTACCATGGATTTGTCCTTGGGCTGATTGTTGATCTGGCCGGAAAATACAGAATCACTTCCAACAGAGAAAGTGGATTCGGAAGGTATGACGTAGTAATGGAGCCATTGAAAGAAAACCTGGATGCGATCGTAATGGAATTTAAGGTTCAGAACACATCAAAAGAAAAGTCGCTGGAAGAGACGGTGGAGCATGCACTTCGTCAGATTCAGGAAAAACAGTATGACACAGAATTGCTTGCCAGAGGAATTGCAAAGGAGCGGATCAGGTATTATGGATTTGCGTTTCGGGGGAAGAAAGTGTTGATTGGAAATTGACGCAGACCATCTATGGGCATTGGAGAAAAACACGCGTGCTATTGCGTTTTACAACCGCCACGGATTTCAGTGGACAGGAACGAAACAGCTGGAAGCAGGAACGACAGAATATCTGCTGGAATTAAGACGATGAGAGCGCGGCGTGCTTTCTGTCCTTCCTGCAAAAATTAAAGCAGGAGAAAACGGTCTTGTGTTTTAACCGAATCAAGCAAGTAGCGAAGCGGATTGCGAATATCCGCTTTACTGAAGCAAAAATAGCCGAAAAGCCTGTTCTACCGTATCGGTCATATTTTCTGCCGCATTTTTCACATCCATAGCTTCTTCGAGTGAAACGACGCTCCGCAGAATCGGGAAAAAGGCATCAATTCCGGCGGCGTTGCATGCAGATGCATCTTTTGTAACACAGCCTGAGAACGCAAGGACAGGTTTGCAGTATTCTTTTGAAAGTTTTGCAACTCCGATCGGCGCTTTTCCCATCACGGTTTGCCCATCGAGCTGTCCCTCACCGGTGATGACAAGATCAGCGTCTCTCACATCATCACGAAGTCGGGTTTCATCCAGTATGATCTGAATGCCGGGTTCCAGTGAAGCAGAAAGAAACGTCTGAAAAGCAAATCCAAGTCCGCCCGCAGCACCCGTTCCGGGAATTTCCGCGTCGACGTTCGGGAATGTTTTCCGGCAGAGCGCGGCGTAGGAGGCAAGCGATGTGTCCATACGTTTGATCATGACAGCATCCGCGCCCTTCTGCGGTCCGAAAACGGCGCTGCAGCCGTTGGAACCGCAGAGCGGATTCGTTACATCGCAGGCAATACGGAAGGTGCATTCCGAAAGTTCCGGCAGAACGTGATCTGCCGTAATCGCGGTAAGAGATTCCAGTCCGACAGCACCAAAAGGAACCTGTTTTCCTTCTGCATCGAGCAGTCCGAAACCGAGTGCCTGTAGCATACCAATACCGCCGTCATTTGTGGCACTTCCGCCGATTCCAATGATAAAGCGGTGGCAGCCATTGCGGATGGCATCGCAGATAACCTCACCGACACCGTACGTTGTGGCGTACAGCGGATTTTTCTCATCGCCGTGTACCTGCGTAATACCGGCAGCCCCCGACATCTCGATAATGGCGGTCTGCGTTCGGTCGATGATGCCATACGGGCAGATAACCTGCTTTCCGGCAGGACCGGTCACCGAAACGGAGACAAGCCGTCCGCCAAGACCTTCGGTCAGTGCCTGAACGGTACCTTCACCGCCATCGGCAAGCGGGCGCACAACCGTCTCCACCTTCGGATCGACACGATAAATCCCGGTGGCGGCCGCTGTTCCAGCCTGCAGAGAGGAAAGGCTTCCTTTAAAAGAATCAATTGCAATCACAACTTTCATCATTTTTCTCCTGATTTCAAATATTTTTCAATCCGACACTCATGCACCTTCGTCTTCTTATCATAATTAACACCAACCAGCAGAATATCCCCTGTATAAGATGCAATGGAAGCCGGGTAATGCTGTCTTTTAATCTGATCCAGTGCCGTTTTCGCATTCTTGTTCCATTTCAGTTCTACTACAAGCGCCGGAAAATCGTATCGGTATTCCGGCTTTGGCAGAAAGACAAAATCGGAAAAACCGCGCCCGGTCGGAAGTTCACGAATGGGTTTGAAGTAATATTGCATCGTACTTAAATAAGCAATCGTGAGGACACAACTGAGCGAATTTTCATTATGATACTGAATCACGGAAGTATATTCCTCATGGACCTTTTCAATTCCGGCAGCGACAGCATTTTCATCCATATCGAGCGTAGCATCTAAAAGATCCGCAGATTCCTGCTGGAAAGCGAAAAGTTCATTCCAATGATTGGAAGTCACCGCAGTCAGAAACTCCCGGCGGATTTCTTCGTTGGGAATATATGCCATCTGTGTCTGCTGATTGTAGGCAAGATAGCCCAAATGAATCAGCAGCGTCAGAACATCATCTTTATTTACAAAGCTGACCATGTCATTTTTAAAAGAGGTAACCATGACAGGAACTGCGGCGCCGGAAAGCATCTCCAGAATTGCTGTTTTCAATCCGTCAAAATCCATATTGATAAAAGGAACCATCGAGTCGTATGTGCTCGTTTCCGACCAATAGCTTTGGAATGTCCCATCCAGAAGCAGACTTGTCACCGCGTTTGGATTGTATACATGGTAATTTCCAAGCAGATAGCCGTCGTACCATCGTCTGACTTCCTCAAAATTTTGTCCGTATTTCTGACAGAGAGCGGAAACTTCATCTTCTGTGAATCCAATATAGGAAGCCAGCGGGCCTGGATTCAGCATGGAATACTGATGAAAATTATTTAAGGCAGACTGCGTTTTCAATTTTTTGATCGGAAGAATACCCGTGAGAAACGCAAGCTGGATATATTTCGTCGGTTCCGTCCCTTTGAACATTCCACGAAGAAAATTAATGTAATCATCCTGAATTTTCTGGTTGGAGGCCTCATCACGAATCAGGACATCCCATTCATCAATAATAATCACAAATTTCTGTCCGGTCGCCTCTTTGATCCGGGACAGAGCGTCGGGAACGGTGGAAACTTCCGGCGGAAGCTGATCTGCATAGATGGTACGCAGCTCGGCCAGTGTACATTCTGTAATGTAGGCCACAATCTGTTCCGGATCGCTGACATTCGAAAGAAACCACTGGATATCCAGATGAATCACATCGTACTGGTTCAGATGCTTCTCAAAGTCTGCCGTCTGGCTGATCGCAAGGCCAGAAAACATCTTTCTGGAATCACAGCCTTTGCTGTAATAGGCCGCCAGCATATTTGCAGCAAATGATTTTCCAAACCGCCGCGGGCGGCTGTTGCAGATATAGCCCTGTATGGTGTCCAGAACTTTGTTGGTATACGATAAAAGTCCTGTTTTGTCCACATAGATTTCAGAATTGAGAGCAACCTGAAATGCACTGTTGTCCGGATTCACAAATCTTCCCATGATTTCACTTCCTTTCCGTTTTTTGATTATACCCCGATTTTACCATTTCCCCATCCAAATAGCAACGCACACCCCCGAAAATCCCGTAAAATCGCGGAAAAGAACCGATAAAATATGCTTTCCGCTCTTGACAACGCTCACAGCCCCTAGTTATAATAAGGCATGAAAAACGATGACGAAGACAGTAGTCTGCGCGTGAACGGTCTGTGGAAAGCGAGCCGGGGATGGTGGGAGTCCGGTACAAGTAGCGGCAGGTGAACATCACTTCCAAGTTGCAGTTCTGAATCTGCGTACCCGGCGCATAAAATATAGAAAGCCGGAGAGCAGTGGTAAGAAGTTGCCGGCCGTTCCCCGTTACAGGAAATGCATATGATAGTATGTAACAGGTGGTTACGATAAGTACAGCTTTCGTCCTATTACAGGGCGGGAGCTTTTTCTTATTTTACGCAAACAAATCAAACGAGAAACTTAAGTTTCAGGAGGTACAAGCATGTACAAGAAAGTTTCAACCGACATGAACTTTGTCGAGAGAGAAAAACAGGTTGAGAAGTTCTGGGAAGACAATCAGATCTTCGAGAAAAGTATGAAAGTGCGTGAAGGAAATCCGTCCTACGTATTCTATGACGGACCGCCGACCGCAAACGGAAAACCGCACATCGGCCACGTAGAGACCCGTGTTATCAAGGATATGATCCCGAGATACCGTACCATGAAGGGTTATCAGGTGCCGAGAAAAGCAGGCTGGGATACCCACGGACTGCCGGTAGAGCTGGAAGTTGAGAAAAAACTCGGTCTGGACGGAAAAGATCAGATCGAAAAATACGGCGTAGAGCCATTCATCGAGCAGTGTAAAGAGAGCGTATGGAAATACGAGGGAATGTGGGAAGATTTCTCCCATACCGTTGGCTTCTGGGCTGATATGAAAAACCCATACGTTACGTATCATAACGATTACATCGAGTCCGAGTGGTGGGCATTAAAAGAGATCTGGAAGAAAGGTCTTCTGTACGAAGGACACAAAATCGTTCCTTACTGCCCGCGCTGCGGTACCCCGCTTTCTTCCCACGAAGTAGCGCAGGGATACAAAGATGTCAAAGAACGTTCTGCCGTTGTCCGCTTTAAAGTAAAAGGCGAGGACGCTTATATCCTGGCATGGACCACCACACCGTGGACCCTTCCGTCCAACGTTGCGCTCTGCGTCAACCCGGATGAGGATTATGTAAAAGTAACAAGCAAAGGATATACCTATTATATGGCAGCTGCTCTGGTAGACACCGTTCTCGGTGAGGGCGCTGAAATCCTGGAGCATTATCAGGGCAAAGATCTTGAGTTCAAAGAGTACGAGCCGCTGTTCCCGTACGCTGAGAAGAGAATCGGAAACAAAAAAGCATACTATGTAGTCTGCGATACCTACGTAACACTGACCGATGGTACCGGTGTTGTTCATATCGCCCCTGCATTTGGTGAGGACGACTCCAAGGTCGGCCACAGATACGATCTTCCATTTGTACAGTTAGTAAACGAAAAAGGTGAGATGACAGAGGAAACTCCGTGGGCAGGCACCTTCTGCAAGAAAGCAGATATGGCCGTTCTGCAGGCACTCGAGGATAAAGACCTTCTGTTTGATGCGCCGCTGTTCGAGCACAGCTACCCGCACTGCTGGAGATGCGATACTCCGCTGATCTACTATGCACGTGAGACCTGGTTCATCCGCATGACTGCAGTAAAAGAGGATCTGATCCGCAACAACAACACCATCAACTGGATTCCGGAGAGCATCGGAAAAGGACGCTTCGGCGACTGGCTGGAGAATGTTCAGGACTGGGGACTTTCCAGAAACCGTTACTGGGGAACTCCGCTTCCGGTATGGCAGTGTGAATGTGGCCATCAGGACTGCATCGGCAGTATCGAAGAACTGAAAGAAAAAGCCGACAACTGCCCGGATGACATCGAGCTTCACCGCCCATACATCGACGCAGTGACCATTAAGTGCCCGAAATGCGGTAAAGAGATGCACCGTGTACCGGAGGTTATCGACTGCTGGTTCGATTCCGGCTCCATGCCGTTCGCACAGCATCACTATCCATTCGAGAACAAAGAAATCTTCGAGAAACAGTTCCCGGCACAGTTTATTTCCGAGGCTGTAGACCAGACACGTGGATGGTTCTACTCCCTGCTTGCAATTTCCACTCTGCTGTTCAACAAAGCACCGTACGAGAACGTTATCGTTCTTGGTCTGGTACAGGATGAGAACGGACAGAAGATGAGTAAATCCAAAGGAAATGCGGTAGATCCGTTTGACGCACTGCAGACCTACGGTGCCGATGCGATCCGCTGGTACTTCTACACCAGCAGCGCTCCGTGGCTGCCGAGCCGTTTCGCAGGCAAGACGGTCGTGGAAGGACAGAGAAAGTTCATGGGAACCCTGTGGAACACCTACGCATTCTTTGTTCTGTATGCAAACATCGACAACTTCGATGCAACAAAATACAGTCTGGAGTATGACAAGCTGGCTGTTATGGATAAATGGCTGCTGTCCCGTCTGGAATCCACTGTAAAAGCTGTAGACGACAACCTGGCAAATTACCGGATTCCGGAAGCGGCAAAAGCACTGCAGTCCTTCGTGGATGATATGAGTAACTGGTATGTACGCCGCTCCCGTGAGCGTTTCTGGGCAAAAGGCATGGAGCAGGATAAGATCAATGCTTACATGACCCTGTACACCGCACTGGTGACCGTTGCAAAAGCAGCAGCTCCGATGATTCCGTTCATGACCGAGGATATTTATCAGAACCTCGTAAAGAGCATCGATGCAAGTGCACCGGAAAGTATCCACCTGTGCGACTTCCCGGAGGTACATGAGAACTGGATCGATCCGAAGATGGAAGAGGATATGGCCGACCTGCTGGAGATCGTCGTTATGGGACGTGCCGCAAGAAACACCGCCAATATCAAGAACCGTCAGCCGATTGGAACGATGTATGTTAAGAGCGAGTTCCAGCTTTCTGAATTCTACAAAGAGATCATCGAGGACGAGCTGAATGTCAAAGAAGTTGTATTTAAAGATGACATCGCAGATTTCATCAGCTACAGCTTCAAACCGCAGATGCGTACCGTAGGACCAAAATACGGAAAACTCCTGAACAAGATCAAAACCGTACTGTCCGAGCTCGATGGAAACAAGGCAATGGCAGAGCTGAAGAGCACCGGCGAACTTAAACTTGACATCGATGGACAGGAAATTGTATTATTAGAGGAGGATTTGCTGATCGACATGGCACAGATGGAAGGCTATGTTTCCGAATCCGACCATACAATCACTGTTGTTCTGGATACCAATCTGACTCCGGAACTGATCGAAGAAGGCTTCGTACGTGAGCTGGTAAGCAAAATCCAGACTATGCGTAAAGAGGCAGGCTTTGAGGTTATGGACAAGATCCGTGTATACGCAAAAGACAACGATAAGATTGTAGACATCATGAAAAACCATGGTGATGAAATTAAATCTGAAGTTCTGGCAGAAGATATCGTGACCGGAGAGACAAAGGGCTATGAGAAGGAGTGGAATATCAATTCCGAAAAGGTTACCATGGCAGTAGAACGTATCTAAGATTATTTTTGGATGTGTTTTCACGACGATCATTAATATGAAATTGGCCTGCGAGCGGGGAGAAAAACAAGCTCTCCGCTCGCAGACTGCTATTAAGGAGGACGCAGATGTTAAACGCCGAGTTCAAAAAAGAAACTTTTAAGAACAGTGTGAGAGAGAATGTAAAAATGCTGTACAGAAAGAACCTGGAAGAGGCTTCCCAGCAGGAGATTTACCAGGCAGTCTGCTATGCAGTAAAAGATGTTATTATTGATAACTGGCTGAAAACCCAGAAGGCAATGGACGAACAGGATCCGAAAATTCTGTACTATATGTCCATGGAGTTCCTGATGGGCCGTGCACTTGGAAATAACCTGATCAACCTGACTGCATACAAACAGGTACAGGAAGCTCTCGAGGAAATGGGACTGAACCTGAACCTTCTGGAGGATCAGGAGAGAGATCCGGCTCTTGGAAACGGCGGTCTTGGCCGTCTGGCAGCATGCTTTCTGGATTCTCTGGCTACTCTTGGATATCCGGCGTACGGCTGCGGTATCCGTTACAAGTACGGTATGTTCAAACAGCAGATCCGCGACGGTTATCAGGTAGAAGTACCGGATAACTGGCTGAAAAACGGCTATCCATTCGAGCTGAAACGTCCGGAGTATGCAAAAGAGGTAAAATTCGGCGGATATGTGGCGCAGGAGTACGATGAGGCTACCGGACGCGTAAACTTTGTGCAGAAGGATTACCAGTCTGTCAATGCAATTCCTTACGACATGCCGATCGCAGGATACGACAACGATGTTGTAAACACTCTGACTATCTGGGATGCAGAGGCCATTCAGGACTTCTCACTGGATTCCTTTGACAAGGGTGATTACCACAAAGCTGTTGAGCAGGAAAACCTTGCAAAGACCATCGTAGAGGTTCTGTATCCGAACGATAACCATTACGAAGGAAAAGAGCTGCGTCTGAAACAGCAGTATTTCTTTATTTCTGCAAGCGTACAGAGAGCAGTTGCAAAATATAAAAAACATCACGATGATATTACGAAGCTGTATGAGAAAGTTACCTTCCAGCTGAATGATACCCACCCGACCGTAGCTGTTCCGGAGCTGATGCGAATCCTGATGGATGTGGAAGGCCTTGGCTGGGATGAGGCATGGGAGATTACGACAAAGACCTGCGCATACACCAACCATACGATTATGGCAGAGGCACTTGAGAAATGGCCGGTTGACCTGTTCTCCAGACTTCTTCCGCGTATCTATCAGATCGTAGAGGAGATCAACCGCCGCTTCCTGATCCAGGTAAGAGAGCAGTACCCGGGTGATGAAGAGAAAATCCGCCAGATGGCAGTCATCTACGACGGACAGGTTCATATGGCCCGTCTGGCTATCGTAGGCGGCTATTCTGTCAACGGTGTTGCACAGCTTCATACCGAGATTCTGAAAAAACAGACCTTAAAAGACTTCTACGAGATGACTCCGGAGAAGTTCAACAATAAGACGAATGGTATCACACAGCGTCGTTTCCTGCTTCACGGAAACCCGCTCCTGGCTGACTGGGTAACCGAGTACGCCGGAGACGGCTGGATCACCGATCTGCCGAAGATCGAAAAGATCGCTAAGCTGGCAGATGACACCCAGGCACAGAAGGAATTTATGGAAATCAAATATAAAAATAAAGTTCGCCTGGCAAAATACATCAAAGAGCATAACGGCATTGATGTAGATCCGAACTCTATTTTTGACGTTCAGGTAAAGCGTCTGCATGAGTACAAACGCCAGTTTATGAACATTCTTCATATTATGTACCTGTATGACCGTCTGAAAAAGAACCCGGATATGCCGTTCTACCCGAGAACCTTCATCTTCGGAGCAAAAGCATCCGCAGGTTATGAGCGTGCAAAAGCGATCATCAAACTGATCAATTCCGTTGGTGATGTGGTAAACAACGATCCGACCATCAAAGGAAAGATCAAAGTCGTATTTATCGAGGATTATCGTGTCAGCAACGCAGAGCTGATCTTTGCCGCTGCCGATGTTTCCGAGCAGATTTCCACCGCAAGTAAAGAGGCTTCCGGTACCGGTAACATGAAGTTCATGCTGAACGGTGCCCTGACTCTTGGAACCATGGACGGTGCAAACGTAGAGATCGTTGAGGAAGTTGGAAAAGAGAACGCCTTCATCTTCGGACTTTCCGCAGATCAGGTTATCGAATATGAGAACAACTACACCTACGATCCGATGAGCTACTTCATCCACGATCAGGACATCCACAACGTAGTGATGGATCTGATCAGCGGAAGATACTCAAACGGCGACACCATGATGTTCCGTGATCTGTATGACTCTCTGCTCACACCGAAGAATGCTCCGCGCCCGGATATGTACTTTACCCTGGCAGACTTCAAGTCCTATGCGGCAGCACAGGAGCGTGTTGAGGATAAATACAGAAATACTTCTGCATGGGCAAGAAGCGCGATCCTGAATACCGCACACAGCGGCAAATTCACATCCGACCGTACCATCCAGCAGTATGTAGATGATATCTGGCATCTGGACAAGATTACTGTCAGAAAGTAATCAGAATCAAATATAAGTAGTTAGGGGACACCTGCTTTTCCGGGGAAAACCGGAGGGGCGGGTGTTCTTTTTTTGATGCCCGCTGGAAGGATCTGCATCCCGAAAAATGCCTGCAAAACAGGCATTCTTTTGACATTCTACGGGGAGTGTGGTACACTGTTCGTGTCTATGAACTAAAACAATCTGAAATGTATTGAGGTGAAAAGATTGGATAAAGCTGAATATCAAAGCCGGCTGGAAGAGCTGAACAGTCTGGTAAAAAAAGAGGACTATGAGGGGGCACTTGCAGTTGTAGAAGCCGTTGATTGGCAGCGTGTCAAGAGTCTGCGCACGCTCGGCATGGTAGCGGATGTCTATGAGGCGAACAAACGATATCCGGAGGCGAAGAAGATTCTGCTGATGGCGTATGACCGTTCCTCCATCGGAAAGGGCATTCTGTACCGCCTGGTAGAGGTCTCCGTAAAAATGAAAGACTTTGATGAGGCGATTGACTTTTACAACGAGTTTGAAGCAGTCGCACGTCACGATAATTCCCGGTATCTGCTGAAATACAAGATTTTAAGAGGACAGAAAGCGCCGCTTGAGGAGCAGATTTCCCTTCTGGAGGAATACAAAGAGCGGGAATTTACCGAGAGATGGGCATATGAACTGGCAAACCTTTACAGCAAAGCCGGAGAGACGCAGAAATGCATCGATGCCTGTGATGAGCTGATCCTGTGGTTCAGCGAGGGCAAATATGTGACAAAGGCAATGGATCTGAAAATGAAGTACGAGCCGCTGTCACCGTCCCAGCAGATCAAATACGAGCATCGTTTTGACTACAAAAAGAATGAAGAGCCGTCCGAGGATCCGGAAGCACTTGAAGTGCGGTTAGCCGGAGAGAGCGGAGCCGGTGAAATGGCTGCGACGAAAGAGCCGGCAGAGACGCCGGAAGTAAAACCGGTAAACGGCGGTGTGATGAGCCAGTATGTGGCCGGTGAAGAAGAAAAAGAAGCCGGTTCGCCGTACGAAGCATATGAGAAAACACAGCAGGCCGAGGCAGATGCAGAGCAGGTGCAGGAGTACGAAGCACTGCAGCAGACAGAGGAGCCGATCGAGGAGATTCCGGAAGAGCAGGCGTATGCAGACAGCACGCCGACGTACCTTGGAAATACGATCGATCTTCACACAGAGCTTGCAAAGAGCATCCGCGATGTCTTCTCCTTCCGCGGAAAGAAACAGGAAGAGACGGCAGTCGAGGAAGAGACAAGCGAAGAGCCGGTACAGTACGAAGTAAAAGATCTGGAGCCGGAGCAGCTTGATGTAAACGTAGAGGTATCCCCGGATGCCAACACGACGATCAAGACAAGACCGCAGCCAAAACCGAAGGAAAAAGCCGAGCCGGTAATGCCGAAAGCACCGAAGCCGGAGAAGAAATACGAAGAGCCGGACCTCGAAGCACTGTTCCAGGAGACCGCAGCAAACCTGTCGGAGGAAGTTGCGGAGGAAGAAGCAGAAGAGCCGGCTGAGCAGGCAGCAGAAGCCGAAACCGCAGAGCAGCCGATGGATCCGGAGTCCGAGGCAGAGGCACGGGAAGCGGCTGAGGAGCCGCAGGCGGAAGCTGAGCCGGAAGAAGATGCAGAACCGGCAGATGAAGCGGAAACCGAAGAGATCACAGAACCGGCGGATGAGGCTGAAACCGAAGAAGTTACAGAGCCGATGGATGAAGCTGAGATCGAAGAGATTATAGAACCGGCAGCCGAGGCTGAAATCGAAGAAGCAGAAGTTACAGAACCAGCAGTGGAAGCTGAAACAGAAGCAGCCGAGAAGGCTCAGGCGGAAGCCGAAATTGAGGAAACCGTAGAACCGGCGGAGACACCGTCCATGGATGCAACGGTTGTCATCGCGGATCTGAAACCGGCAGAGGAGACACGGCCGACCATCGATTTTAGTGAGCTTCAGGCAGCGCTGAACGCAGAAGTGCAGGAAGCTGAAAAAGCATCGGAAATTGAACTGCCGGACGAGCCGGAAACTGCGGAAGCAGAACCTGCTGACGAGCCGGAAAGCGAAACAGAGCCGGAAACCCCGGCCGAGACTGAGCCAGCCGATCCGTTTGAGCCGGCAGGAACCCAGCCGATCGAGATTACCCCGGAGGAAATCGAAATCGAAGTTCCGACCGAGCCAAAGCGTGAGCGCGTATCCGATGCGACGATCAACATGAGCATCGAAAAAACAACGGATGCCACCGTTCAGCTGATCCGCGACAACATTCCGGAAGGAACTGTTGCGAAATCGATTGAAGAGGTGCTCCGCGAGGAGACGCCGGAGGAGGCAAGACTCCGCATCCTGAACGACACCCAGCCGGATAAGCTGAGTGATGAGCAGAAAGCGCTGTTTACTTACTTTGCGAAAGTTCCAGGCATGGATATCCAGATTCTGGATGCAATGCATGGTGTTTATCATTACGCAGGCGACCGTACTTCCCGTCATGGAAACATTGCCATTATGGGCGGATACGGTACTGGAAAAACGAAGCTGTCGGAGGATCTCGTCCGTGCAATCTGTGCTGACTTAAAACTTCCGGCAACGAAGATGGCCCGTCTGGATGCATCTGTTCTGAACAAAAAGGACTGTGCGCAGATTGTTTCAAAGCTGGCGGGAGGTTTCCTCCTGATCGAGCGTGCCGGTCTGATGTACCCGGAGACGATCGAGAAGCTGTCGCAGGCAATGGATTTCCGTACCGACAGTCTGGTTCTGATCATCGAGGATGAGAAGGTCAGCATGAGAGGTCTTCTGCGGAATTACCCTGATTTTGCGAAGAAGTTTGAGACGGTCATTTCGATTCCTGTTTTCACGAACGACGAGCTGGTTACGTTTGCCCGCACGTATGCGCGTGAGAATGGATACAAGATGGACGAGATGGGTGTGCTTGCTCTGTATACACAGATTGGCAACAATCAGAAGGAGGGCGAGCCGATGACAATTTCACAGGTCAAAGATATGGTGGATCGTGCCATCGCCCATGCAGAAAAGGGAACCCGTAAATTCGGAAGACGCATGTCCAGAAAGCATACCGATGCGGACGACCGCGTGATTCTTTACGAGAAAGACTTTGAGTTCTAAATACATGGAGAATTTATGGAGAAAGTAAAACCGTGGCTCGGGGAGCCGCAGAATACAATAGCCGTACTGCAGAAGTACGGCTTTGTATTTCAGAAAAAGTATGGTCAGAATTTTCTGATCGATCCACATGTGCTGGATAAGATTGTAGCCGCTGCAGGTATCGGACCGGACGATTTTGTTGTGGAAATCGGACCTGGTATCGGTACGCTGACGCAGTATCTTGCGTATGCTGCGCGGAGTGTGTGTGCGGTGGAAATTGACAAGAATCTGATCCCGATTCTGGAGGATACGCTGTCGGATTATGATAATGTTGAGGTTATCAACAATGATGTTTTGAAGGTGGATCTGGCGGCGCTGGCGAAGGAGAAGAACAACGGACGGCCGATCAAGGTTGTGGCGAATCTTCCGTATTATATTACGACGCCGATTATTATGGGATTATTTGAGAATCATGTGCCGGTGGATTCGATTACGGTTATGGTTCAGAAGGAGGTTGCGGACCGGATGCAGACGGGGCCGGGATCGAAGGATTACGGGGCGCTGTCGCTGGCGGTGCAGTATTATGCGGAGCCGTATATTGTGGCGAATGTGCCGCCGAACTGTTTTATGCCGCGGCCGAAGGTTGGAAGTGCGGTGATCCGGCTGACGCGTCATGAGGTGATGCCGGTGGAGACGAAGGATGAGAAGTTGATGTTCTCCATTATTCGGGCGTCGTTTAATCAGAGACGGAAGACGCTGGCGAACGGACTGAAAAATTCGGAGCTGCTGCATTTTTCGAAAGAGGAGATTGAGGCTGCAATCACAGCCTGCGGCTGGCCGCTTACGATTCGTGGGGAGGCATTGAATTTACAGGAGTTTGCGCGGTTGACGGATGAATTGTGTAAATAGAGGGGACGCCTCGCCGCCGCCCGTCCGCCCTTGCGTGATGCGCATGGCAGCGGTGGAAAAGCGGGGGAAAAGGGCATGAAAAAAAGCACCGTTGGCGAAACAGTGCTTTCTTTCATTTTTATTTTTAAAGGAAGGAGAGCCGATTTTCTAATCGGCAATATGAAAAAGAAAATTGTGTAAATAATGTTGGCATTCATTATTTATGCTTTTAGTATACGGGTAAATTATGTTGAAAGCGTGTTCATGTTGTAAAAAAATCATGAACAAATTGTGACTATTCAGAGCCATGCGAAATTTCAGAACAAATTGCGAATCATGTTTGCATGAATGAGCACTTTTTTCTGAAATTTCATATGGCGAGAAGTCACATCAAGATGCAGCGCAGCGGAATCGAGATGGGGCTCTGAACAGGGACTTATTTCTGAGTTACAGGTCCAGCAGCTTAAAGGTGGAAATTCCGAGGAAGTTCCGGGAGCAGAGGCTGATTCCGCCCATGAGGACGGAGACATCCTGCAGGTGAGCCGGGAGGACGTGGAGGTACCAGCGGAGGCGGTTCTGGATTCCGGAGGTGATTTCGTCGATCAGACCCGGGATGTAGTTGGTGAAGGAGCTGTTGATGACGATGACGTCCGGGTTGAAGGTGTGGAGAACCGTGTTCAGGCTGATTCCGATGTAGTGGGTGAAATCCTGCATTACTTTGCGGGCGTTGGGGTTGCCTTCCTGGTAATACTGGATGAAGCGTTCGACGGAGACGTTTTCTAGGCCTTCAGCGGCGGCGAAATCGTTCAGGACGGCGGCTTCGGAGATGTACTGTTCGAGGCAGCCGTGGTTGCCGCAGGGGCAGGGCCGGCCATCGGGGAAGAGGATGGTGTGGCCGAATTCGCCGGCGTAGCCGTTCTGGCCGGTGTAGAGTTCGCCGTCAATGAGGATTCCCATGCCGACGCCTTCGTGGATGTTCAGGAAGATCATATTTTTAAAGTGCTCTGCGCAGGCGGCTTCGCCGATGACGGAGAGGTTGGCTTCATTTTCTACGATGACAGGGACCTGAAATTCTTCTTCGAGGTAGTTTTTCAGGTTGGAGTGTTTCAGATCGTAGTAGGGTGTGAATAAAACGAGGTCGTCGCAGACGACGCCGTAGATTCCGATGGAGATTCCGACGAGGCCGCACGGGGTCTTGGGGAGGTCGGATTTGGTTTTGTGGAGGAGGGAAATCAGGTATTCCTCCAGGGAGAGGGATGGATCAATCGGGTATTCTTTTACAGTACATGATTTTCCTTTCAGATCTCCGGTGAGAATGGTGATCTTTTTTACGCCGAGATCGACGGCGATGATGGAACCGCAGCGATTATTAAAAGTAAGCAGAATCGGTTTTCGACCCATGGAAGTTTTTTCGGCGCTGCCGAGTTCTATGACGAGCTGGCGGTCGAGCAGTTCCTGGACGATGGTGGATACAGTTGCTTTTGTCAGATGCAGCATTTTCGCCAGATCTGCGCGGGAAAGCGGCGGATGGTTGGCGATTGCCTCGAGAACCAGGGCGCGGTTCATGTCTCGTATATATTCCTGATTTCCGGTACTCATAAAAAATCCTCCATTCTGCCGCATTGGCTGTACATCAATCTTAACATAAATGAGAGAGAAATGACAGGGAAAATCGGGGATGGGCAATACGAATAGAAAAATTAACGGAGAAAAACGATTTCTAGACAGAGTAGAGAGTAAGGGACAGAATTAGAAATAAAATATGTGATAAATACACAAATAAAGTATAAAATAATTCTAAAAAATGTACAGATTCACAGAAGATTCACTGCACGTTCATAATCTGTTCATAATTAATTGGTATAGTTATCTCAGTTCCAAAAGAACAGCGTGTATGCAATCACTACACAATTAAGATTTTTTCATAATAATAGCCCAGGCGCCGAGAGGTTCCTGGGCACTCCTCGTTTTTGGGAAATTTTTGATCTTGGGACAGACGGAAATCTGTGTAGACAGGGTAGTGATCTTTTTCTTGACTTTTGCGAGAAGCAGCCTTATAGTATAAATATAATAACAATTACTGTTATCGAAAGATACGAAAGGAAAAAAACTATGTCAACACTCAAGTATAGCAGACAAAGAGAAAGCATCAAAGTCTGCCTTCAGGGGCGAAAGGATCACCCGACCGCAGATATGCTCTATACCGATGTACGGAAAGAATTTCCCAATATCAGTCTTGGCACAGTATACCGGAACCTGTCTCTTCTTTCTGAATTAGGAGAGATCAAGCGTCTTACAACAGGAGATGGCCCGGACCGGTTCGATGGAGATACTTCCACGCATCACCATTTCATTTGCAGAAAATGTCACTGCGTGACAGACCTTACAATGCGTGACATCAGCGAAATCAAGAACGTAGCAGCGGAAAATTTCAGAGGTACGATCGAAGATTACTCTGTGAATTTTTACGGCATCTGCGAGAACTGCAAAAATCACCCGGGGAACGTATAGCATCCCCAGGAAGAAAGAAAAAATTAAAAATAGGCATTGACAAAAAGGGAAGCTTATGCTAAAGTAATATCAGTAACAGTTACTAATATCAAAAATAAAAAACTGTTATAAACCACAAAATTGGAAATGATAAAATTAAATACACAACAAAAAGAAAGGAAAGAAAGACTATGAAAAAATTTGTATGCAGCGTATGTGGATATGTTTATGAAGGAGCAGAAGCACCGGAAGTCTGTCCGATCTGTAAAGCACCGAAAGAGAAATTTATCGAGCAGGGCGAGGATCTGACCTGGGCAGCAGAGCACGTAGTTGGCGTAGCATCCGACGTTCCGGAAGATATCAAAAAAGACCTGAGAGCCAATTTCGAGGGTGAGTGCTCCGAGGTTGGTATGTACCTGGCAATGTCCAGAGTAGCATTCCGCGAGGGATATCCGGAAGTAGGTCTGTACTATGAAAAAGCAGCTTACGAAGAAGCAGAGCACGCAGCAAAATTCGCAGAGCTTCTCGGCGAAGTCGTAACCGACAGCACCAAGAAAAATCTGCAGATGCGTGTAGAGGCAGAGAACGGAGCAACCGCTGGCAAAACAGATCTTGCAAAACGTGCCAAAGCCCTGAATCTCGATGCAATCCATGACACCGTGCATGAGATGGCAAGAGACGAAGCTAGACACGGAAAAGCATTCGCTGGTCTGCTGGCTAGATATTTCGGTAAATAAAAAATTTTTAGTAGAATAAATTTATTGAAGAGAGAATGGAGAAATCTGTTCTCTCTTTTTGTGCGTTTTTTCTGCATTTCCTATGTCTTTTTCGTGTACAGCTGTCTTTTTGATAAATCCCAAGGAAGAAAATGTGCTTTTAATTTTAAATGAAGAGCAGTGTGAACAGGATATTTGCAACACAAAATGTCGGCAAATAATACCGATTTAATGCCGGAAATAATACAGTGCATGGGACATTAAGTAAAGAAAAGCTGATAAGCTGGGATTTTTATGATTTATTCACAGCTTATCAGCTAATACACATCAATTATTGAGACAGTTGTATATTGAACAGTGTTGAAAAAACATAATAGAGTAATCTGATTTTATTCTTCTATTCGTTTTTTGTCATAGCAGATAAAGGTATAAGTTCCATTATCTGCGAGAGGATGTGTTTCGCCAGAAAAAACAAAATTGCGATCCGTAACATTTCCAGAACGAATATCCTGACATACTTTGAGCACATCTTCTAAAGTGGTTGGCTTGGCATCTCCATTTCCATGTGAGATCAGGACACGGTCATATTTTCCGGCAATTTTTTTCTGTAGCGCTCGTAAATTTTTTTCATAGGAAGCAAGTCCCGTGGAAAATTTGTCAAACAGGAATAAAAATGGATTGCAGGCATCACCGAGAAGAATTGTCCGCTCCTCCGGAATCAGCATGACAACGCTGCCCAGGGTATGACCGGGTAATTCATAAATAACAACATGAATTCCACCAAGCTCAAAAACATCACCTTCCTGCAGATTATGAAATTTTTCAAATGGAGCAGATGGTATCATATCTGTTTCTTTGATAAGCCCTTTTTCAGGACACAATCCTTTCGCGCCTTCCAGACGGAAGCCTTTTTCAGAATGAAGCTGATATACGGATTTATCCTTATGATTCAGATAAATTTCTTCAAATTCATTGGCGCCCATGGCGTGATCTACATGACCGTGGGTTATCAGGACTTTTAATGGCTTGTTAGTCAGGTTATGGATACAGTTTTTTAAACTATAGAATCCGCATCCAGTGTCGATTAGGACAGCTGCTTTGCTACCTTCAATCCTGTCTCTTATACACATCTCCGAGCCCACGAGACAGGCAGAAATCT
>ERZ1027054.202-NODE-202-length-30480-cov-8.584059_pt1 | contig 30480 bp, 23 predicted proteins | sample MGYA00519284_ERZ1027054 | MGnify/ENA primary metagenome ERZ1027054 (study PRJEB26926, sample SAMN06164568) | human gut metagenome | biome: ENVO:00009003; feature: ENVO:2100002; material: ENVO:00002003 | host: Homo sapiens | place: USA | collected 2012 ... | reverse complement strand
GCCCAAAGCAAGGATGCTTTGGTTGCTTGCCAAAAGTTTTGCACGATGCAAAACCGGCAGAGCAAGCAACGCTAAACACCCATTTTAAAAAGTTATATAGGTTTTTCAACAGACTGTACTGTCGGTAGACGGCGGTTATATACATAAAACTTTGCGAGGGTAACCCTCTTTTGAAAGGAATGTCTGAATGACAGAGATAAACAGACTGTGTTTAGGTTGTATGAACGAGAAAGAGAGCGACGGACCGTGCGAGAAGTGCGGCTACAGCAATGACGCTCCTTATCTGCCGTCATATCTGGCACCGGGAACGATACTCAACGACCGTTATATTGTAGGAAAACTGCTCAGCTATAACGGCGAGGGCGCTACATATATCGGCTTCGACAAGGTGACTGGTGCAAAGGTCACCGTCAGGGAATATATGCCGGATACGCTTTGCTCACGCAAGAAGGGCGATCCTCAGATAGTGGTTGATGCTAACAGGCTTCCGCTTTATAAAACGTATATGTCGGAATTCGTTGAGCTTAACAAGGCACTGCTCAAGGCACGCTCAATGACGCATATACAGACGGTGCTTGATATTTTCCCCCAGAACAATACGGCGTATGTAATATTCGAATTTATAAACGGAATTACTCTGAAGGCTTATCTTGCGAACTGCTCGGGCGAGCTTAGCTGGGACAGAGTAAAGGAGCTTTTCCCTCCGATACTGACAACGCTGAGCCTTGTGCATTCGGCAGGGATAATCCACAGAGGAATCAGTCCGCAGACCATACTTGTAACAGAGAAGAACGAGCTTAAGCTGATAGATTTCCAGATAAGCGCAGGAAGAACAACAGGTACGGAGATCGCCTGCGAAATGTACCCCGGATATTCCGCTCCCGAACAGTATTCCTCAGCCGAGTGGCAGGGAACGTGGACAGATGTGTACGGCATATCTGCTACTTTATACAGGGTGCTGACGGGCTGTGTGCCTACAGAATCTATTTCAAGGCTGGGAAATGATAACTGCCCCGAGCCTATGGTGATAAACAGAAATGTGCCGAGCCACGTTTCAAAGGTTATAATGAACGGCCTTAAGCTGAATACGTCAAACCGTATACAGACTATAACGGAGCTTGTTGTAAAGCTGTTTGAACAGCCTAAGTTCAATATGGCAGAGCAGGAGCCTGTGCGCCCCGTTCAGCGTGTCAGAAAGGTTGAAACGAAGGAAGAAGTGAAGCCCGCTCCCACAGGCACAAAATCGTCTAACGCAAAGAAAAAGAAGCAGAATAACAAGATTGCCGTTATCGCAACGATAATTGTATGTGCGGTCATCGTGATAGGCTTTGCGATAGCGATAACTGTACTTGCAATCACGGATAAGGGCAACACAAGCTCGACAGATCCCAATTATTATTCCGCTCCCGAAAGCACGACAACCTCGAGCGCTCCGGAAACCACCACTTCAAACACTACGGTTTCCTCAGATACTGCGCCCGATATAGTTTACGGATGTCCCACCTTCACAGGTGCACTGTTTACTTCTATCCATGATACATATAACTTTGTCAAAATAACCGCAGAGTACAAGTTTGACGATACGGTAGCAAACGGTATTGTAATAAGCCAGAGCATAAAGCCCGATACCGAAATCAAGTCCGGAACGGAAATTAAACTCGTTGTGAGCAAGGGTCCCGCTTCAATAAAGCTGCCGGATTATACGGGTCTTAAGGTTGACCAGTATACAGCTCTGCTTTCACAGAAGAATGTAAAGTTTGAGAAGAAGGCAACGAGCGATACGCACGGCGTAAAGGACGGATATGTTGTTAAATGCAGTAAGGAGATAGGCGAAACGGTAAACGTTAAGGATTCAGAAAAGGTTACGGTTTACTACGCAAAGTCGGACGGCTCGTCTTCATCATCTTCAACATCATCAAAAACGAACTGATAAAAAATTATGATTGTCGCAGGACTTCCTATAAGCTCTGCGGCAATTGCTGTATAATGTATAAATGCCGAAATAAAGAAACGGAGAATAAAAATGGATCTTGCGAAAATAAGAAAAGAGATCGACGCAACGGATGATCAGATACTCAGCTTGTTCCTTAAGCGAATGGAGCTTTGCGTAGGGGTCGCCAAATATAAGAAGGAAAACAATATGCAGGTATTTCAAGGAAAGCGTGAGCAGGAAATACTTGAACGTATAAAGAGCGAATCTCCAGATGATCTGGCGGAGGGCGCAGGTCAGCTTTTCACCTGTATAATGGATATATCAAAATGCTTACAGCAGAGAATATTGTCCGACGCACCCGTGCCGCATTTTGAAAGCCCGAAAACACAGCCGGTAAGAATCGCCTGCCCCGGAACAAAGGGCAGTAATACGGAGGAGGCATCGGTGAAGCTGTTTCCCGACTCTGAAATAGATTTTTACCCTGATTTTTCGGACGTGTTCGAGGCGGTAGAGAACGGAAGTGCGGATTACGGTGTACTGCCTATAGAAAACAGCACGGCGGGAGATATAAGGCAGACCTACGACCTGCTTGCGAAGTACAATTTTTATATCTGTAAGCGTACCCAGATAAAGATAAACCACTGCCTTGCCGCAAAGCCCGGTGCGGATATAAAGACAATTTATTCACACGAGCAGGCGCTAAAGCAGTGCTTCGGATTTCTTAAGGAATATCCTGCAAGACAGGTGCCTTATGCGAACACGGCTCTTGCCGCAGAAATGGTCGCAAACAGCGATGATAACACGATAGCGGCGATATGCTCGGAAAGATGCGCCGAGCTTTACGGACTGGAAACGGTAAAGCGTGATATTGCCGATAACCCGGATAATACCACACGGTTTATATGCATATCAAAGCGGCCTGAGGTGACACCGGACGCAGATATAATTTCTATCTGTATGTCACTGCCTCATACAACAGGCTCACTGTACAGAATGCTGATACGTTTTGCACTGTACGGCCTTAATATCACAAAGATAGAGAGTGCGCCTGTTCCGCAGGCAAAGCAGGATATAAAGAGAGAAACGTTTGATGTGGTGTTCTATCTCGACTTTGAGGGAAATGCGCTTGACCCTGAGGTAGTAAGGCTTATGACGATACTCGAGGAGGAAATGAAGTATTTCAAGTTCCTCGGCAACTATAAGCATTTTGACTGATCGTAAAGGAGAAGAAAAATAATTTAGCAAATCATTGACAAACGTAGACAGATATGATGCAATGTACTCATAAGGAAAATAAAGGAGTTTTTATATGAGTAATTATAAGACACAAGAGTTTGCTGAAATGATAGGCGTGTCTGTTAAAACATTACAGCGTTGGGATAAGGAAGTATAAAAAACAGATTGAAGGGGACGAAGAAATTGCTAAAGAGTTACAAAACCGAAATAAATCCAACCCCTGAACAGAAACAAATAATTAACCGCACTATCGGGGTTTGCAGATATGTTTACAATTTTTATCTCGCTCACAATCAAGAGATATATAAAAACGATAAACGTTTTGTATCTGGAATGGATTTTTCTAAGTGGTTAAATAATGAGTTCATTCCTAATAACCCTGATCTTCACTGGATAAAAGAAGTTAGTAGCAAGTCGGTTAAACAAAGCGTTATGAACGCTGAAAGAGCTTTTAAGAATTTTTTCAAAGGGAAATCACATTTTCCAGAATTTAAGAAGAAAGCAAAATCAGATGTAAAAATGTATTTCGTGAAAACCGATGCAAAGGCAATTATCCCTTGTGAAAGACACAGAATTACAATTCCTACACTTGGTTGGGTAAGATTAAAAGAAAAAGGTTATATCCCTACAAACCCCAATACACATACAATCAAAAGCGGAGCTGTTTCTTATAAAGCGGGTAGATATTATGTATCTGTTTTAGTTGATGAACAAGAACAACAAAAGCCTGTATTGAATGAATTTGGGATAGGTATTGACTTAGGTTTAAAAGATTTTGCTATTTGCTCAAATGGCAAAACTTATAAGAATATCAACAAAAGTTCTCAAATAAGGAAACTCGAAAAGAAACTTAGGCGAGAACAACGTAGCTTATCGAGGAAATACGAAAGCTACAAGAAACTTAATAAAAATTTGAAAGGAGAAGCTACTCGACAAAATATCCAAAAGCAAAAGCTAAAGGTACAAAAACTCTATCAGAGGCTTGACAACATAAGAATAGATTATGTAAACAAAGTAATATCAGAATTGGTGAAAACCAAACCAATGTGGATTACTATTGAGGATTTGAATGTGTCAGGTATGATGAAAAACAGACATCTCTCCAAAACGATTGCACAGCAGAAGTTCTTTGAGTTCAGAACAAAGCTACTTGCCAAGTGTAATGAATATGGAATTGAATTAAGAGTTGTTGACCGTTTCTATCCTTCAAGTAAAACTTGTCATTGCTGTGGTAGTGTCAAATCTGATTTGAAATTATCAGATAGAACGTATCACTGTAATGAGTGTGGTTATACGGAAGATAGAGATTACAATGCAAGTCTTAATTTAAGAGATTGTCAAACTTACAGCATAGCATAAACAAGCTATTGTAAGTGTGTACCGATGGCTAATCGGGAATTTACGCCTGTGGACTATACAGGAACTTGTGAGTAGTATTAGTAATAATACAAAAGCATATAGGTAGAAGCAGGAATTTTCTCAATATGGATATATTTGTCCATGTTTTGAGTAGCAGAGGTATGTTTACAAGTGCGATAATACTTGCCGCAGGGAGCGGCAGGAGGATGGGTTTTGACAAGATGACGGCACGGCTTTGCGGCAAGGCGGTTATACTGTACAGCATAGAACGGTTTGTCGAAAGCAACGCCGATGAAATAATAATAGCGGCAAGCGAGGATAATACAGATAAAATCAGAGAGCTTGTAAGCGAAAACATAAATACCGATAAGCCGATAAAAATCATCACGGGCGGAGCGACACGCTTTGAGTCGGCGGTGAAAGCGGTAAGGCAGACCTCGTGCGAGTGCGATGTAGTGTCGGTGCATGACGGAGCAAGGCCTTTTGTGACGGCAAAGACGGCAGACAAGGTTGCGCTGGAGGCATTTCGGCACGGTGCGGCACTGGCGGCGGTAAGAGCGAAGGATACGGTAAAGATATGCGATGACGGTATTGTCACAGCTACTCCGGACAGAAGCGGTCTGTGGCTTGCACAGACACCTCAGGCGGCAAGAAAAGCCGACTATCTTGCGGCGGCGGAAAAGCTCGATGTGAATGACGCAAGGATAACTGATGATGCATCGGTAATGGAACTGTATGGGATAAAGCCGTTTATCGTTGAGGGCAGTTATGACAATATAAAGCTGACCACGAAAGAGGACATAGCAATGGCGGAATATATTATCGGGAAAACAGGCGCATCTAAACTTTGTGTAGGTCACGGATATGACGTGCACAGGCTTGTAGAGGGCAGAAAGCTGATACTCTGCGGTGTGGATGTGCCGAATAAGGATAATCTGGGGCTTCTCGGTCACAGCGACGCAGATGTTGCGGTACACGCACTTATGGACGCTATGCTCGGTGCGGCGGCACTGGGCGATATAGGACGGCATTTTCCCGACAGCGACAGCAGATACAAGGGTATCAGCAGTATGAAGCTGCTTGAACACGTCAGAAAACTGCTTGACGGGAAAAACGCTCACGTTACGAATGCGGATATAACGATAGTTGCGGAAAAGCCGAAACTTGCAAAGTTCATTCCCGATATGCAAAGGAGCATAGCGGCGGCTTTGGGACTTGACACGGACGATGTAAACGTAAAGGCGACTACCGAGGAGGGTCTTGGCATAGCAGGAGAGGGTATAGCCGCCCACGCTGTATGTATGGTCGAAAAGATCGGCTGAAATGTTCAGATGCTGAATAAATATTTATGAAAAATTCATAATCATAAAAGCGTTACGGGAATGTAAAAATCCTGCAACGCTTTTGTTTATGCCGATTTGAAAGAATTCAGCCGAAAAAGAAAATGCTTTAAATGTCAGCTTTACAAATAATAGTATTGCAAAAATGAATAACGAGCCATTCAAAAAATTCATGGAAATTTGTCAAGAAAATTATCCACTTATAACATTTTTGTTTGGTAAATTCATAGATTTTGACGAAAAATTTTGTTTTAACATTCAAGGCGGATTGACATATTCTAAATAGGTGTTATAATACGGGCATACAGAAAAAACAGGGGCTATATCGCACAGCAGCGATATAGCCTTTGTGACGAAAAGAAAAAGTAGAACAAACGGAAAGGAAGATGAATTATGGATTACACATATCTGCTTTATATAGCGATAATCCTCATTTTCACAAAAGCATTCGGACTGCTGTCAAAGGTTATAAAGCTGCCTCAGGTAGTCGGCGCACTGGTTGCGGGCATTATTTTAGGCCCTGTGTGTCTTAACCTTGTATCTCTTGACAACGCTCCGATACTCAGCAATCTGTCGGAGATAGGCGTTATAGTGCTTATGTTCGTCGCAGGTCTTGAAACGGATATCCGTGAGATGAAAAAGTGCGGACTTGCAAGCTCGATAATAGCTCTTATCGGTGTTATCGTTCCTCTGGTCGGCGGTGCCGCTACAGCGTTCCTGTTCGGTACGGCAGATCCCACTCTTTCGACATCGACATTCCTGCAGGATGTTTTCGTAGGTGTTATCCTTACTGCAACATCGGTAAGTATCACTGTTGAAACGCTTAAAGAACTCGGAAAGCTCAACACAAGAGCGGGTAACGCAATACTCGGTGCGGCTCTTATAGACGATGTACTCGGTATCATTGCACTGACGGTAATTACATCTCTTGCAGATCCCGAGTCGGGAAATATCGGTATAGTAATACTGAAGATACTCGGCTTCTTCGCATTCGCTCTGCTGTTCGGTGTATTCTTCCACTTCGTATTCAACAAGTGGACACAGAGAACGGAAGAAAATCAGCGCCGTTATGTTATTGTCAGCTTTGCGCTCTGCCTTCTCTTTGCGTATGTTGCCGAAGAATTCTTCGGTGTTGCCGATATTACAGGCTCGTTCGTTGCAGGTCTTGTAATTTCAAGTACGTCAAAGACGAAGTATATCGCACACAGATTTGATACAATGTCTTATCTGCTGTTGTCACCTATCTTCTTCGCAAGCATAGGTCTTAAGGTAACGCTTACAAATATGACACCTACAATAATCATATTCGCCGTTGTACTGCTGGTAGTCGCTATACTGTCAAAGGTTATCGGCTGCGGACTTGGTGCGAAGATATGCAGATACACGAACAAAGAGGCGTTACAGATAGGCGTGGGAATGATTTCCCGTGGCGAAGTTGCGCTGATAGTTGCGGATAAGGGTCTTAATATGGGCCTTATGAGCAGCGGACTTTTCGGTCCTATAGTAATTATGGTGGTTATCACTACTGTAGTAACTCCTATCCTGCTGAAGTTCGTATTCAAGGATAAGAATGATACTTCGGGAGAAATAAAGTCTAAGGAAGCTGCAGAGGTTACAACTTCAGACGACAGCCTTGAGTATGTTCCCGGTCAGGATAACGTGTAATCTCAAATTAAACAAATAATATTCAGAGCCGCCGATGAGCATAAAAGCCGTCGGCGGCTTCTTTACACAAGTTTTTATTGACAAGAGGGCAGTTTTACTATATTATTATATTAGCTGCGTTTATTGCAGATATTTTTCCGAAAGGTTGTGTGTCTGTTGGAAAAAAAGCTGAGGCTGTACGGTTTCAACAACCTCACAAAGACTCTGAGCTTCAACATATACGATGTCTGTTATGCTAAAGGAGCAAGAGAGCAGAAAGAATATATAGACTATATCGACGAGCAGTATAATTCCGAGCGACTTACGGGTATACTGTGCGACGTTACGGATATAATCGGGGCAAATGTGCTTAACATTTCAAAGCAGGACTACGATCCGCAGGGTGCAAGCGTAACACTGCTGATAAGTGAAAAGGCTACGGACAGTATGGAGATAGACAAGTCGTGCAACAGAGGAATGGTGGACGGAAAGCCGCTCCATCCTCAGCGTAACGGTGCCGGCAAGGCTCTGTCATCCGAAACGGTGGTTGCACATCTTGACAAGTCGCACGTTACGGTGCATACCTATCCCGAATATCACCCGAACAACAGTATTTCTACATTCAGGGTGGATATTGACGTTTCGACCTGCGGAGAGATTTCGCCGCTTAATGCGCTGGATTATCTTATCGGCAGTTTCGATTCCGATATTATAACGATAGACTACAGGGTGAGAGGCTTTACCCGTGATGTAGGCGGAAGAAAGCTGTATCTCGACCACGATATAACCTCGATACAGGATTTTATCAACGATTATACGCTGACGAAATATGACGCTACAGATATAAATGTGTATCAGGCGAACATATTCCACACAAGGCTTATGGTGCGTGAAATGGATCTGAAAAACTACCTGTTCAATACGGATATATATGACATTCCGCCTAAGGAGCGACTGAGAATTACGGAGAGCCTAAGGCGTGAGATGATAGAGATATATTCGGGGATGAATATTTATGGGTGAGCGGATCTCACACTTTTGACTGATGAACCGGCAAAAGACATAAACAATAAATCTGCGGGAGGGGCAAGCCCCTCCCCTATAAAAATATCAATGTGATATTATGACAACATTACTTCCTTCCCGAAAGGACTGATGATATGCTCTCACAGGAGCGTGCGCCTATATATGAGGCGTTAAAGGAATACCGGGCAAAGCGCATAGTGCCTTTTGACGTACCCGGTCATAAGATGGGCAGGGGCAACCCCGAGCTGACGGAATTTTTAGGCAGAGAATGTATGACGGTGGACGTGAACTCGTCAAAGCCGCTCGATAACCTCTGTCACCCGGTTTCCGTAATAAAAGAAGCGGAACAGATAGCCGCAGAGGCTTTCGGCGCAAAGAACGCATTCTTTATAGTAAACGGAACGACAGCCGCAGTGCAGGCTATGGCGCTTGCCGTAGCAAAGCGTGGCGAGAAGATAATAATGCCCCGTAACGTACACCGCAGTGCGATAAATGCGCTTATTCTCGGCGGAGCGGTGCCTGTTTACGTTAATCCAGGAGTAAACAAGGAGCTGGGCATACCGCTGGGAATGACGGTCGAGGATGTTGAAAAGGCGATACTCGAAAACCCCGACGCAAAGGCGGTATTTGTAAATAATCCTACCTATTACGGAGTATGCTCGGATATTAAGAAGATAGCCGACCTTGCACACGCACACGGAATGTATCTTCTTGCGGACGAGGCGCACGGAACGCATTTCTACTTCGGTGACAATATGCCGCTTGCAGGAATGAAGGCAGGTGCGGATTTTGCCGCAGTAAGTATGCACAAGAGCGGTGGCTCGCTGACGCAGAGCAGTTTTTTACTTACAGCGGACACGGTGAACGAGGGCTATGTAAGGCAGATAATTAACCTTATGCAGACGACAAGCGGCAGCTATCTTCTGATGTCGAGCCTTGATATATCGAGAAGAAACCTTGCTCTTCACGGCAGGGAGATATTCGCAAAGGTGCAGTCCTATGCGCAGTATATGCGTGACGAGATAAACGAGATAGGCGGATATTACGCATTCTCAAAGGAACTGTGCGACGGCGGTGCGTTCTATGATTTTGACGTGACAAAGCTGTCGATACACACAAGGGATATAGGACTTGCAGGTATCGAGGTGTATGATATTCTGCGTGACAGATACGGCATACAGATAGAATTCGGAGATATAGGAAATATACTCGCTTACGTTTCGATAGGCGACAGGGAGCTGTATCTCGACAGGCTCATCGGAGCGCTCAATGACATAAAGCGTATCTATTCAAAGGATAAGACGGGTATGCTTGACCACGAGTATATCAATCCTATAGTTAAGCTGTCACCGCAGGACGCATTCTACGGAAACAAGAAAAGCGTACCGATCGAACAAAGCTCCGGCAAGATAAGCGGCGAATTTGTAATGTGCTATCCGCCCGGAATACCGATACTTGCACCGGGTGAGCAGATAACAGACGAAATTCTCGCATATATAAAATATGCAGGGGATAAGGGCTGTTTCCTTACAGGTACACAGGACCTCGAAATAAAGAATATTATGATACTGGACGAATAAATTCGTCCGCCGTACCACATTGACTTATGCGTTTACAGATTGAAAGGACGGTAATACAAATGGATCTTTGGTTTACGGAAAATCACAGCGACAGTGTAAGATTTTCTATAAGAGTTGACAAACAGCTTTACAGTGAACAAAGCGAATATCAGCGCATAGATGTGTTTCAGTCGCTCGAATTCGGCAGACTGCTTGCACTTGACGGATATGTAATGATAACGCAGAAAGACGAATTTATCTATCACGATATGATAGTTCACGTTCCTATGGCGGTAAAGAAGGATATAAAGAACGTGCTTGTTATCGGCGCAGGCGACGGCGGTACGGTAAGGGAGCTGTGCCGTTACAGCACGATAGAGCATATCGACCTTGTCGAGATAGACAAAAAGGTTGTTGAGGTCTGCGAGGAATATTTCCCCGAAATGACCGTTTCAATGCACGACCCCAGACTTGATATACATTTTACCGACGGACTTCGTTTTGTAAGACGCAAGCAGGGCGAATACGACCTTATAATAGTTGATTCTACCGACCCGTTCGGACCGGGCGAGGGACTTTTTACACCCGAGTTCTACGGAAACTGCTATAATGCACTGACCGATACAGGCGTGCTTGTGAATCAGCACGAAAGCCCGTTCTATGTAAATGACGCAAAGGCTATGTGCAGGGCGCACGAGCGTATAAAGTCGGTGTTCCCCGTGTGCGCCGTTTATCAGGCTCATATCCCGACATACGCAAGCGGACACTGGCTGTTCGGCTTTGCAAGCAAGGGACTTGATCCGATAAAGGATCTTGATGAACAGCACTGGAATTCACTCGGAATTAAGACAAGATATTATAATACAGAGCTTCACAAGGGCTGTTTTGCTCTGCCGAGCTATGTAAAGGAAATGCTGGAAACGGGAGAGGTGCTTGATGTGCGCCGCTGATTTCAAGAGCGCCTGCGGGAAAGCGGGGCTTGCGCTTATAATAATATTTGCGGCACGTTGTATTGCAGATGCGGCGGCGTGGCTTATAGGCACTGTTATGAGCGGATGCGACAGTCAGATAGTATCATCCGTGCAGTCGCTTTCGAGCATAATTATATTATACGGCCTTGCGATAGCTGTTACCGCAAGGGTTTTCGGTTATCGGTTTGACAAGACAGTGTACAAAAAGCCGAAAAGGCTCGGCAAGGCTATATCGTGGTTTGTGCCTATGTACGGTGCAGGTCAGATAGCTAATATAATAGTGCTTGCCGTATCATTTCTGCTTATACACAATCAATCGGCGGTCGAGGATACGCTTACTCCGATAATTTCTTCGGGAACGGGAAGCGGTGCGTGGTATCTTGCGTTTTTGTTCATACAGATGGTAATCCTTGCTCCGTTGTTTGAGGAATACTGGTTCAGAGGCGTTATACAGACCTCGCTTATGCCTTACGGCAACGGATTTGCGATACTTGTTTCCGCTCTTTGCTTCGGTATGGCGCACGGAAATATACACCAGTTCTGCTATACGTTTATAGTGGGTATCTGCCTTGGATATGTGAGATATGCGACAGGCAGTATTATGCCGACAACTATAATGCACGCAATGTTCAACTCGATAGCGGCAATAGCCGTTGTGGCAGTCAAAACAGACACGTTTGTAACAGCGATGTCAAAGGTGCAGAAGGGAAGCCCTGTGACAAGCGGCGAGGAAGCCTATCTTACTGTCCTTATGATATACATTGTGCTGGTACTGATAATTGCTCTTGTGGGTATTGGTGCGGCTATAGGAAAGCTGAAGAATAACCGACTTTACCGTCCGGTAAATAATTACCCGGAGCTTTCAAAAAAGCAGAAATTTGCCGCAATTGCAAAGAATCCGATTTTTATCGTGGGATTTCTTGCGTGTACTGCGTATATAATAGTTGTGATGATTATTTAACGAAAGGACTCTGTTAAAATGCAGAAAAGCCTTATTGCTGTCATAGCGGACAGATACAGACAGCAGGATTTTGATGCGCTTACTTCGAAGGACGACCTTAAGCCTGCGGATATACGCAGGATATGCTTTGATCTTGGAATAGCACTTATCATATCTGTGCTGTTTCAGAAGGTAATATTTGTTGCGATGGTGTTTTTGCTCAGGGGCTTTGTGAACGCAGGGCTTGACACGGGCAGTACACTGTTTACCGTACTGAATTACACGTTCAGCAATATATCGACATATCTGCCGAAAATACTGGCGTTCGGTGCGGTCTATCTTAAATACCGACCGCTGAGGCGGCTTGATACGCAGTATGAAAACAAGTCGTATTATCCGCTTATATTTATCCCTGCGATGTTTGCCTTTGCAATGTGGGGAAGTAATATAACCACCTGCATAAACTATATTCTTCAGCTTCTGTTCGGAGTGGGAGAGATAGAGAATGTGATGGACGCTATTGCACCGTCGAGCTTCTCATCGGGCATTGTAACGCTGATATTTACCGCATTCGTTGCGCCTGTATTTGAAGAAATGATATACCGTCACTTATTGCTCCGCTCGCTGAAGCCCATAGGCGATACACCTGCAATTATCCTGTCGGCGCTGATATTCGGGCTTGCTCACGGAAATTTCGACCAGTTTGCGTATGCGTTTTTAAGCGGCGTGATCTTCGGACTTATGGCGGTGAGATATGACTCGATAATTCCCGGAATGGTGCTTCATCTGATAAATAACTTCTTTGTTACGGTCATAACGTATCAGAAACAGCTCACGGGCATCGGCGGTTTATGGGACGGTCTTGTAAATGCGGCGGCGGCACTGGGAAACATTATCGTGAATATCTCCTACTTTGCGGCGCCGTTCGTGGCGGTACTGCTTGCGTTCTGCGGAGCGGCAAGGCTGACTGCCGTGGGCGGCGAAAACAAGCACAGAAAATTGCTTGCAATATTCTCACCTGTATTTATGGTGGCACTTGTCGTAATGCTGCTGCAGTTTAATTGAAAATAACGGCGGAATGTGGCTTCACATTCCGCTTTGCTATACCGATTTTCTTGTATGCAACGCAAAGTAGCACAGAAAAACAACGATTGTAAGCATATGTTTATTGCGGCTACTCGAAAAACAGGGTACGATATAGCTGTTCACAAAAGCCAAACGAAAACAGGAGGAAGACAATATGGATTTCAGCGAAAAGTTAAAGCAGATAAGAAAGAGCGAGGGCAAGCCGTTTGGATATTCTGACAATTCTTATTGGCTATATTTCACAAATCGGGGGGGGGAGAAATTGACATCTGATTAACTTCGTGATAGTATAAAAGCGGTAGATATACTATCAGTATCAATCTATCAGTATCAATCTATCAGTATCAATCTATACCTGCAGTTTTTATTCACAAAGCACAACTACGCGAAAGGAAAAAATTATGAAAAAACTTACAAAAACAACAGCACTGATCTTATCGGCACTTATGTTATTCGGCTGTACAAGTAACTCTGCAACCGGCAGCGTTGGCGATACTACTCCGCCTGTGGAAAATTCGGTCACTGACAGTAAAAATGAAAGCTCGGCTACAGATAACAGCTCTGCAACTGATAATCCAAGCAAGGAAAGTGAAGAAAACCTTGTAAAGAATATCGAGGGGTATCAGACGTTTTCTTACGATAAGGACAAATACGAGATTACAAACGAATACATATATTCTAACACATATCGTAACTTGTATAGTATGTATCTTCCTGTTGAGCCGAATCTTGATGACTTGTATAAAGAAACGATAGACGTTAAATCATCGGAACTTGTAGCGCTCAAATGCAGAGTTGCAGGCGACAGTTATGTTATCATTGACGGTAAATGCGGTGAAACGTTGATTATGAAGCCGTTTTTATCTTTAATCTACACGCCTGTTGTTATAGAAGAAGTTGTCGATTCCAATAACGGAAAATGCTTGTATAATAAAGGGGATATATTATATATCCGTGAATCTTATCGTATAACAGAACAGTATAACGACAGAAGCTTAAATTTTGTGCAAAAAGCGGAAGAAAATCTGAAAGCTCAATTTGAAAATAAATCGGGTGAGTTTGACAGCAGTCATTACAGTGAAATTGAAAAAAAATATTATGACGGGCAAATGGAATGTTACAACACTTTAAGAAGTGGAAACGGAAGATATATACAAACAACGTGGAATCCTGTCTTTTTGCAAAAGGGTCAATCTTATCTGATTTTTGCCGACAATGATACTACTGCAAATGAAGTTGACGGAAATATTTACAATAGTGCTTATCCTATCGTTTTTGATTTAGAACAAAGCAAACCGTCTGTATTAAAATCAGAAAGGAAAGACGACGGAGTGTTCACTGCAAGCTATGCATACCGTTATCAGTGGAAGATACTTAAAGAAAAGTACGGGGAGCATTTCAAGAGCTGATTACAATTAAATAATGCACAGCCGTGGCGGTGAAGTCACGGCTGTTTTTGCACAACAGGCTGAGTGATACCGCTTTTTTCCTCATATCCGCCCCTCTTCACCTTCAATTATACAATATGCACAAAAGCGGCGGTCTAATTTTAGCCATTTTCATAGAAAAAAAGATTGACAAAATGCGCTTCAAATTGATATAATGATATTGTTAAAAAAATAACAAATGGGTAAACCGCCGACCCTGCGGTAAACTATAATAGCAGACCGCAAAAACGGTACAATAAGAAAGAACAGTTTAAAACATTCAGGAGGACAAAATGGCTAAGAAGCAAATCGTAAGCAACAAGACAGCTGAATCTGCTCCCGTAAGCCCGCTGATCGTTGACAATGTTGACGCTCTCAAGGCTCGTATGGCAGAAGTAAGAGCTGCACAGCAGGAATTCGCAACCTTTACACAGGAGCAGGTTGATAAGATCTTCCAGGCAGCAGCAATCGCCGCTAACCAGATGAGAATCCCGCTCGCTAAGATGGCAGTAGAAGAAACAGGTATGGGTGTTGTTGAAGATAAGGTTATCAAGAACAACTACGCAGCCGAGTACATCTACAACGCTTACAAGAACACAAAGACCTGCGACATTATCGAAGAAGACAAGGCTTTCGGTACAATGAAGGTTGCAGAGCCTATCGGTGTTGTTGCCGCAGTTATTCCTACAACAAACCCCACATCAACAGCTATATTCAAGACACTTATCTGTCTTAAGACAAGAAACGGTATCATAATCAGCCCCCACCCCAGAGCTAAGAAGAGCACAATCGCTGCCGCTAAGGTAGTTCTGGATGCTGCAGTTGCTGCAGGCGCACCTAAGGGCATCATCGCATGGATCGACGTTCCTTCGCTCGACCTCACAAACGAAGTTATGAGAAGCGCTGATATAATCCTCGCTACAGGCGGTCCCGGAATGGTTAAGGCTGCTTACTCATCAGGCAAGCCCGCTCTCGGCGTTGGTGCAGGTAACACACCCGCAATCATTGATACTACAGCAGACATCAAGCTCGCTGTTGCTTCAATCGTTCACTCAAAGACATTTGATAACGGTATGATCTGTGCTTCTGAGCAGTCAGTAATCGTACTCGACAAGATATATGACAAGGTTAAGAAGGAATTTGCATCACTCGGCTGCTACTTCTTAAATCCCGAAGAAACAGAAAAGGTAAGAAAGACAATCCTTATCAACGGCGCACTCAACGCAAAGATAGTTGGTCAGAAGGCCGCTACAATCGCTGAGCTTGCAGGCGTTAAGGTTGACCCCAAGACTAAGGTTCTTATCGGTGAAGTTGAAAGCGTAGACATCGAAGAAGAGTTTGCACACGAAAAGCTCTCTCCCGTACTCGCTATGTACAAGGCTAAGGACTTCGAAGAAGCAGTTGCAAAGGCTGAAAGGCTCGTTGCTGACGGCGGTTACGGTCATACATCATCTCTGTACTGCAACGCTGTTACAGAGCGTGAGAAGATCAACGAATTCGCCAACAGAATGAAGACCTGCCGTATCCTCGTTAACACACCTTCTTCACACGGCGGTATCGGTGACCTTTACAACTTCAAGCTCCTCCCCTCATTAACACTGGGTTGCGGTTCATGGGGCGGTAACTCCGTATCCGAAAACGTTGGTGTTAAGCACCTCATCAACATCAAGACAGTCGCTGAGAGGAGAGAGAATATGCTGTGGCTGAGACTTCCTGAGAAGGTTTACTTCAAGAAGGGTTCTATGCCTGTTGCTCTTGATGAGCTGGGCACAATAATGCACAAGAAGAAGGCATTCATCGTAACAGACTCCTTCTTATATCATAACGGCAACACAAAGGCTATCACAGATAAGCTCGATCAGATGGGTATTTCTCATACAGTATTCTTCAACGTTGCTCCCGATCCTACGCTTGCTTGCGCTAAGGAAGGCGCAGAGCTGATGAAGCAGTTCCAGCCCGATGTTATCATCGCACTCGGCGGCGGTTCTGCTATGGACGCAGGTAAGATCATGTGGGTACTTTACGAGCATCCCGATGTTGACTTCCTCGATATGGCTATGAGATATATGGATATCCGTAAGAGAGTTTACACATTCCCCAAGATGGGCGAAAAGGCTTACTTCGTAGCTATCCCCACATCTTCAGGTACAGGTTCTGAGTGTACTCCTTTCGCAGTTATCACTGACGAAAAGACAGGCGTTAAGTATCCTCTTGCTGACTATCAGTTACTGCCCAACATGGCAATCATTGATACAGACAACATGATGACACAGCCTAAGGGTCTGACAAGTGCTTCAGGTGTTGACGCACTCACACACTGCCTCGAGGCTTACGCATCAATCATGGCTACAGACTACACAGACGGTCTTGCTCTCAAGGCTGCAAGAAACATCTTCGAGTATCTGCCCAGAGCTTACGCTGAAGGTCAGACAGATGTTGAAGCAAGAGAGAAGATGGCTAATGCTTCTGCTATGGCAGGTATCGCATTCGCTAACGCATTCCTCGGTGTCTGCCACTCAATGGCTCACAAGCTCGGTGCTTTCCACCACCTGCCTCACGGTATTGCAAACGCTCTGCTTATCACACACGTTATGCGTTTCAATGCAGTTCCCAACCCCACAAAGATGGGTACATTCTCACAGTATGATCACCCCCATACTCTTGAGAGATACGTTGAAGTTGCTGAATTCTGCGGCGTAACAGGCAAGAACAACGAAGAGAAGTTCGAGAAGTTCATCGCTAAGATCGAACAGCTCAAGGAAACTGTAGGCATCAAGAAGACAATTAAGGACTACGGTATTGATGAGAAGGACTTCTTAGACAGACTTGACGCTATGACAGAGCAGGCATTCGACGACCAGTGCACAGGCGCTAACCCCAGATACCCGCTGATGAGCGAGATCAAGCAGATGTACCTCAATGCTTACTACGGCGTTGACGAAACAGTTTAATCGCAAGCTCCATAATGTTTTAAACTAATATAGAGAACCCCCTCCGGCGAGAGCCGGAGGGGGTTCTTGCTTTATAAGAGCGGTTTCACTGAAAACTTGATCGGATTTTGTAGTAAGTTTTCAGTGAAATTATGACAAACGGCTTGCTTTTGTGTTAAAAACAGTGTATAATTTTATTGAAAAGTAGCATAATTTTCGCAGTAAGTTTTCAACGGAGGACAATATGGAAATAAAACGTGACAAGTATCTTGAAAAAATAATTTCATATATGTGGGACGGACAGGTGAAAGTAATAACGGGAATACGCCGCTCAGGCAAATCATATCTTCTCGGTACGCTGTTCAGAAAATATCTGCTTGAAAACGGAACAAAGCCGGATAATATCTTTTCCTACGCATTTGACCTTGCGAGCGATATACGATACAGAGATCCGTTGGAGCTTGTTAAAGACGTCCGTGAAAGAGTAAGGACGGACGGTGAGCAGTATTATCTTTTTGTGGACGAAATACAGATGTCTGACGAAGTGCCTAATCCTTATAATAAGGACGGTAAAAAGATTACGTTCTATGACGCTCTGAATGATCTGCGTTCAATGCCGAACCTTGATATATACGTCACCGGAAGCAATTCAAAAATGCTGTCGGCGGATATACTCACTCAGTTCAGAGGCAGGAGCGACGAAATAAGGGTTCACCCGCTTAGCTTTGCAGAGTATTATTCAGCTGTGGGCGGCGATAAATACGAAGCGTTTGACAATTATGCGTTTTACGGCGGTATGCCGCTCGTACTGTCAAGACCTACCGATAAAGCAAAGATGAACTATCTTACCACACTGTTTTCGGAGGTATACATTAAAGATATAGTTGAACGCAGGAGAATAAAGCGTGAGGATATTCTGTCGGCAGTGCTTGATTTATTGTGTTCATCGGTAGGTTCTCTTACGAATCCGACCAACATTGCAAACAGCCTTAATTCAAAGCAGAAGCTGAAGGGCGAAGGTGCTGTCGCTAATAATACGGTAAAGCAGTATATTGATAATCTGATCGACGCATATCTTTTCAGTGAGTGCAGGCGGTATGATGTCAGAGGTAAAGGTTATTTTGATTACCCGAACAAATATTATTGCGAGGATATAGGGCTGAGAAATGCACGGATAGGCTTCAGACAGCAGGAAATGACGCATATTATGGAAAATATTATATACAATGAGCTGATTATCCGTGATTGCATGGTAGATGTGGGAGTGGTGTATTCGAGCGAAAAGGATGACAACGGAAAACAAAAGCAGGTCGCAAGGGAAATTGATTTTATAGCAAATGACGGAGAAAAAAGGCTGTATATCCAGTCGGCTTTTGCGTTGCCTGATGAAGAAAAAGCAGTACAGGAAAACAAGCCGTTTTCGCTCACAGGCGATTATTTCCCGAAGATAATAGTACGTCATGATATAACTAAGCGTTGGTATAACGAAAGCGGTGTTCTTAATATAGGAATAGTGGATTTTCTGCTTGATGACAGCATAATATGAGTGTTATGACTTGATTGTGTAACCCAGTTACACAATCCTTGTGCAAAATGTACCACAAAAAGAAATCGCTTATATATAAAATTCACTAAAATTGAAGATTAGTACAAAATTTAGCAATTTGGCTATTGCTTTTTTGAATGTGTTGTGGTATCCTAAGAATACAGAAAACACCAAGGGCAACAGAAAAGGTGCTGAGAAGAAATTCTTCGGCATATATTTATTCTGAAGACCCACGGGGAATTTTGGATTTAACGGCGCAGACCGTTAAACATAAAAAAACTTTTACATATTTCAAGGAGGTAATTTCCCATGATAAAGAAATTACAGAAACTGAAAGCCAAGAAAGGCTTCACACTCGTTGAGCTGATCGTTGTTATCGCTATCATCGGCGTACTCGCAGCTATCTTGATCCCCACAATGCTGGGCTTCGTTACTTCTTCAAGAGTAACATCAGCTAACTCAACAGCAGCTTCAATCAAGAAGCAGATTGATAACTTCTTAACAGATGCCGATACAGCAGGCTATGGTATGAAGCAGTCTTCAGCAGCTAAGGCTAACATCACATTCAAAATTAATGCAGACGGTGAATGGGAAGCTTCTGTAGTAACAGGTACTTACACAGGCGGTGCAGCCGGTGGTGCTCTTACAGACGCTTTCAAGACAGGCGGTTCTATTCAATGGGGTGCATCAGCTGCTGACATCACAAAGGATACACCGAAGAGTTCTGCAGGGGATGCAACTGCACTTTTAACTATTGACCTTGCAAGCGTATTCCCCGATGTAAAGAGTTCATATATCTATGCTTACTGCGAGGGCGGCAAGACATTATATGTAGCTTATACAGCTGATGGCAATACAAAGCCTACAAGCATGCCCGGAGAAGCTGATTTCAAGAAGGGTACATATACATGGGACGGTAACACAGCCGGCATTACAAGTGACGGTATCACACTTGGTACAGCTCCTGCACTTTCACTTGGTACATCATCATCTTCAACGTAATAGCTGATTGACTATTGGCATAAAGTTTAAACAAATATGCTATTCCCCCGACGGGTGACTGTCGGGGGATACTTGTTATGGTGAGATATGAGTAAAAAGGAAAAATTGATTTTAATTGTCGGCATAGCGGTTATTCTGATATGCGCTGTGTTTGTGCTGTTTATGCTTGACCGTTCTTCTGTAATCAGAATTTTCCCTCGTCCTGCTCCGAAGCAGGAAAAAGTGATAGAGCTTGATAACTTGGGCAGTGCTGATACACCTATTGGGAAAACCGCAGTGGTCACTATATTCTGTAATGATAAACTCACTAAATGGGATTTCACTACAGACAATGATAAACAAACCAGAAAAAATGATTTTTGTTCATTGAAAATTGCTACAGATTGGCTGAGCGAACAAGGAAAAAAATATAACAAGGATTGTGAGTTTGTAATTCCGAATGATGAAGACAGCGACCTTTATTATGAAACTGCTTTTAAAAATATAGTAGGAAATGCGGTACAGGCTTTCGACAAGGAAGAAGAATGGAAATATATTGAAAGTAATATAGACAGCGAAAGTCTGAAAAAGAAGTATAATTGCGATAATATTATATATCTTTTGTTCACAAACAACTATGACGCTGAATTAAAGAATGACGATGAAATTATCATAAATTCGTATGTTGCAAATGTTTATGACAAGGCTAACGCATATCCGTATGAACTTGCTTGCTTATCTAAATTTGCTGATACTGACAGGATTGCACCGTCAATTATTGCACATGAAATACTTCATTTATTTGGCGCACCGGATTTATATTGCTTTGATGCGATAGGTTTAAATTATGGTACAACACCCGAATTTGTAGAATATTGCCGTGAAAATAACAATAAAGATATTATGTTATCTACCTTAGACAGCGAAACCGGTGTAGCATTACCTAAACGCATAACGCAGGAGATAACCGACATAACCGCCTATTATATAGGCTGGCTGGAAACAGCACCCGATTGTATAGATGAATACCTGCTTGTACACTCACAGCACGAGTACAAAAACAGAAAAGAGATAAATTTGCAATAATGTGAATTTATAATATTATTAATTAGCTGTTGATTTCCTGCGTGAAATGTGTTATTATTAACTTAATAAGCTAACACGGAGGAAATACGATGTATACAATTCGGCAATTACATAAGAAAAAAGGCTTTACTATAGTTGAGCTTGTTGTGGTTATGGCGGTAATAGGCGTGCTTGCCGCAATACTTGTGCCTGTACTGCTCGGAGTTACGATAAGGGCGAATATAGGCTCGGCAAACAGCACCGCTTCGGAAATCAAGAAGCAGATAGGCTATTTTCTGACAATGGCGGACGCAAACCGCAAGAACTATATGCTTATGGGGGAAGATTGTCGAGAGGTGTTTACTCTGACTGTAAGTGACGGCAATTGGCATATAGATGCGGCGCAGAATCCCTCTGCATTTTCTCCGGACACGGTAACGTGGGGGAATGCCGCAGACGTTGACGAAAGCACAACCATCACATCGTCGCAGTACGGAGAAGAATTGCTCGGAATGTATCTGAAAAACTGCTTCCCCGAGCTCAGAAACGGTGTAATAAGAGCCAACTGCATAAAAGGCGTATGCGTGTCGGTGTGGTATACGCCCGATACGACCGATATATCGGATATAAACGATGTTCCGCAGTTCGGTACAACTGTCGCCTGGGTCGATGAAAACGGCGATGAGATTACAAAGTACCGTTGGGACGGCACTACCGCAGGCGTAAGTGCGGACGGATATACGATAGGTACCGCACCGATGCTTGATCTCGGAATTTAAAAGCTGAATATATGCCCGATTGTGAATGCAGTCGGGCATATCTTGACTACCGGCAAAAAGGAGGGGGAAATGGCTTACAGCGAGCTTATAAAGAACTTTGAGAAAATACGTTCATATATGCGTGAATTCTATGTATTCGGCTTCAAGAGCAGAAACGGGTACGACAGGAAAAGCGCACGCTCGTATGACGATGAACGCCGCAGGGTAGAAAGCTGGCTCGGGGATTATATGCGCTTTGCAAAAACCAACGAGGGCAAGAATGTATTTCTGTCGGTAGACAGCCGTACCGCCTGTAAAAACCCTTTCTATAAGGCGTGGAAAGCAAAGAGCTTTACGGACGGGGATATAACTCTGCACTTCGCAGTGTTCGATATACTTTACACTCCCGATATAAAGCTGACGCTGTCGGAGCTTGTAGATGAGATTGATTTATTGCTGTCGGGGGATTTTACGTTTGACGAATCGACCCTTAGAAAAAAGCTCAAGGAATACACCGCCGAGGGCATTATCATAACCGAAAAGCAGGGCAGAAAGGTGCTTTACAGCCGTTCTCCCGATGTTGATGTGTCACAGCTATGCGATGTTGTTGACTTTTTCGGAGAAACCGCACCGTGCGGTGTTATCGGCTCGTTTATCTCGGATAAATTACCGCCGCACGATGAACTTTTCACATTCAAGCACCACTATATCACGCAGGCGCTTGACAGCGATATAGCGGCTATGCTGTTTGACGCAATGCAGAAGAAAAGCTGTGTCACGGTGGAAAATCTCGGCAGACACAGCGACAAGCCGATGTCAGTAGGGCTTGTACCGCTTAGAATTTATATCAGTGCACAGAACGGCAGACAGCACCTTATAGCCTATAATATAAAGCTGAACAGGCTGTTTTCGTATCGACTTGATTACATATCCGATGTAAAAATCGGAGAACCGTGCGAAAGGTTTGACGAGCTGAGGGAGAAGCTGAATGCGGCTGAAAGTTGTATGTGGAGTGTAAACGGCAGGCTTGATACCGACAGTGCGGAACACGTTGAGTTTGATATAAGAATAGCTGATGATGAGCAGTATATAGTAAACCGCCTTGAGCGTGAAAAGCGGTGCGGTACGGTTGAAAAAATAGACGACAACCATTACAGATACTCCGCCGATGTATTCGACACTACCGAAATGATACCGTGGATACGCACGTTTATCTGCCGTATAACAAGGCTCAATTTTTCGGACAGAACAGCTGAAAATAATTTTAAAGCCGATATAGAGAAAATGTATGAAATATACGGCATAGAAGATAACACGGCTGACAGCGGAGGTGAAAGCGATGATATTCAGTGAGCTTTACTCGGCATATTATAACACGGTAGCAAGGATAATCACTGCCGCATTCGATAAGAATACGACAGAGAAGGACCTTGACCGTATCGTGAGCGAAAACGCATTTTCCGAAAGCGTGCTGACTATAATGCCGTCGCTTAAAAGCGGAAAGTGGAAGCTGCTTGACGGCAATTTAAGACCGCTTTTAAAGCACGAGCCGACAATGCCGCTGACATTGCTTCAGAAGCGCTGGCTGAAAGCCGTATCGCTTGATAAGAGAGTGAGGCTGTTTGATGTACAGTTCCCCGACTTATCCGATGTTGAGCCGCTTTTCACCGAGGACGATTATAAAGTATACGATAAATACTCGGACGGTGATGATTTTGGCGATGAGGGCTATATCGGTAGGTTCAGGCTGATATATTATGCCATAAAGAACAATCTGCCGATAATCGCAAGGCTGAATAACCGCTATGGCAAGGAAGCAACGCTGAGATTTTTCCCCAAAGGGTTTGAATATTCGGAAAAGGACGATAAGATAAGAGTAATAATGGACGGCTGTAAGTACAGACAGTTAAACCTCGGCAGAATTATAAACTGTCAGCTGTACGCAGGCACAGGTCAGTGGAACGAAAAGCCGGAAACAATGCAGATAAGAGAGCTTACCCTGCAGATAAATGACGAGCGGAATGCGCTTGAGCGTGTAATGCTCCACTTTGCACACTTTGAAAAGCAGGCGGAGCGTGTTGACGATAATAAGTATCTGCTTCATCTGAAATATTACGCAACCGATGAAACGGAGATTGTTATCCGTGTGTTGTCCTTCGGCCCTTGCGTTAAAGTTATCAGCCCGGATAGCTTTGTCGGATTGATAAAGGAAAGACTGGAAGAGCAGATGGCGTGCGGAGTGAAATGAATTTTTAGTGCAGAAAGTGAAGTAAATTGCCGTCACTCTTGTCTTGCTCGCTCCTCCCGTTGCACCAACCCTTGTCATTCCCACAACCATTGCAAAAGGACAATAATCCCTTTGCCACGCACTAAACTTGCCTCCCCTCGAAAAAGGGGAGGTGGCACGGCTGATATAAGTTTTTGCCTTGTGGCACAGTATTCAGATAATCCAACCTTTATAATTATGAAACTATTCCGAGCCGTGACGGTGGGGATTGTGATTGCTCAGAAGTTTTGAGGATAGGAGTGCTATCAATTTCAATCCCTACCGTCTTGACGGCAGATTGATTTGACGATTTCTAAAGTCGGATATATCGCACAAAAACGTTGTAAAAATATAGCTTGCGCCTTGCCGTCAATCCACCTCCCCTTTTTCGAGGGCGGGCATGGATGCCCGAAATTGAACGCCCAGAGTTTTGCAGGACGCAAAACCAACAGAGCGTTCATTGAAAGGCAAGGGTGTTGGCGATATGCTGTAGCTTCGATGATAACGGCAAAATTGCAATTTTGGGTAATATAGCAATTTGCCTTTAATAAATCATATTAAAGCTGCGAACAAATATAGTTCGCAGCTTTTTTTCCGTGAAAAACCAAATCCCATCCTGTATAATAAACTCATGCGATGAAGGAAAGCTTCACCGCAGACAAAAGGCACTGACAGCAGTTTTTATATGAGGTTAAAAACAGTGCCTTGCAGAATGTTTAAGGCACAGACAGCAGTTCATATTATTTATATGGAAAATAACAGTGCCTTGTAAAGACGCATACAGCAGCATTTTACACCTGTGTTTTTTAAACACCATTTTTTGCCGACCTGACGGCGACACAGCCTTACGGCTTGTTACAGTGCGGTTAAAGTCCGTGCACCCATTTTTAATTGCGTCTTGTTAACAGACAGCGTCCCTGACTATTCCCATCATATTTTTTAAGGGACGTTGTTCTTATTTTTTGAGAAAGGAGAGCAGAGATATGCTTGAAATCAAAGGGAAAATCAACACCGCAATATGTTACGCAAAAGTAGTCGAGGACGAAGCGATAGAACAGATACGCAGAATGTGCGACTATGAGTTCACCGCAGGCTCAAAAATCAGAATAATGCCCGATGTACACGCAGGCAAGGGTTGCACTATCGGCACGACAATGACGATAACCGATAAGGCAGTACCAAATGTCGTAGGTGTGGATATCGGTTGCGGAATGTACACAGCGGAGCTCGGAAAGGCGGAAATCGATCTTAGTAAGACAGATGAAGCCGCACACTACATACCGAGCGGAAGAAATGTATGGGACGGACGTTATGAACGCTTTGACCTTACGGGACTTCGTTGCTACAGACATCTTGAACAGGCAAAACGGCTTGAAAGAAGCCTCGGTACGCTCGGCGGCGGTAATCATTTTATAGAGATAGACGTTTCCTCGGACGGTAACAAGTACCTTGTTATCCATTCGGGCAGCCGTAACTTAGGCAAGCAGGTAGCTGAGTATTATCAGAACCTTGCGATTGAGCTTGCGTCCGGTAAGGGCGAGCTTTTTGAAAAGAAAGCGGAGCTTATAAAGACATATAAGGAGCAGGGCAGACGCACCGAAATTCAGTCTGCGTTAAAGGCAATGGAAAAAGAGTGGCAGGCGAAAGTCCCCGATACGCCCGCAGATCTCTGCTATCTTTACGATAATTACCTTGAGGATTATCTTTATGATGTCGAGATATGTCAGCGCTTTGCAAAGCGTAACCGTGAGCGTATGGCTGAGATAATCCTTGACAGGTGCGGACTTACTGCCGTGTCTGCGTTCCATACGATACACAATTACATTGATACCAAGGAGCGCATACTCCGCAAGGGCGCAATTTCCGCAAAGAGCGGCGAGCTTGTGCTTATTCCGATAAATATGAGGGACGGAAGCGTGCTTGCAAGAGGAAAGGGAAATCCCGACTGGAATTATTCCGCACCGCACGGCGCAGGCAGGATTATGTCGAGAACAAAGGCTAAGGAAACGCTCGACATTGAGCAGTATAAGAAGAGTATGGAGGGCATATACACGACCTCGGTCAACAATTCAACGCTTGACGAAGCGCCTATGGCGTATAAGTCACTGTCGGATATTATTGATGTTATCAGAGAGTCGGTAGATGTTATCGAAGTGCTGAAACCGATATATAATTTCAAGGCGTGTGAGTAACCTGCTCTGCGCCGCAGAGGAGGAAATTACAATGCTTCACTATTTAAAAGAAGAATCAAACATGACCCTGACCGAAAACGGTGCAGCGACCTACATAAGCACAAAATCGCACTGCCTTGATCTGTTCGGCACGATAGGAGCAATCCGCAGCAGCACCGAAAACGATATTATCGGCCGCTTTGTAAAAGCGTATTCGGAGGATAAGAATCTTGCCGTAAAAACGCTTTTCTTCGCCCGTGATGCCCGTGAGGGCCTTGGCGAGCGCAGAGTGTTCCGTATAATACTGAACTATCTTGCAAAATATGAGCCTGAGGTTGTGCGCAGAAATATAGAATACATCGCTGAGTACGGCAGATATGACGATCTGCTGTGCCTTATCGGTACGCCCTGCGAGAAGGACGCTTTGCAGATTATAGAAGGTCAGCTCAAAAAGGATATAGCGTCTGACACGGGCGTGTCGCTTCTTGCAAAATGGCTTCCCTCTGTCAATACGTCAAATAAGGAAACTGTCCGCACGGCACGCCGTCTTGCACGTCTGCTCGGAATGAGCGAAAAGCAGTACCGTAAAACAGTTGTCGCACTGAGAAAAAAGATTGATATAGTTGAAAACCGCCTGCGTGTGCAGGACTATACCTTTGACTATTCAAAACTGCCCGCTCTCGCAATGCTGAAATATCGTGGTGCGTTCTATGAAAACGACTTTGACCGTTACTGCGAGTATATCGACAATGTGAAAAACGGCAAAGCGAAAATGCACACAGGCGTACTGACCCCGTATGACGTTATCGCTCCGTGCTTCAATTGGCGTTCAGACGGACTGTCCGCAGAGGAACGCAACGCAATGGACGTGACGTGGAACGCCCTCGAAGATTTCGGCAACGATGAAAACGCTCTTGCCGTGATTGACGGTTCGGGTTCGATGTATCCCAGGGCAATTGCTGTTGCGCTGTCGCTCGGAATATATTTTGCCGAAAGAAACAAGGGCAGGTTCCACAATCATTTTATAACCTTCTCTGAAAGACCTCAGCTTGTCGAAATAAAGGGCAGTGATATTGCAGGAAAGGTTGAGTACTGCCGTCGGTATAGCGAAGTCGCAAACACGAATATATCGGCTGTGTTCAATCTTTTGCTGAAAACCGCCGTAAAGTATAATCTTCCGCAGGAAGAGCTTCCGAAACGGTTATATATAATCTCGGATATGGAGTTTGACGAGTGTGCGGATAACGCAGGCAAAACGAACTTCGAATGTGCAAGGAGAAAGTATGCCGAAAAAGGATATACGCTCCCCGAGATAGTTTTCTGGAATGTTGAGAGCAGAAAAGCTCAGCAGCCTGTCACAATGAACGAGAACGGTGTTGCGCTCGTTTCGGGCTGTTCGCCAAGACTTTTCTCGATGGTGGCAAGCGGTGAGCTTAACCCTTACAAAGCTATGCTCGATACGCTTATGTCTGAGCGTTACGCTCCGATAAGCGCCTGATATTACCGATATTTTCTGATTCCCTATATAAATAACCGCCGTTTCTCAGGACGGCGGTTTCAGACTGTCGATAAACCCACATAACTTATAAAAATGGGGTTTGGGGCGTAGCCCCAAGCAGGATGAGGGCGGCAGCCCCACATTCAGCCCGGCACGGATGCCGGGCGTGTATGCACAAAGGCTCTGCACGATGCAGAGCCAACAAAGCATACACAGCCCTTCACCACGGGGAAAGGGGTTTTCGGCAAGGATGCCGAAATAAGGACACACCAAGCTTTGCACGAAGCAAAGCCATCAGAGTGTCCTAAAGGGGATAGGGGTTGAACAAGCACTTTTTGAAAAAAACATACTTTTTCTACAAACCGTTATGCCCCCGTCTTAACGGGGGCATTTTTCCTTATTATATTGACATTAAACCGATGTAATGATACAATTGAAATATAATATAAATCGGAGTGTGAAATTTTGCTATCATCATTAATCGCAACGGTCGATTCCCCGACCGATAAAGAACTGATAACACAGCTTTACAATACATATAAGCAATTTATGTACAATATCAGTATGTCGATTCTCGGAAAGCGTGAAGACGCCGAGGATGCCGTCCAGGATTCATTTGTGAGGATTATTGATAATCTTGACAAGATAAACAATCCGTATTCCAGAAAAACAAAATCCTATATAACCGTTATAACCAAAAACGTCTGTCTTGATATGATACGCAGAAATCACAACGACGAAGAGCTTGAGGACAAGGATATTCCGTTTGAGGACAGCTATACGGATTTTGAAAACAGCAATGCGACATACGAACAGATTATCAAAAATCTAAAGCAGCTGCCGCCAAGACTGAAAAACATAGCATTCCTGTTTTTTGTACAACGGCTAAGCCCTAAAGAGATAGGCGAAATGCTGAATATCAACACAAATACGGTTTATGCGTATGTTTCAAGAATAAGAAAAATCCTGCTCGATACAAAGGATGAAAATATATGACCAACGATGAAAAAATCGCCATAGCGTTAAAAAGCGATTATCTGTCCGAACTGTCTGTTTATGAGATGCTCCCGAATTCAAGGATAAGATCCGGATTCGACAGACGGATGAAAAAAATGATAAACGAATCATATACCGACACCGCAAAAACGGTAAGGCACCGCAGAGTAAAGCTGAGGCTGGCAATTGCCGTGATAATAGCCGCTACTGCCGCTCTGGCAACAGGCGGAACTATCCTGCTGAAGCACTGGGATACGTTTGCGGTCAAGGAAAATGACAAATACTCGGTCATACTGATAAGCGATGCCGAGAATTCGCCTCAGTGTATCACACGATATTATGAGCCTGATCTCGACAAAACCGCCTACGCCACACGGCTTATAGAAAAAACCGAATATGCCTATATTGTCGAATACATAAATAAGCACGGCAAACAGCTGATTTTTACTCAATGTACTCGATCACAGATGGAAAATGCACAGATCGGAACGGAGGATGCGCAGACTCCTCCCGAAAAAGTCGAACTGGGGGATAAAAGTGCGATGTATTGCGTTTCCAAAAAAGGTATGGCATTTCTTGTGTGGGATAACGGCGAGTATATGTTCCATATCACAGCGACCGGTTTCGGCAGGGACGAACTGTTCCGTACCGCAATGTCGATAAAAGAGTTAAGCGCAGATTAAGGCTGAAATTAACCCGATAAAATAAGAATTATAAGCGAGGAGCAACCATGAACAACAGAAAGGCAATTGTACTTAATGATAAATCCGTAAAAACGATCGGAAGAACCTATTTATATAACGATACGCTGTGGGCGGCATTTTCCGGTGCGGGTGCGGAATTCATTTTCACGGGTAAAAAACTCGAAATCACCGTTACGGGCGACTTTGCATCGACAGCGGGCAATGACGAGAATTATGCAAGAATCGCAATATATGTCGATAATGAACGTGTTGTAGACGATATGCTCGATGAAAAGGAAAAAACGTACAAGGTGCTTGAAAGCGAAAGCACCGAATGCAGAAATGTAAGGATAATCAAGCTGTCCGAGTGCGCAATGTCAACATTCGGGATAAAGCCCGTTATGATTGCGGAGGATGAAAAGATAGAGCCTGCGCCCGCAAAAAATATAAAGATGGAATTTATAGGCGATTCTATAACCTGCGGATACGGAGTTGACGATCCCGATAAGGAGCATCATTTCAAAACAGCCACAGAAGATGTCACAAAAGCGTATGCGTATAAAACGGCTCTTGCGCTGAACGCCGACTACAGTATGGTTTCGGTGAGCGGCTACGGAATTATTTCCGGCTTTACGAATGACGGGAACAAGATTCCGGAACAGACAATACCGCAATATTATGACAAGCTCGGCTTTTCGTATAATAAGTTTGCGGACAGCATCACGGTTTCGGAAACCGAGTGGGATTTTGAAAGGTACAAGCCGGATATTATAGTTATAAATCTCGGAACAAACGATATGAACTATGCGACAACAGATGAGAGAAAAGCTGAATTCGAAGACGGTTATCTCGATTTTCTGAAGAAGGTACGCTCGCTCAATCCCGATTCCTATATATTCCAGACCTACGGCGTAATGGGAACTTCGCTTGAGGAAAATATCGAAAACGTCCGCAGAAAATATATGAGTGAAACAGGCGACGAAAGAATCACGTTTATTCCGCTTACGATGCAGGACGAGGACGCTGACGGAATAGCTGTCTCTTATACACATCTGACGCTGCCGA
>ERZ1027054.160-NODE-160-length-34492-cov-8.011035_pt1 | contig 34492 bp, 30 predicted proteins | sample MGYA00519284_ERZ1027054 | MGnify/ENA primary metagenome ERZ1027054 (study PRJEB26926, sample SAMN06164568) | human gut metagenome | biome: ENVO:00009003; feature: ENVO:2100002; material: ENVO:00002003 | host: Homo sapiens | place: USA | collected 2012 ... | reverse complement strand
TGCTGGCAAAGTTCCAGATCGCCAGCGGCGGCGAGTTTGCAAATGACCGCATGATCTTGTCCTGAAGAGGGATTGCGATGAGAAAACTTTGGAAACGAGCAGCGGCGCTGGTCGTCAGCGCTGCATTGGCCGGTGCGATGCTTCCCAGTGCATTCTCGGAAGAAGCAACGGATGCGGTGGAAGCAAAACTTACAACGATGACTTTGCGGGAAAAGGTTGGGCAGCTGTTCTGGGTGCGCCCTGAAACGCTGGACTTTTCACTGAATCCTGAAAAAAAGACGCTGACGCAGACCATGCGGCAGAATCTGGAACAGTATCCGGTGGGCGGCATCGCAGTTTTTAAGAAGAACATTCAGGACGAGAACCAGCTTTCCTCCTTGATCGCGGATTTCCAAAGCGCCTCCAAAATACCGATGATCGTGGCCGTTGATGAAGAGGGCGGCGCGGTAGCCCGGCTGGCAAATCATGAGGCCTTCTCTCTGCCTAAATATACGAGCGCCCGGGATATTGGCAAAACAGACGACCCGGAGCAGGCCCGCCAGATGGGACGGACGATCGGCGGCTACCTGCGATTTTACGGGTTCAATCTGGATTTTGCGCCGGTTGCGGATGTGGATTCCAACCCGGCTAATCCGGTCATTGGCAGGCGGGCTTATTCCACCGATGCGCAGCAGACGGCGCAGATGGTGGCCGCTGCAGTGGAGGGCTTCCACGAGGCCGGGATGCTCTGCACGGTAAAGCATTTTCCGGGCCATGGGGATACCGGACAGGACAGTCACTACGGAACAGCGACATCCTACAAGACCTGGGAAGAAATGAAAGCGATGGAGATGCTTCCCTTTGAGGCAGGGATCGCCGCCGGGGCCGATGTGGTCATGACGGCGCACATCACGACCCCGAATGCGACCACGGACGGCCTGCCGGCATCGCTGTCCTACACGATGATAACCGAGCGGCTGCGCGGAGAATTGGGCTTTCAGGGCGTGATCGTAACCGATGCACTGGAAATGAATGCCATCAAAAACCACTTTACGCCGGTGGAATCGGCTGTGGCAGCACTTCGAGCCGGTGTGGATGTGCTGCTGATGCCCAGTGATCTGCGCGCGGCCTTTGATGGTGTAGTTCAGGCAGTGGAGGACGGCACGCTTTCAGAAGAGCGCCTGAACGAAAGTGTCCGGCGGATCCTGACCCTCAAACAAAAGGCTGGCCTGGATCTCAGCGGGTCGTCTGCAGCAAAGCAGCCTATAGCGGAGAAAACCTCCGATACGAAGTGCAGCTTTTCGGGCTGGCTGAAAAAGCTGTGGTATGGGGCTGATACCGCAGCGTGAATCCCACAATATGTGCAAAACAGGCTCCCTGCCAATGGCAGGGAGCCTGTTGCTGTATGCGGGTTACCGCTTGATATCGTAGTTCATGTTCATCAGGTTGCGGATGGTGCTCACATCATCGGTAATGTTGGCATCGCCATGGATGGTGTGCTTGATGGCGCTGCTGGCCACTGCAAAGTTGATCATATCCATAGCCTTGTAGTTGTGCAGCATGGCGTAGATCAGGCCGCTGGCAAAGGCGTCGCCGCCGCCCACGCGGTCCAGAATGTTAAAGGTGTACAGCTTGCTCTCGAAGGTGTGACCCTCGTACCACATAAAGGCCTTCAGGCTGTTCTCGCTGCCGCTGTGAGCGTAGCGCACATGGCGGGCGATGCACTTCAGGTTGGGGTAGCGCTCGATGAACCGCTGGAAGATCTCGTCCTGTTGCTCATAGCTGGGCTGCAGGGGCACGCCGTCCTTCCAGTCACCCTTGCTGTGGTCGTTTTCGTCCTTCCACAGGTGGTAGGGCTCAATACCCATCAGCACGTCCACATAGGGCAGGCACTCAGTACAGAAGTCCCGTGCCTCCTCCCAAGTCCACAGGGTAGAGCGGAAGTTGCCGTCAAAGCTCACGGTCAGGCCCTTCTTCTTGGCAACCTTCAGCATATCAAGGATCAGGCTGCGGCAGTTGGGTGCCAGTGCCGGGGTAATGCCGCTGAGGTGCAGCCAGTCGTAGCCCTCCAGCAGGGCGTCCAGATCCACCTGAGAGAAATCGTACTCGGTAATGGCGCTGTGTTTGCGGTCGTAGATGACCTTGGAAGCGCGGATGCCGTAGCCGGTCTCCAGATAATAAGTACCCAGACGGTTAGAGGGGGTCTCGTCCGGCTCGGTCAGGATCATGGGGGTGCAGTGCACATCGTTGGAGCGCAGCCAGCGCACAGCGCTCTTGCCCAGACTGTTGTTGGGCACTACGCTGAAGAAGGTGCTGTCCACGCCAAGGTTTGCCAGCGCCAGCGCAATGTTGGCCTCGCTGCCGCCATAGCTGGCCTCAAAAGCGGACGCCATGCGGATCTTTTCGTAGTTCGGCGGGGTCAGGCGCAGCATGATCTCACCACAGGTGATGAACTTCTGGCCATTGGGTTCGCTGCCAAGGATCGGATTGAAATGTTCCATAACGCTCCTCCTGATAACATTGCGGGAACCGCAACTATTAACACATCGTTGTATCCATTATAGTGCGTTCCCGGACAGAATGCAAGGGTTTGCACGCGCAAGCAAGAGAAAATAAAACCGAAAATTTGGTAAAGTTGCCGAAAAAGCTGCCTTAATGCGGAATCACACCCCGGTCAGGTCAAAGCTGGGGGTGTATTCCTCCTTGGCGCTGCTCTTCTGCTGCATATAGCCCTGCACAAGCCCCTTGTCCATGGCGTAGTTCACCACCCGGCGGTATTCATAGGTGGTGATGCGCCGCCCGATGCCGTGCTCTGCGGCTTTGTAGAAGGGGGTATACTGGCTCATGACGCTGGGCAGAAAGCACCCGGGGTCGGCGTCGTTCCATGCAGCCATCTGGTCCAGCACGGCAAAGCTGTCTTCCACATGACCCGGCAGCGCCAGATGCCGCAGAATGACCCCCTTTTGCAGGATGCCGTCTGCATCGAACACCGGATGCCCGGCCTGCGCCATCATGGCTTCAATGGCGGGCTTTGCCTGTGCAAAGTAGTCCGGCGCGGCGGAAAGCTTTGCGGAAAGGGCAGAGGATACATATTTTAAATCAGCCAGCCAGATATCAATATACCCGTGCCACGCCTCCACGCTTTCCACCGTCTCGTAGCCGCCGGTGTTGCACACGATGGGCAGACGCAGCCCTTTGGCGCGGGCAATGTCCAGCGCGGCAATGATCCACGGTTGCCACTGTCCGGGAGTGACCAGATTGATGTTGTGTGCGCCCTGCGCCTGTAAATTTAAAAAGATCTCAGCCAAATGCTCCACGGTGATCTCTTTGCCCAGCCCCTCGGCGCTGATGGGGTAGTTCTGGCAGAAGCAGCACTTCAGGGTGCAGCCGGAAAAGAACACCGTGCCGCTGCCCCTTGTACCGCTGATGCAGGGCTCCTCCCAGTGGTGCAGGGCAGCGCGGGCAGCTTTTAGCGTAGCGCCTGCCCCGCAGAAGCCGGTGCGCCCGGCGGCACGGTCAGCACCGCAGCGGCGGGGGCAGAGGGTACAGCGAGTGGGAACGGAAATGGTTTTCGGCATAATATCCAAAGTCCTTTGCTTAAAATTTTCGTATTCAGTATACCACTTTTGGTGCCATTCGTGCTATACTGAAATATAGAGAAACGATAATACAAAAAACGCAACATCTTTGCAGGGCAAGGAATGCGTTACGATGGAGGAAGCCATGCGCACCGAAACCGATGAGATCCGCGACAACCTGAAGTACCTGACCCTGCTGGCCAGAGATTACCCCTCGCAGGCGGCAGCTGCCAGCGAGATCATCAGCACACAGGCGCTGCTCAAGCTGCCCAAAGGCACGGAGCATTTCATGAGCGACCTGCACGGCGAAAACGAGGCCTTTGTGCACATCCTGAACTCCGCCTCCGGTGTCATCCGGGAAAAGGTGGATGCCGTGCTGGGCAACACCATGCCGGAGGCAGCCCGTGCAGAGCTTGCCACCCTGATCTACTATCCCACCGAAAAGCTGCCTCAGCTTAAAGCACGCTGCACCACCGAGGATGCACTGGAGCAGTGGTATACCCAGACCCTTCTCCAGCTGATCGATATCTGCCGTCTGGTGTCCTCCAAGCATACCCGCGACCATGTGCGCGGCTGTCTGCCGTCCAGCTGCGGCTATATTCTGGACGAGCTGCTCCACGCCCATTTTGAGGATCACGATAAAGACCTGTACTACGGCCAGATCGTGGGCAGCATCATCGAGAATGGCCGCGCCGACCGCTTTATCGTGCGGCTGTGCGAGCTGATCAAGCATCTGGCGGTGGATAAGCTGCATATCGTGGGCGACCTGTTTGACCGCGGCCCCCGCCCGGACATTATTCTGGACCTGTTGATGCGCCACCATAACGTGGATATCCAGTGGGGCAACCATGACGTGGTATGGATGGGTGCTGCCGCCGGCAGTCCCATCTGCATCTGTACGGTACTTAAAACTACGCTTGCCTACCACAACCACGGGATGCTGGAGGACTGCTACGGCATCAATCTGCGGCACTTGCAGCGCATGGCAGAGCAGTTCTATGGCGAGGACGACCTTTCCATCTGGATGCCCCACACGGACGCCGCCCGTGGCCCCTATACGGAGGGAATGCTCCACCGCTGCGCCGTGATGCACAAGGCCATCTCCATCCTTATGTTCAAGCTGGAGTGTCAGGTCATCGACCGCAACCCGGATTTCCAGATGCAGGGGCGGGATTATCTGCGCCGCATCGACTGGAGTACCCATACTGTGCAGGTAGGGGAGAAGCGCTACCCTCTGCGGGACACCTCTTTCCCCACGGTAGACCCGGCAGACCCGGCAAAGCTGAACCCGGACGAGGAACTGGTGCTGCACAAGCTGGTGCAGTCCTTCCGGCAGAGCGAAAGATTACAGCAGCACATTGAATTTTTGTATGCCAAGGGCAGCGTGTACCATATTGAAAACGGCAATCTGCTCTACCACGGTGCAGTGCCCATGAACACGAAGGGCGGCTTTGCGGTGGAGCACTTCGAGGGATGCCGCTATTCCGGCCGTGCCCTGATGGATTACTGCGACGCCCGCGCCCGCCGTGGCTACTACGGGGCGGAGGGCAGCGCTGCCCGCCAAAGCGGACAGGATTTTCTGTGGTATCTGTGGTGCGGCAAACTTTCGCCGCTGTTTGGCCGCAGCGCCATGACCACCTTTGAGCGGCTATATATCGCAGACCCCGCCACCCATACGGAGGTCAAGGACCCTTATTATAGCTGGTACAACGACGAAGCCGCCTGCCGCCGCATTCTGGCAGAGTTCGGTCTGCCGGGCACGAGCCATATCGTCAACGGCCATGTGCCGGTGCAGGAGAAAAACGGCGAAAGTCCCATCAAGGGCGGGGGACGGCTGGTGGTCATCGATGGCGGGTTCTGCCGCGCCTACCACGAAAAGACCGGCATTGCGGGCTACACGCTGGTGTATTCCAGCCGCACCATGTCCCTGCGCACCCATCAGCCCTTTGAAAGCGCAGAAAAGGCGGTGCGGGAGAATTTGGACATCCTGTCCCAGAAGAACATTCTGGAGACCGAAAATCATCGCATCCTCGTGGAAGATACGGACGAGGGCGAGGTACTGCGGGAGCGCGTGCACGACCTCAAGCAGCTGGTAACGGCCTATCAGCTGGGCTGGATCCCGGAGGCGCGGTGCGAGGATCACGTTTGGTGATATCGCCAAAGGGTAAAATTTGGGTCAGCTTTGGTCAAAATTGATGAAAAATCCAATAAATTTTTGGAATATCCGCGTGTAATCTGGGCAAAACAGAAAATAATGAAACAGATACAAATCGGGCTTTGCTTTTTTGTGGAAGTAGTGTATAATAGGATAGTTATAAAACCGCCCCGGTGTTGGTGAATCTGTACACCCCGGCGGTACAAGTAACGAAATGGAATGCTTTCAGTAGCCTTAACAGGCCTGTGGCACAGGCCTTTGACAAGGAGATCATAAAAGTGGAGAAATTTGTTATTACCGGCGGTAAGCCCCTGCACGGAGAAGTGACCATTTCCGGCGCAAAAAATGCGGCTGTGGGTATTCTGCCTGCTACCATTCTGGCAGCGGATGTTTGCGTGATCGAAAATCTGCCTGATATCAGCGATGTGTCGGTCAGCCTCAAGATCCTGAGCACCTTGGGTGCACAGGTGAAGATGCTCAACCGCAACACCTACGAGATCGATACGCGGCATCTGGTCACTACCAATGTGCCAGACGATCTGTCCCGTCAGATGCGCGCCAGCTACTACTTCCTTGGCGCGCTGCTTTCCCGCTTCGGCAAGGCACAGGTGGCCATGCCCGGCGGCTGCAATCTGGGCCCCCGCCCCATCGACCAGCACCTGAAGGTGTTCAGCGCACTGGGCGCAGAGGACAGCGTGGACTATGGCATGATCACCGTGCGCACCAAGCAGGAGCTGACCGGTGCCCATATCTTCTTTGATAAGGTCAGCGTGGGCGCTACCATGAACGGTATGCTCTCTGCGGTCATGGCCAAGGGTCAGACCATTCTGGAAAACTGCGCCAAGGAGCCCCATGTGGTGGACTTGGCAAACTTTTTGAATATGTGCGGCGCAGATGTGCGCGGTGCCGGTACGGATGTCATTAAGGTGCGCGGTGTGGAAAAGATGCACGGCTGCACTTACAGCATCATTCCGGATCAGATCGAGGCCGGCAGCTACATGGTGGCTGCCGCTGCCACCGGCGGCGATGTGCTCATCAAGAATGTTACCCCCAAGCACCTGGAGCCCATCACGGCCAAGCTGCGCCGTGCAGGGATCACTGTGGAAGAATTTGATGATGCAGTGCGGGTATCCCGCACCGGCGATATTCTGCCGCTGAAGATCAACACCATGCCGCACCCCGGCTTCCCCACCGATATGCAGCCCCTGATGGGTGTGCTGCTGAGCGTGGCTAAGGGCACCAGCACCATCACCGAGAGCGTGTGGGATAATCGTTTCCGCTATGTGGACGAGCTGCGCAAGATGGGTGCCAGCGTACAGGTGGACGGTCAGGTAGCCGTGTTTGAGGGTGTAGAAAAGCTCAGCCCTGCACCGCTGCGCGCTTCTGACCTGCGTGCCGGTGCCGCTATGGTGGTGGCTGCTCTGATGGCCGATGGCACCAGCGAGATCGAGGAGATCGGTCATATCGAGCGCGGCTACGAGAATATCGTGGAAAAGCTGCGTGGTCTGGGTGCTGAGATCAGCAAGGTGGAGCGGACGCCCGCCGCACTGGAACAGGCCCTGTAACACAAACAACAAAACAAACAGCCTGCCGTAAGTTCTGTGCGGCGGGCTGTTTTCAGGTGGTAACATAAGAGGTTTTCATGGCAGAGTTCATTTCATTGTATTCCGGTTCTTCCGGCAACAGCAGCGTGGTGCGCTGTGGTGCGCAGTACCTTATCGTGGATATGGGCAAGGGGGTACGCACTACCACAGCAGCGCTCAAATCGCTGGGGCTAGCCGTCAGCGATTGCGCGGGCATCCTTGTCACCCACGAGCACAGCGACCACGTCAAGGGGCTTTCCACCTTCCTCAAAAAGAACCCGCTGCCGGTGTACGGTGCAGCGGCTACGCTGGATTTTCTGGATGCCAACGATATCGTGCCCGCCAACTGCGAACTGAACGCGCTGGAGGGCAGGGAAGAGGACATCGGCTGCTTCGGGGTACAGTCCTTCCCCACCAGCCACGATGTACCCTGCGTAGGCTACCGCATCCATACCCCGGACGATAAGACCATGACCATCGCCACCGACCTTGGCACCCTGACCCCGCCGGTGCACGAGGCACTTTCCGGCTGCGACCTTGTGGCGCTGGAAAGCAACTACGACCTGCACATGCTGCGCAGCGGGCCCTACCCCTATTATCTGCGCGCCCGCATCGAGAGCGTGCGGGGGCACCTTTCCAACGACGAGTGCTCCGCAAAGCTTTTGGAGCTGATCCAGAGCGGCTGCAAAAAGTTCGCCCTGTGCCATCTCTCGCAGGAGAATAACACGCCGACTCTTGCTTTGCAGACCGTGTTCACCACCTTGGGTGCAGCCGGTGTCGTGCCGGAAAAAGACTGCATCGTGCAGGCACAGCGCCGCAACGAGGTAAGCCCTGCATTAGAGTTCTGATTTGTCAAACAATAAAGCCATCTGCAACAGCTGATTCCAAGGGTTTCAAACCCCGGTCATGCTGCGGCAGATGGCTTTTTCTTTGCGCGGTGCTGCGCATTTATTTTGCAATGGTTTCTCTCAAGAGATGTACAACTCCGACAGAAACAAAACGACTTACTCTGCGGCCTTCTGCACCCGGATATCACTGCCTAAAAACTGGATCTGTACAAAGGCCGCAAGGCGGCTGGAGATCTTCTCTGTATACAGCTTTTCCAGCAGCGCACCGTCCGTGATGTTGGTGGTGACGATGGTGGGTAGCTTTGCGCCCAAGCGGTTATTCAGCAGGCTGTACAGATTCGTCAGGAAGAAGCTGGAGTTGAATTCGGTGCCCAGATCATCAAGGATCAGCAGATCGGCGTTGCAGGCAGTCTGGAACAAAGTCTCCTCCTCGCCGCCGGGGTCTGTGCCGAAATGCAGCGCTTCCAGCTTGCCGAAAAAGTCCGGGCAGGAGACATAGATTACATCGTAGTTCTGCCGCAGCACCTCCCCGGCAATGGCAAGGGCGGCATGGGTCTTGCCAAGCCCTGCGTTGCCCACCAGCAGCAGGCTTTCGCGGGTGGCGGGGGAAAAGTCTGCGGCGTAATCCCGCAGGTCGGCCAGAACCTCGGCCATGTAGCTGCGCACGCTCTCGCCCAGCGTCTTGTCCACCGTGTTGGGGTAGTAGTCCAACTGCATGGTATCAAAGCTGGAGATGGACAGACTGGACAGCTCCTCGATCTCCTTGCGGCGCAGCTGCTGCATCACCCTGCGCACACAGTCGCAGGTATGGCCGTCCACTGCGCCGGTGTCCTCGCACCGCTTGCAGGTGAACTTTGGCTCCAGCGCATCCGCAGGACGTCCGCTCTCAGCCAGCAGCGCGGCCAGCTTCTGCTTTGCCGCCGCAAGCGCAGCGGCAGCTTCGGTGCGGTCTTTGCCGGAGGCTCCGGCAATGGCACAGCGGATGCCTCGCACCCGCACCTCTTCCTCGGCGTGACGCAGCCCGGGAATCGCGGCTTCGGCTTCAGCCTGTGCATCCTGCGCCAAGGCGCGGGCGGTCTGCCGCCGCATAGCTACGGTGCGCAATGCCTGCTGATACAATTCGTTTTTGGTACGCATAAAGGCTCCTTACTCCGGCTTCTTGATCAGGGGACGGCGGCGGGTGGCGTTTTTCAGGATATCGTTTCCGCTGGGCGTGTCGCGGTCCACCCGGATATTCCGGCTTGCTCCGGCTGCGGCCACCGGCCCGCGCACATCATGGATGTTGCGCAGACCCTTGGCATTCCATGTTTTCAGGATGCTGTTCCAGTACCACAGATCCCGCTTGGGGCCGGCCTGTACGGCGGCTTCCTGCACCATGGCATCATCATAGCCGTACACCTCGTACCAGCGTGCAATGGCCTTGCGCCCGCCCAGCGTCAGCTCCTCGGGGGTAATCTGCAACAGGCTGCTGACGTATTCCTCGCGGCTCTGGCGCAGCGCCAGCAGCTTTAAGTGGGCATCGGCCTGCTCGCCGGTCTCCACGCCCTCGGCGCGCCAGACCTTCAGCTCGTGGGTCACGGCAGCCATGGTGCGCTTGCCCCGGCTGGCCACATAGGCTACGCAGAGCATCACAGTCTCGGGTGCAAAGCCTTCCTGCACATACAGGTTCACCAGTTTTTCCATCTCGGTATGGGTCAGCGGACGGGCAAAGCTGGTCTGTGCGCAGTCGATCAGGCTGGAAATCATAGGGTCGGTGCGGCTGGCAGCGGCGATCTCCGCCCAGCGCATGGGGGCGGGAGCGCTGGGCTCTGCGCCCGGCGCGGCGTTCTCCTCGTAGCGCTCCAAAAGCCCCGCACCCGCCCAGAACGCCAGCGCGCTCTCGGCGCTGATGCGGCTGCGCAGCTTGAGGTCGGCGCAGAGCTTGTCCGGGTCGGTCACGCCAGTGGCCAGCACATATAGCGCCACCCGCACATTGTATTCTTCGGCAATGCCCAGCTTGGAGAACACCAGCTGCGGCACGGCGATGGTATCGCCCTTCAGTTCTTTCAAACGGTAGATCATGATTTCCTCGTTTGGTTTATTCGTTGGCAGTATCCGGCTCGGCGGGCGGCTCCCAAGGCTCGCAGTCCATCATATCCGGGCAGTTGTTCCAGCGCTCTGGTTCGGCATCGTAGGCGTCTTTCAGATACTGCGCAGCGGCGGCACGCCCTTCGTCTGTAAGCGGGAATACCTCCCGGCTGCGCAGGGCGGGGTCGGTCTTGTCGATCGTCCAAGGCGCGGGCCAGTAGTCCACTGTGAGGATCTTTTCCTCTTTGGTGGCATCCGCGCCGCCGTCCGGGTCCGGTACGGTGCGCTTGCCCGGGGTAAGCCGGTAGCGCAGCCCGGCCTCGTTGCCGCTGTAATCATTCTTGCACAAAAAGTAGTGCAGCAGGGGAACAAAGATCATGGTGCAGCTCGTCCTTTCCGGCAAAAGGCGCGGCCTTTTGCACAATCAATTCTATTATAAAGCCGCCGGGCTAAAATGCAACAACTTTTTGTGAAACGCCCTGCAAAAGCTGCCCCCGCTTACAGGAAATCCGGCCTTGACAGGGTCGCAGAAATATGGTAAAATATTGCCTGTTGCAGCAGATGTGCAATGTGCTACTGTGGCTCAGCTGGTAGAGCAGCTCACTCGTAATGAGCAGGTCGCCTGTTCGAATCAGGTCAGTAGCTCCAAAGAGAAACCCCCGAAAGTTGGCTTGTGAAGCCAGTTTTCGGGGTTTTTTGTTTGTGCGGCAGGGGATGGGAAAGTGGGCGATTGTGCCTTAATTACCCCTATTTATCTGGAAATTGCTTTATTTAGTGGCGCAAAAGACGGCGCAGTCAAAACCACCGGCTGAGCCGGTGGTTTTGACTTCCACAAGAAGAAAGAAGAGCACAAGGGGCGGAAGAACCCGAAATTAGCCCCCGGCGGCGCAGTGAGTGCGTGGCCGGGGGCTTTGGCGACCACAGAAGCATCAGGTAGGAACGGGTGCTGCTGAGAGAAGGCTCGGCGGCAGGCGTTTTGTCTGATACCTTTTTATAAAAAGCGTCCGGGTGGGCGCTTTGGGGAGCTAGTATACCCGTTATTTCTGTGACTGTGTGGGTCACAAAAGAGAGAATTACAGGAGCAGCCTATGCGGAAAAGCTACATCCGGGAAAAGAAGATCCGGTGCGGGGACGAGTACATGGCCGTTGGAGTGTATGCCGTGACGGATCAGGAGCACCGCAAGCGGGGAAAGAAGCGCAAGGAGAGCGACAAGGGGCAGAAGAGTCGGAATAAAGCCGCCAGCATGCGCAAGAAGCAGCGGAAGGTGCTGGCGAATTTTGATAAGCGCGGTTTTTTCCTGACCGGTACATACGAGGACTGCTACCTGCCGGATGACGAGGCTGCCTGCTGGAAGGACGTGGAGAACTACGCGCGGCGGGTGAAGTACGCCACCTGCAAGCGGTTTGGGGTGGAGAAGGAGAAGATCCGGCTGATGCTGTGGGCGGTGCTGCTGACGGCGGCGGCGAACGCGGCGGCGCTGGTGCCGGACACAGACAGGGACAGCGGCCAGAGCGTGCCGACTGTACTGATGGAGCCGCAGAGCGAGGACGAAAGGCCGGAGGTGGTACTGGATGGCAGCGGGACGGCATAAGAGAAGCATCGTGTGGAAGCCGCAGCCGAAACAGGCTACCTTTATGCGGCGGTGCGAGGACGAGGCGTTATACGGCGGGGCGGCAGGCGGCGGCAAGAGCGACGCACTGGTGATCGAGACGCTGCGGCAGGTGGACGTGCCGCACTACCGCGGACTGATCGTGCGAAAGACCTACCCGCAGCTTTCGGAACTGATCGACAAGACGATGCAGTATTACAGACCGGCCTTCCCGAAGGCGCGGTACAACGCTTCCAGCCATGTGTGGACCTTCCCGAGCGGGGCGAAGATCTATTTTGGGTCCATGTTCCGCACGCAGGACAAGTACAACTACCAAGGCAAGGCCTTTGATTTTATCGGGGTGGACGAGCTGACACACTTCACGTGGGAGGAGTACAGCTACCTGATGAGCCGCAACCGACCCACAGGGCCGGGCACGGTGGTGTACATGCAGGCAAGGCGCATCCGGGAGGCAGAGCAGAACGACCCGATGCTGAAGGGCAGGGTGATCCAGGGAGTGGCAGATCCGGCCATCTTTAACGAGAGCCAGGGCGAGAGCATTGCCCAGATGCAGGAGAAGTACCCGTACTTTGTGACGTGGTGGCCGGGCGACCACACACGCATTGCGGGAAAGATGCAGCTGCACTACCGGCTGGCATTTGACGCGGAGGGGCGGCCGATGTTTCAGGTGTTTGACACTTGCCGGCATTTTATCCGCACCATCCCGAACTTTGTGTATGACGAGAGCAACGTGGAGGACATTGACACCACACAGGAAGACCACATCTACGACGAGTGCCGGTATGTGCTGATGGAAAACCCTATCAGTCCCCGGCAGGTACGCAAAGAGGTGGTGCTGCAGGACGACCCGCTGGACATGGACGCACGCCGCAACCCCATCCGGGTGATGCGGGTATAAGCAGAAGGAGAAGCGATGACAGGAAGATACGAGGGACAGCAGACGAACACCGAACAGGATGGGGAGAAGCTGCTGCGGATCATGGCGATGGCGGCCAAGGCGGCCGGGGCGCAGCAGGTACCGGCGGACACAAGACCCGCCCAAGCGAACCCCGGCGGCATGAGCGAAGGAGACCGGATGGTGAGCACCGCGAGACCCGGCACCGGGCGGGATGATCCCATGCAGAGCCTTATGCAGGGCGATGCGGGCGAGAGTGCACCGGTGAGTGCGGCAGCGGAAACGGTGATCGGGCCGGAAGAGATCGCAAAGGCGGGAGAGATCCTGCAGCGGTACAAGACCGGCAAGGCGGCGCTGGACAAGCGGATCATTGAAAACGAGCTGTGGTTCCGGCTGGGGCACTGGAAAAACTACCAGAACAAGATGATGGAGGGAAAGCCGCAGCCTTCCAGCGGGTGGCTGTTCAACAGCATTGCCAACAAGCACGCGGACGCCATGGACAACTACCCGGAGCCGAACGTGCTGCCGCGAGCGGCGGACGACGAGGAGACGGCGAGGACCCTTTCCAAGGTGATCCCGGCGGTGCTGGAGCAGTGCAACTACGAGCAGGTGTACAGCGACACATGGTGGCGCAAGCTCAAGACCGGTACCGGCGTGAAGGGCATCTTCTGGGACCCGGTGCTGTGGGGCGGGCTGGGAGACATCAGCATCCAGAGTGTCAACCTGCTGATGCTGTACTGGGCGCCGGGGGTGGAGGACATTCAGCAGTCGCCGCACCTGTTCAGCCTGAGCCTTGAGGACAACGAGCAGCTGGTGGGGCGCTTCCCGCAGATGGAGGGGCACACCGGCGAGGGGCTGGACGTGGGGCAGTACATCCACGACGACGGCATTGACACCACCGACAAGAGCGTGGTGGTGGACTGGTACTACAAGAAGGCGCAGCCCGGCGGACAGACGGTGCTGCACTACTGCAAGTACTGCAACGGCGTGGTGCTGTATGCCAGCGAGAACGACCCGCAACTGGCGCAGCGGGGCTTTTACGACCACGGGAAATACCCCTTTGTGTTTGACCCGCTGTTCATGGAAGAGGATTCCCCGGCGGGGTTTGGGTACATCGACGTGATGAAGGACACCCAGACCGCCATTGACGAGATGAACCACGCCATGGACGAGAACGTGAAGCTGGCGGCAAAGCAGCGCTTTGTGCTGAGCGACACGGCGGGGGTGAACGAGAAAGAGCTGGCGGACTTTAGCAAGGACATTGTGCATGTGGTGGGGCGGCTGAACAGCGACAGCTTTATGCCGCTGCAGACGAACGTTTTGAGCGGAAACTGCATGACCTACCGGGATGCCCGGGTGAGCGAGCTGAAGGAAGTGAGCGGCAACCGGGACGTGAGCCAGGGCGGCACCACCAGCGGCCTGACCGCTGCCAGTGCCATTGCGGCGCTGCAGGAGGCGGGCAGCAAGCTGAGCCGGGACATGCTGAAAAGCGCGTACCGGGCGTTTGCGAAGGAATGCTACCTGATCATTGAGCTGATGCGACAGTTCTACGACGAGCAGCGGGTGTACCGCATTACCGGCGAGAGCGGCGGGGTGGAGTATGCCACCTTCAGCGCGTAGCAGCTGCGCGGAGTGCCCGGCGGCGTCGTGGGCGGGGTGCAGCTGGGCGACCACGAACCGGTGTTCGACATTGTGGACGGAAAGATGAACCTGCAGTATTTCGCTGCAACGGAGGCGACCGCTGCCAGCGGCAGAAACAGGGAGCCGAGGTTGGGGCCGTGGCCAGCAGGACACGAGTGCCGCCCAAGGCACGAAGTGGACGCTGGGAGCCACAACCCGTTTGGTGGCATGGATCTGCAGCTGTTTGCAGATGGTAGTGCTGCTGCCGGAGAGGGCGGCGCAGAGGCAGCCCCGGCGGTGCAGGAGCCTGCGCTGCGTCCGGCACAGGAGCGGCTGGCACGGCGCAGCGGTGCACTGCGGGGAAAGGCAAGCCCGGCGGAACAGCCCCCTCAGCTGAGCGGTCAGCCGGAGATGCAGCCGCAGGAAGGTGAGAAGCCGACCGAGGAGAAGCCGCAGGAGCAGAAGACGGAAAAAACCCCGGAGGAAAAGCGCAAGGCCTTTGGGGCGCTGGTGCGGGACGGCGGCGAGTACAGCGACATTTTCAACGAGGTGATGCAGCAGGCCATCATCAAGGCGGGCGAGGCGGTGCACGCGGACCCCAAGGCGGCTGCCCTGCGGCAGGCGCTGAGCGAGGCATACGGCATCGATGGCGAGGATGTGGACGGACTGATCGAGGCCGTGAAGAACGGCAAGGTGAAGGACAACGCCTACTAATCGGGATGGTGACGAGCGACAAGAACGGGGACGAGGACACGGAGGGCGCAATCAATGAACTGGCAGACGACCTTTTGAAGGGCGACAGCGAGAGCGTGACCGACGCGCTGGAGCAGGCGCTGGAGAGCGTACGGGCAAAGGATGCACAGGAGGAGCTGGACAGGCTGCTGCGGGCGGGCAAGAGCCTTAGCAGCGTGAAGAGCAAGATCACCGCAGTATGCAAGCCGGAGTATGTGGCGGGCAGCGAATACGACCGGACACAGCTGGACGAGATGCTGCTGGCGCTGCGGGATGCGGATAATAACCCGCTGTACACCCAGAAAACGCTGGACGGCTGGGTGAGCGATGCCGAAAAGAAGAGCAAAGCGCAGACCAACGACCCGCGGGCAGACCTGCGGTAAAGACAAACAATAACAAACAAAGACGAACACCCCGGCGGCTGAGAAGGGACAGCTGCCGGGGTGTGTTTTGTGTAAAAATGTCCGCAGGTGTTTTGCAAAGCGGGATGCGGTAGACTGGACACAGGAAAGGAGGCCGGGAGATGCTGGTAAGAATTGTGAAAAGAACCTTTAGCGGGGCAGAGTACTGCCCGGAGCAGAAGGTTTTGAAGCTGGGCGGCGAGGGTAGCACCGGGGTGGAGACACTGGAATTTGAGCTGCCGGAGGAATGGGCCGGTATGGCGGTGACGGTGCATGTGCAGCAGCTGGACGGCACGCTGCCGCAGCCGGTGCTGCTGGGAGAGGACAGGTGTCTGGAGGTGGACAGGATGTTCACTGCCAGCGAAAAGGGGCTGTGGATGCTGCGGGCGATGGACGGCAACGGATACTGTGCCATGACAAGGCCTGCGTGGTACGAGTGCTACGAGACTTTTGCCACGGACGGGGACACCGAGATCACCCCGAGCCAGTACGAGGCCTTTGTGGCGCAGGTGCTGGGGGCGGCGAACACGGCAAGCCAGAAGGCAAAGGACGCGCAGAGCGCGGCGGACAGAGCGGAAGGTGCAGCGGGAGAGGCACAGAAAGCCAAGGCCGCCGCTGTGGACAGCGTGCAGCAGGCAAAGGGCGAGACAGAAAGTGCACAGACGGCGGCACGGGGCTTGACCGGGCGATAACAGCGGCAGACGTAGGTGCCGTGGAAAAGGGCAGCGGGGACTACCTGAAGGGCAACCGGGGCAACTACCGGCTGCGCATTGAGCAGCGGGGCGAGTGGAAGGGGCTGACGGTATGCGCCCACTGGCACACCCCCGGTGCAAGCGCGGCCACGCTGGTGGAAAACGGTGTGCTGACCGTTCCGGCGGCGGTGACGGCAGTGCCCGGCACAGGCTGCATCACCTTTGAGGGTACGGACGGCAGCTGCACTGTGACCAGCGCCGATGTGCGGTGCAAAGTATGCGCCAACAGCGGCACGGCAGAGGGCACGATACCCGCACCGGCTACCCCGGCGTGGGAAGCGCTGGTAGGGATGCTGGGAACCGGCGGCATTACCACTGCGGAAAAGCGGGCGGTGCTGACCGTACTGCGCACGCTGGCGGCGGGCAATGATGCAGCGGCAGCGGCCTGTGACCGCTTAGAGGCGCTGTGGGGCGCAGACGACTCGGACAACAGGAACACTGCCCGGCTGAGCCTTGCAGTGCTGGGCAGAATGATCCTTGGGAGGAGCTAAGATGGGGTACACAAAACAGAATTTTATGGACGGCCATACCCTGACCGCTGCCAAGCTGAACCACATGGAAGCAGGCATTGCAGCAGCGTGGGATATGGCCGGAAGCGGCACGGGCGGCGGCGCTGTAATGGGTATTCCCGGTGCGGCGGGGGATGGAGAGACGGACGATACGGAAGCACTGACGGCGGCGCTGAGCCAGAGCAACTGCGTGGTGGACGGAGGAAACAAAAAGTACAAGTACTTTGAGATCATCGTCAACAACGTTGAAGATCTGGAAGTTCGGAACGTGATCTTTTGGAAGGGCGCGAACATGGTGCTGGAGGGGTGCAAAAACATCCGGTTCGTCAACTGCACATGGGAAGGCATCAACCCGAACGGTGTAAACAAAATATGGACCTGCGGCATCCGGCTGCGGGGACGCATGGAGAACGGCGAGAGCATTTGGTGCGAAAACATTTGGATCGAAGGATGCATATTCCAGAATGTCTGGTATAACCCGTATGTGAATAACGGCAGACCGCAGGATGTTTCGGACGCTGCGATTTTACCATAGCTTTTTTAAATTTCTATCCACGCCCTCCGCGAGGAGGGCGACCGAGGTCGGCGTCCCTATTCAGGAAAGCGAGTAAATTTCTATCCACGCCCTCCGCGAGGAGGGCGACTGTAATAGTGGGTTATTACACTCTGCCATCACAGATTTCTATCCACGCCCTCCGCGAGGAGGGCGACCGGCCCGCTCAGATCAGGCGTGAGCGGTGACGTTATTTCTATCCACGCCCTCCGCGAGGAGGGCGACACCTCCAAAAATGAGTTGAGCATTACTTACCGAAAATTTCTATCCACGCCCTCCGCGAGGAGGGCGACGACTCCATCGCCGCAGATTGATGCGGAGTTTCTGGATTTCTATCCACGCCCTCCGCGAGGAGGGCGACAGCCCTACACATAGAGCACTACCCGGTAAAGTGGAATTTCTATCCACGCCCTCCGCGAGGAGGGCGACCAAAACGCCGAAGACCGCTGTTAAAGCCCTTCGGATTTCTATCCACGCCCTCCGCGAGGAGGGCGACAGCTGACCAGCATTGATGTTTCCAAGGCGGAAAACATTTCTATCCACGCCCTCTGCGAGGAGGGCGACCTGGCTCCGCCGCTGCCCTTCACGTTTCACAAGAGATTTCTATCCACGCCCTCCGCGAGGAGGGCGACGGCGGCGGACGTGGAAAAGGCAATGGCGCAGACCAATTTCTATCCACGCCCTCCGCGAGGAGGGCGACGCTGGTCATGCGGCGTTTGTTGAGCGCTGCGTCCAATTTCTATCCACGCCCTCCGCGAGGAGGGCGACCGGTGCGGAGTTCGCAAGGCCGCAGCACGTACAATTTCTATCCACGCCCTCCGCGAGGAGGGCGACGCTAGTGCGCAGGCGCGGGCGGTCGGTATCATCAATTTCTATCCACGCCCTCCGCGAGGAGGGCGACGTGGTCGGTCACCGACAACCCACACCCCACCGAGAATTTCTATCCACGCCCTCCGCGAGGAGGGCGACGCTCCAGACCGCTGGAACATAGCAGCAACGTGGTATTTCTATCCACGCCCTCCGCGAGGAGGGCGACGGTAGCCCGGTCTGTGGTATACTCGGTGTGCAAGATTTCTATCCACGCCCTCCGCGAGGAGGGCGACTCGCAAGAAATCCAGACCATCAAGCGGAAATGTATTTCTATCCACGCCCTCCGCGAGGAGGGCGACGGGCGGCGGGCGGCTGTCTGATCTCCCTGCGGGAATTTCTATCCACGCCCTCCGCGAGGAGGGCGACGAATGAAATACAGCAAAAGAAAATCAGTCGAGACGATTTCTATCCACGCCCTCCGCGAGGAGGGCGACAGCAAAAACAGAGAGAAAACACCCTGCTTTTGTCTCATTATACACCTCTCTGCACAAATTGCAAAGAGATGCTTGCAAAACAAACCGCAAAATCACACCGTTACTTGCGCAAACGGCTGGTGTTCCGGTGCGAAGCGTCCCGGAAAACCATGTGTGCTGCCGATTCGCACTGGCCGGACATCAAAAGATCAGCACGCTGTCTTGGGCAAACTCCGGGTGCAGTCCAACGTGCTCGACCTTCGTCTGGTAGTTGTTGCCCAACTGGTAGAACCGCAGACTGTCCAAGGCAGGGTCGATCAGGGCGGTCAGCTCTGCTTTGAGAACTGCGTACTGCGAAGCGTTCAGCAGGCATTCGAACACGGAATTTTGCACCCGCTGCCCATGGTCTACGCACTTCTTGGCAACCTTGCGCAGCCGCTTGCGTCCGGCAGAGGTCTCGGTGTTTACGTCGTAGGTGATCAGTACCAGCATGATTGCACCTCATTTCCAGAAAAACGGAGGGTAAACCTCTAAATCGCCCCGCAGGGTGCGCGCCAGTAGCAACGCCTGCACATAAGGCACAAGCCCCCAGCAGAGCTTTTCCTTCAAAAACGGGTGGGTGATGACTTCGCGCTTTTTCTGCTGCCATGCGTTCAGGAATGCACGGCGTCCCTCCTCGGTCAGCAGAATGGCACCGTTTTCCTGCTTTTCAAAGTGCTTCGCATTCAGCACTTTCTGGTTGATACAGGACAGCACGAACCGGTCAGCCAGAACGGTGCGCAGCTCTTCCATCAGATCCAGCGCAAGGCTGCGCCGCCCGGGACGGGCGCGGTGCAGAAAGCCCACATAAGGGTCCAGCCCGGCACCCTCTAGCGCGGCGGCGCAATCGCTGGCCAGCAGGGAATAGGTAAAGGACAGCAGCGCGTTCACATTGTCCAGTGGCGGTCTGCGGCTGCGGCAGGTGAACACAAAAGCATCGTTTTGCTGTAAGATCAGCGCGTTGAACCGGTCAAAGTACCGCTGTGCAGCTTCGCCCTCCAGCCCGCGCAGCTGCTCCAGATCCTCGCAGCCTTCCACCAGCGGTAGGGCAGCCGCCAGTTGTGCGCTGGTCTGTTTCAATTCGTCCACGGGCACCCGCTGCGGGTGGTCCCGGGTGGCGCGCTCCAGCACCCAGCGGGCATTGTAAACCTTGCCCAGAATAAAGCTGCGGGCATAGCTACAGCTGAGCGCTTCACTGGAGGCAACGGCGTACTGGGTCTGCCGCAGCAATACGTTGCCGCGTTCCTCGCCCACAGTGCGCGCTAAAAAGCGGCCGCGCGGGGTATAAAAGCTCAGGTCGATGCCCATACGCCCGCATTTGCCCATTAGCGCAGGGCTGGCACCGGCGTAACTGAAGCAGAGGATGCTTTCCAACGTGTGCAGCGGCACCCGCCCGACCTCAGCTTTTCCACGGCTGACCACAACGTTTTCGCCGTCCAGTGTGAGGTAAGCGTCCTCGCTGAGGACGAACAGGGAGTTCAGGAATTGCCGCATGGTATCACCTCCGTGGACGTCTCGTCCAGATAGCGCCGCAGATAAGCCTTGGCGTCTGCCTTCTGGCAGAGCATCGGCAGACAGAGCTCTTTCAGGGAACAGGCGTTGCAGTGCTTGCCGGGCTTTACCTTTGGGGTGTAGCCGCGGGCAAAATACTGGTTCATTTCGTCTGCCATCTGCCGGGTGGTGCTGCGCAGTTCATCGGTAAAAGGTACGACCTCCCGCCGCTTCGTCTCGCAGTAATACAGCGCCCCTTCCGGGATATGGCACACCAGCATTTCCTCCAGCGCCATGGCCTGTGCGCATAATTGCAGCCGGTCGGCATCGGTTTCCTTTGCGTGGCCGTGCTTGTACTCCACCGGGTAGGGCTGCCAGCGCCCGGGGGTGCTTTGCAGCACGATGCCATCCGCACAAGCCCGGAATTCCACCACGTCACAGTTGCCGGACATCCGCAGCCGGTGGCTGGTCACCCGCATTCCCCGAGTGATCAGCAAATCGCCCCGGCGCTCGGTGCGGGTGTCATCGTGGCAGCGGGCATGGTTCAGCTGTCCTTCGGTGGTACGCAGATTTTCTGCCCATTGCTGCTCCAGATGGATCAGTGCCCACTGGCGGCGGCAGAAGGCAAAATGCTGGATGCCGGACATTTGCAGGTAGTCATCCGGCGCGTCCATCAGTGGAACCTCTCGCAGTGTACACCCTCCGGCAGGGTGTCGGCCACCGTGACGGTGTAGTCCTGATAGCTGCGGGGCGCGACCACCTCGGCCTTGTGCGCCACGGTAACGGCATCGAACAGCTTATAAGCGGGCGCATTGCCCAGCTCGGAATCGTGCCTGAACACGATCAGCTCCCGCACGGCCATCTTGCCGCGTGCAGCACTGTGGTCGTTCTCGAACATATTCAGGATAGCCTGCCACAGCAGCTGCAAGTCCTCTTCCGAGAAGCCGGTGGTCTTGCGGGCAAGATTGGCAGAAACGTAACCCTCGGCACGGTACAGGCCGTAGGGCACGATATGCTTGTTGCCCATTTCACTGTTCTTCTTTTCAGCGTCTGCCTCGGTGGTGATGGCTACGCGGGTAATGGTCACCTCCTGCGGCACGATAGGGTCAACAGAGCGGGCAAAGCTCAGCTGCACCGGCCCGCGCACCTGACCGCAGTTCAGCGCACCCTTGACAAAGGTGGTCATCACGGCACCGAAGGTGCGGATATCGTAGAAATGTTCGCACATATAATCCCGCAGCTTGCGGTCGATATCCGGGTCGCTTTTCTTGGCCTTTTTCAGGTCGTCCTTGGGGGTCAGACCGTTGTGCTCCAGCGCCTCGGCATCGCTGCGGTTCAGTGGTACGCCCTCCTTGACATAGATGCGGTAATTGTCGGCATCGGGAGCGTCCTCCTTCAGCGTCTCCACATAGTTGCGGATCTTGCGCTTCAGGCAGACATCGGTTACCAGACCGTAGCCGGTCTCGGGGTCGATGCGGGGCATATTACCGGCATCGGGGTCGCCGTTGGGGTTGCCGTTCTCTACATCGAACAGAATGACGAAATCGTAGCGGTTCTTGATAGGTGCAGACATTTTTTATTCCTCCTCGTTCTTTTTGACGTAACGTTTCTGGGTCTGGTGGTAGTAGCCGATGGTGAATTTACCCTGATCCGGCAGGCTGAGCCGAGCGGGGAAACCGCTCTCCGGCAGCTGTGCCATCAGTTCGGTGATCTGCTTATCGTAGTGGGTGGCAAGACCGTCATTCAGCTTGCGCAGATGCTTCTGGCTCAGCCGCAGCAGGGTGGGGAAGGACATACCCGGCGTGGCGCAGGCGGCGTTGAAATACCGGTCCTTGATGGTAGTGTTGATGCCGGGGTTGGCAGCTTTTTGCACAGCCTCCAGCACAGAGAACAGCCGTCCCAGAAGATAGGGGACATTGGTGGTTTCGTTCAGGCTCACAGTATAGACCTCCTTGTTCAGTTCGGTAGGGTAATTACGCAGGTAATACGCTTTGATCACGGCAGCCCGGCCGCGGGTCACATTCTGCTCGGCACGGATACGCAGGGTTACACCGTTCAGCAGGGTAGCGGGGTAGCGCCCGCCGGTCAGCACGGCGCGCAGCAGGTCGCCTGCCAGCTGCGGGGACGGGTCAGGCGGCGTACTGCCTTTGACGGTGCGTACCGTAGTCAGAGCAACAGACCAGACAGATAGATATTCGCGTATGTCGAGGTCTGGTCGGGTGATTGCAGTCTCATCTAAAAAACGCTGGAGATTCTTGGCAAATGCTCCAAAGGTATCCCGCATGAAAAAACGAACAGATAGCCGTGCTGCGTTTGGTGAAAGACCCAGAATACAGAAATGCTCATCGGGCTGTAACTCGATACCGTTAAAATGTACATGTTGTCCAAGCGCTAACTTTTTCATTGTTGCAGCGAGTTCGTCGTTCAAGTCACTGGAAAAAAACATAGAAAAAGCATCGGAATAAGCTGGTTCTGCATTTTCGGCCCAGAAGACCATGGCGGTGGAGCTACTGCCACTACCTAGAATGCGACAATGATTTTTACGGTCAGCCAAGAGATAATTCAGTGCAGTGGTATAGGCAAAGGCGGCGTACTTGCTGACAGGGGCATTATCGCCCTGCTCGTGACCGTAGGAGCAGAAGGCCGGTGCATTGAAGGATACCAGTGCTGCGCCGGAGCTTTGCGCCCCGGGCACACCGCTGATATTCGGATGGGTGCGCTCGATAGGGGCATACTTGCCGGTAATCAGGCATTGCCCCATGTCCGAATCGGCAGAGCGGTCGTTGTAGTGCGTCTGCCAAGCGTTTTGAATGGCAGGGTCGTCGTTGACAAAGCTGTGACTGTGGTCGGCAGCTTCGTAGCCAAAGATCAAATTGGCATTGCCGGTAATCTCCTTCCACTGCTCAGCCAATAGGGGATGCGTGGAAGCCTGCGCCGGGTCCCAACTGTCAAAATAAGCAAGGAGCGCCCGGGCTGCGGGGCTGTCTACGCCGTCCAGAATAGTGTGATGCAATTTGGCACAGGCCTTGAAGCAATCCGCAGCGCGCTCCGGCTTGCCTTTTTCGTCCGCACCCAGCAGATAAGAGGAGTTATCGCACAAGAAGTTGGCTGCAATGCCGGAGGAACGCTTTTCATGCACCGGTACGCGCATTGCACGCGGGGCAAGGACTGTCTTTTTGCCCATCTTCGTTTCTGTGCGCAGGTCGAGCACGGAAACCAGCTGCCCGGCGTCATTCAACCGCAGCTCATAGCTCACCTTAAAGCTGTCATCCCAGCCGGGGGCAGAAAGCTTGCCCTGCCGGACAAGCTGCTCGTAATAGGCAGTAAGTGCCTGTAAGATCATGTAAACACCTCCACATCCCGGCAGTCCAGCACGCCGTTTTTCAGCTTTGCCCGGAAGAACTGGGAGCGGATATTTTCCGGGTCGGAGTAGTCCAGATCGTACAGCATAAAGCCCAGATCCTGCGTGAGCGGCAGTGCGGGGATCTCTTCAGCCTTGCCGTGCCATTCCCGGAAGTTTGCCGGAAACTCCCGGCAGCCAAAGCAGGGCTGATGATAGCACTGCCCTTTGGCAAGCCGCCGCCGCAAAATATCCTGAAATTTGCCCGGATTATCGCCGGGTGCGGCTTTTTCGGTCATGGTAAAATGGCATTCGATCACGTAGTGCACATCCTGCAGCACCAGTGCGGCACGCTGCTGGATGTTCTCTGCCGTGCACAGCATGGGCACCTCACCGCCCTTGGCTGCACTGAGCACCGCCGAGGACAGCAGGGTAGCCTTGACCTCATTGCGCCGGATGCTGGCAAACTGCACCGGCTTGAGCAGGTAGATGCGGTCGATATGGTACTTCATGCCCGGGTGCCAGTAGATGGCCTCCACCAGTCCGCGTGCCGCCGAGGGCGTCATGATGTCATAGGATACACGCTCGGTTTTCATCTCGGGTCTTGAAAAACAGGCGTAGTCGCCCCAGACCTCGATCAGCATAGACATGAACACCACCTCCTTTCATTGTTTATTTGAATCTTCAGACAAAGAGAAAGCCTGCCCACTAAGATCACCTCGTTTTAAAAATCTTCAATTAATATGTAATGGATGTATAAGCGTTTCCGAGCCTAGAATAACACAATTTAATCAATAATACAAGGGGAAACTTGCAATTTAATGTTTTTTTTCGTATACTGTTGCTGTCATCCGGTGAGCGCACTTGGATGTGGATAGAAATAATTAGTGGGTCATGGATGTATGACGGGGAAACGGCAGAGCGACAGATGCTTTGCCGTTTCTTCATTTACCGAATACTATATTACAACAAATAAAATACAATAAAAAGGACTTCTAAGGGCTATCTTGGCCTTATTTTTAGCTTTTGGTCAGAAAAACAGACCTTTTCCGGTCTCCACGTCCATGGAAAGCCCGGTCTTAGGGTCGTACAGGGTGCTGTCAGTCAGGATAGCGCTGCCGTTGGGCAGTGGAACCAGCGCCCCGGCGTCCCTCAATGCCTGAAACTGCTGGGCATAACAGGCTACGCTGTAAGCGCCCAGCTTGCGGTAAAGTGTACGGCTCACAGTTCCGCTGCGCAGCTGGTCGCAAAGGGCTTTTCCTTCGCCAACGGGCAGGTAAACGGTGCGGGTGGGGGCTTCGATCAGATGGAACTGCTCAGCCACCTGTGCAAACGGGAAAATGCAGCCCGAGATCCCCTTGCGAAGGGCGTCCAGAATGCTGCTTGTGTCCAGTGCGGCCTCACCCCGCGCAAAATACAGCTCCTTAAAATAAGCTCTGACCGCCTCCGGGCTGTCCAGCGCTGCGGTGCAGCCTGCTGCGTACTGCATGGCGTGTACGTTCTGGCGCAGCATCTGCGGTACGCCGCAGCCTTTCAGCGTAAAACGGTATACTAGGCTCTTTTCTGCGCTGCGGTGTCCCTCTCGGTTGCAGCGTCCGGCGGTCTGCAAAAGGGAGTCCAGCCCGCACTGCTCCCGGTATGCGGCGGGGAAATCCACGTCCACACCTGCTTCGATCAGCGAGGTGGACACTACCCGGCAGGGCAGCCCTTCCCGCAGCCGCTGCCGGATCTCTGCCAGCTGGCGGCGGCGGTCTGCGGCGCACAATAGCGTGGTCAGGCAGTAACTGCCCTCGGCAGGCAGGGCGGCGTACACTTCCTGCGCCGTTTTGCGCCGGTTCACTACGCACAGCACCTGCGACAGTGCGCAGAGCTGCGAAGTCAGCGCTTCCAGCGTCAGCTCTCCGGCATCGCAAAGGGTGGTGCGGCGCAGGGTGGTGTATAAGGTGGCAGTGTCCGGCACGATCTCCTGCAAGGGCAGCTCCGGCGCAAACTGCCGGAAATAGGGCTCTAATGCGGGCTGGGTGGCGGTGCATAACACGGCGGTGGCGTGGTAATGCCGCACCAGCTGCGCAATAGCACTGACGCAGGGCAGCAGATAACTGGTGGGCAGGGTCTGCGCTTCGTCAAAGATGATCACACTGTTCGCAATGTTGTGCAGCTTGCGGCAGCGGCTGCTGCGGTTGGCGTACAGCGATTCAAAAAACTGCACCGCAGTGGTCACCACAACAGGTGCATCCCAGTTTTCGCTGGCCAGCAGCTGGCGGTACTGTGCCGGGGTCAGGTTCTCCCGCTCAAGGCTTTTGTAGTCTGCGCAGGAGTAATCGGCCAGAACGTTTTCTGCGCCCAGAAGGTCTGCAAAAACAGCGGCAGTTTGGTCGATGATGGACATATACGGAATCACATAGATCACCCGCTTCATGCCCTGCGCAGCGGCCTGTTCCAGCGCAAAGGCAAGGGAGGCAAAGGTCTTGCCGCCGCCGGTGGGCACGGTGAGGGTATACAGCCCCGGTGCGCCGTGGGCACCTTTTTCCATGCAAGCCCGCAGCACGGCATTGCGCTGGCTGCCTACCGGCAAGGTGCTCTGTGCCGCAAGATAGCCAGCCGCCTTGGTACGCACCTTTTCCAGAAGAGAAGAAAGCGCGGTGCTGCTGCCCCGGGGCGCGGCCTGCCCGTTCATAAAAGCTTCGGTGTCGATAAAATCCGCATCCACAAGACAGGAGTAGAGCATCCGGGTGAAGAATGCAAAATCCAGCGGGTCGCGGTTTGCCCAGTCCGGCGGGGCGCTCTGGGGCAGGGTGATCTCGCGCCAGCCATCGTAAGGCTCCACCGGTTTTTTCAGCCGCCCGAACAGGGTGGCGTCAGCGGCATCGGCTGTCCTTCGATTGCCGCCATCCGGCAGACCGGTGTGGTGCCCGGCTACGGCAAAGGCGGCCTGAACGTGGGGCGCACAGCCCTTCATCGCTTCCTGTGCACCGGCGGTCGAGTGGTCGGTTGCAGCACCGCCCGCCAGCCGCTGCTGAAAGGCGGCGCTGTATTTGCCGATATCGTGCAGCCACGCGGTATATTCGGCCTCCTCTTTTGCACCAAAGGGTGCGGCAAAAGCTCCGGCAAGGCGCGCTGTGCCGGAAAGATGTTCGTAGACGGTCTGGGTGCGGGTTCCGTCCTCGGAAATATGTGCAAGTGCTTTTTCCATGTTGAAGCCTCCGTTTCTGGGTCAACGATACAACGGCAGGGAATGCCTGTCAAGAATTGGCAGAAAGTTCGGCGGCCTGCACAGCCCGGGCGGCGTTTATCCGGCAGAACGCCCATAAAAAAGCCGCCGCACCCTGCCCGGAAACTCCGGCGGCAGAATGCGGCGGCATACTGTTACAAAAAACTTACTCAGAGATCTTCTGGCCGATCCAGATGCAGATGCAGGCACCGATCACCGAGATGGCAAAGGAAGAAAAGCTGCCGGAGGCGTGGATGCCCAGCAGGCCGAACAAAAACTCGCCCACAAAGCTGCCCAGCACGCCCATCAGGATATTACGGCCAAGGGAAGTTTCGGTGCCCATAAAGCGCCCGGCCAGATATCCGGCCAATGCGCCCACCAGCACGCCCACAAAAAGGGAGGCCAGCACGCCCACCAGCGTCAGCAGGCCGGTCAGACAGCCCACCAGAACAAACAGCAGGGCAACAATAAGCAAAATCGTTAAAGTGATCATAGTTTATACCTCCTTAAAAATTATGGCTCTGCCTGCTGCCCGGCGGCTTCGCGGGCAGTGCGGCAGATGTCCTTCAAACAGCATTTTTCACATTCCGGCTTGCGGGCGTTGCACACCGCACGGCCGTGCATCACAAAGCGGTGGCAAAGGTCGCTGCCTTCCTCCGGCGGGATGATCTTCCATAAGGCCATCTCCACCTTCTGCGGCTCTTTGATGCCGTCCACAAGGCCGATTTTATTGCACAGCCGGATGCAGTGGGTGTCGGTAACGATGGCGGGCTTGCCGAACACATCCCCCATGATGAGGTTTGCGCTCTTGCGCCCTACGCCGGGCAAAGCGAGCAACTCCTCAAAGGTATTGGGCACACGGCAGTTGTATTGATCCCGCAGCATCCGCATACAAGCCGAGATATCCCGCGCCTTGGAGTGTCCCAGTCCGCAGGGCTTGACAATGGCTTCGATGTCCTCCGGCTCGGCGGCAGCCAGTGCCGCTACGCTTGGGTATTTTGCAAACAACTCCTCCACCACAATGTTCACCCGGGCATCCGTGCACTGGGCGGCCAGCCGCACGCTGACCAGCAGCTGCCATGCGTGGTCGTAGTCCAAGGTGCAACCAGCATCCGGGTATTCGGCCTTGAGACGCCGGATGACCTCCAGCGCCAGCGCTTTTTTTGCGGTAAGATCCTCCGGGGCTTTTTTTCGTACCGGCATGGGACAAACCTCCTTTGAAAGGGAATACCTGAATCATACCATGTTTGACAGGATTTGTAAATGTTTGCAGGGCATTATCTGAGAATGATTTTCAGAAAAGCCCTTGTCCTCCTTTTCTAAATGCGCTATACTATATAAAAAGTGCCTTGCGGGCAGGAAAGGAGAAACCACCATGAATGAACCACTTGCGCAGCGCCTGCGTCCCAAAACGCTGGCAGATGTGTGCGGGCAGCAGCATCTGCTGGCTCCGGGGCGGGTGTTCCGCCGCACCATCGAGAGCGGGCGCATCCCCAACATGATCTTTTACGGCCCCTCCGGCACCGGAAAGACCACGGTGGCACGCATCATTGCCGAGAACAGCGGCATGACCCTGCACAAGCTCAACGGCACCTCCTGCGGCACCGGGGATATCAAGGCGGTGCTCAAGGATATCGGCACGCTGGCAGCGGCGGGCGGCATACTGCTGTATCTGGACGAGATCCAGTACCTGAACAAAAAGCAGCAGCAGAGCCTTTTGGAATGTATCGAGGACGGCAGCGTCACTCTGATCGCCTCCACCACCGAGAACCCCTATTTTTACATCTATAACGCGCTGCTTTCCCGCTGCACGGTGTTTGAGTTCAAGCCCCTTGCCGCAGCGGACGTGGAGCGCGGGGTGCGCAACGCCGTGCAGCGCCTTTCCGAGGGGGAACAGGTGCCGGTGTGCATGGACGAGGACGCCTGCGCCTATCTGGCTGAGAGCGCCGGGGGCGATCTGCGCAAGGCACTGGGCTGTCTGGACTTTGCGGTCACGGCTGCGCCGGTGGAAAACGGAGAAAAGCGCATTACCTTGGATATGATCCGGCAGGTCACCCGCCGCACCGCCATGCGCTACGACCGGGAGGGCGACGATCACTACGACATCGTGTCCGCCTATCAGAAGTCCATGCGAGGCTCCGACCCGGACGCGGCGCTGCACTATCTGGCACGTCTGTTGGAGGCGGGCGACCTGCCCTCTGCCTGCCGCCGCCTGATGGTGTGCGCCTGCGAGGATGTGGGGCTTGCCTATCCGCAGATCATCCCCATCGTCAAGGCGGCGGTAGATGCCGCCAACATGGTGGGTCTGCCGGAGGCGCGTCTGCCGCTTGCGGATGCAGTCATTCTGGTGGCCACCAGCCCTAAATCCAACAGCGCCCACGATGCCATCAACGCAGCTATTGCGGATGTGCAGGCCGGGCGCACCGGCCCCATCCCGCGTCAGCTGCAAAACAAGCACTTTGACGGTGAGGATGCACTGGTAAAGGGGCAGAACTACAAATATGCCCACAGCTACGCCAACCACTGGGTACAGCAGCAGTACCTGCCGGATGTGCTGAAGGATACGAAATACTACACCTTTGGCGACAACAAGACCGAACAGGCCGCCCGGGCGTACTGGGCAAAGATCAAAGGGGAAGAAAACGTCTGAACCGTGTGAAAAAGGAGGATGGATATGCGTTATTCAAAACAGCGGGAGCTTGTCATGCAGACGGTGCAGCAGCTGTGCGACCACCCGACTGCGGAAGAAATCTACGATAAAGCCGCGCAGGAGTGCCCGAATCTGAGCCTTGGCACTGTATACCGCAACCTGAACAGTCTGGTGGAAGCCGGGCGGGTGCGCCGGGTGTCCATTCCCGGCAAAGCAGACCGTTTTGACCATACCCTGCCGTGGCACAGCCACCTGTACTGCACCGTCTGCGGCGGCATCACCGATGCAGAGGTGGACGGAAAACAGGTGATGGAGCTGGTCAAAAACCAGAAGGGCAGGGTGCAGGACTGCGCCGTGGTGCTGCTGGGCGTGTGCGAAGAGTGCTGCCGCAGGCAGGATGCAGAGGCCGCAGCGGCTAAACAGGCATAAAATTTGCGTGTTTCCTCTTGCCCGCAGCGGCCAAACAGGGTATACTAAAGAGTGTCTTTTATAAAAAGCAGAAAATAGAGTTTCGCCGCACGGGGCTACCCTGCCCGGCGGAGAAGGATGGTTTTTTTGGAATACATTAACTTTGAACATAATACCGTTGCCGCCGAACTGGTGCGGCAGACCTACGACACCCCGCCGCTGGCCTTTGTGCACAGCTACGGCTGTCAGCAGAACGTCAACGACGGCGAGCGCATTAAGGGCGTGCTGGTAGATATCGGCTACGGCCTGTGCGATAAGCCCGAGGATGCCGATCTGATTTTGTTCAACACCTGTGCTGTGCGTGAGCACGCCGAGCAGCGGGTGTTCGGCAACGTGGGCGCGCTGAAGGGCCTTAAGGAAAAAAGGCCCGGCCTCATCATCGGCCTGTGCGGCTGCATGGCCAACCAGAAGCACGTTGTGGAAAAGCTGCGCAAGAGCTACCCCTATGTGGATCTGGTGTTCGGTGTGGACGGCATCGACACCCTGCCACAGCTGGTTGCCCAGAAACTGCAAAAGCATAAGCGGGTGCTGCTGGACCCCGCACAGCGTCCGGTCATCGTGGAGAACATCCCCATCCGGCGCGAGAGCGAGTTCCGCGCATGGCTGCCCATCATGTACGGCTGCGACAACTTCTGCACCTACTGCATCGTGCCCTACGTCCGCGGCCGCGAGAAGAGCCGCAAACCCGGCGATATCCTTGCCGAGTTCCGCAGCCTTGTGGAGGCGGGCTATAAGGAGATCACCCTGCTGGGTCAGAACGTGAACAGCTACGGCAAGGGGCTGGAGGAACAGATCGATTTCTCCGACCTGCTCAACCTGCTGTGCACTGTGCCCGGCGATTATCACATCCGCTTTATGACCAGCCACCCCAAGGACGCCAGCCATAAGCTCATTGATACCATCGCCGCCCAGCCGAAGCTGTGCAAGCACCTGCATCTGCCGGTGCAGTGTGGTTCCGACCGGCTTTTGCAGCAGATGAACCGCCACTACACGGTGGAACAGTATCTGGAGCTCATCGATTACGCCCGCAAGACCGTGCCCGGCATCACCTTCTCCAGCGATATCATCGTGGGCTTCCCCGGCGAGACCGAGGAGGACTTTGTAAAAACGCTGGAACTGGTGCGCAAGGTGGGTTATATGCAGCTGTTCACCTTTATCTACTCCAAGCGCACCGGCACCAAGGCTGCCGAAATGCCGGATCCCACCCCCCGCAAGGAAAAGACCGACCGTATGACCCGCCTGCTGGCTACGCAGGACGAGATCGCCATGGCGCTGGTCAAAGCGCAGGTAGGGCAGACCGTCCGGGTGCTGGTGGAGGGCTTCGGCCGCAACGAGGGCACCCTTTCCGGCCGACTGGACAATAACCTGACCGTGGAGTTTGCCGCCGACCCGGCACTGCTGGGCAGCTACGCGACTGTACATCTTACCGGCGCCCGCGCCACCGTGCTGCTGGGTGAGCTGGAAGCATAAAAACGTGATTCCGGGGCAAACTGCCCCAGAAAGAATAAAAAATAACAAGGAGAACCCAATCATGGATTGCATTGATCTTTTCAAGCGTGCCGCTATGGCACTGCAGACCGACCCCCGCTACGTTATTCTGGATCAGGCCCGCAAGGCAAACGATAAGGATGAGGAACTGCAGAACCTGATCGGCGAGTTCAATCTGGCCCGCATGGACCTGAACAACGAGATCGGCAAGAACGAGCGCGACGATGCCCGCATCGCTGAGCTGAACGAGAAGGTGAACAGCCTCTACGGCCAGATCATGGGCAACGAGGGCATGGTGGCATACAACGAGGCCAAGCGCGAGTGCGAGAACCTGGTCAACTATATCGACGCCATCATCAACACCGCTATGAACGGCGGCGACCCCATGACTGTGCAGGAGCCTTCTGCCTCCTGCACCGGCAGCTGCTCCACCTGCGGCGGCTGCCACTAAGCAGAGTTTTCATCGGAACGCGGCTGTGCAACACAGACCGCGTTTTGTTTGCACCGGCGGTTACAGCCCACAAACCGGCTGACGGAACCATACAAGGGAAAGAGGAAAAACCATGGCAGAGCTTTCGCCCATGATGCAGCAGTATCTTGAGATCAAAAACCAACATAAGGACGAAATTCTTTTTTACCGCATCGGCGATTTTTACGAGATGTTCTTCGACGATGCCGTCACGGCGTCCCGGGAGCTGGATCTTACCCTTACCGGCAAGCAGTGCGGCCTTGCCGAGCGCGCCCCCATGTGCGGCGTGCCCTTCCACAGCTACGAGGGCTATGTGGCGCGTCTGATCGCCAAGGGGTATAAGGTGGCTATCTGTGAGCAGGTAGAGGACCCCGCCAAGGCGAAGGGGCTTGTCAAGCGGGACATCATCCGTGTGGTCACCCCCGGTACGGTCATCGAAAGCAGTATGCTGCAGGACGACCGCAATAACTACATTGCCAGCCTTTACCTCAAGGGTAAAAAGGCCGGCTTGTGCTTTGCGGACGTTTCCACCGGTACGGCGCATATCACCGAGCTGACGGCAGATAAGATCGCCCCGGCGGTCATTACCGAGTTGTGCCGCTACCATCCCAGCGAGGTGCTGCTGAACCCCGGCCTGCTGGACTGCCGTGAGGTGACCGCCTACATCAAAAAGAACATGAGCTGCTCGGTGGAGCTGGTCGAGGACGAGCGCTATGCGCCGGGGCTGGTGGCGTCTGCGCTGGAGGAGCAGTTTGGTCGCGACTGGCCGCAGGCCACCGGCATGGCAGCCGAAGGTCTTGTGCGCTTTGCCATGGCTGCGCTGCTGGAATACCTGCATGATACCCAGATCAAGGGTGTGGAGCGGTTAAAGACCGTCATTACTTACAACGAAGCCCAGTTCATGCGGCTTTCGCCGGTCACCCGGGCAAACCTTGAGCTGACCGAGACCCTGCGCGGCCGCGAAAAGCGCGGCACCCTGCTGTGGGTGCTGGATAAGACCAGCACCGCCATGGGCAAACGGATGCTGCGCAGCTGGATTGAGCAGCCGCTCATTTCCAGCCAGCTTATCAACCACCGCCTGAACGCAGTGGAGGCGCTGGTGCGCCAGACCATGGTGCGCGGTGACTTGACCGAGGAACTGCACTACATCGCGGACATGGAGCGCCTGATGACCCGCACGGTGTACGGCTCTGCAACCCCCAAGGAGATCTACACCCTTGCCCAGACCTGCGACCGTCTGCCCGGCCTGCGCAAGCAGGCGGAGGGCTGCAGCTGCCCGGAACTCTCCGAGCTTGCTGCCTGCATCGACCCGCTGGAGGATATCAAGGCGCGCATTTACGCTGCAATAGACCCGGATGCCCCCTCCACCCTCAAGGATGGCGGCGTGATTGCCAAGGGCTACCACGCCGAGGTGGACGAGCTGCGCTCCATCCGCGATAACACCAAGGGTGTTCTGGCACAGCTGGAAGCCCGTCTGCGGCAGGAGACCGGCATCCCTAAGCTGAAAATCGGCTATAACCATGTGTTTGGCTACTTTATTGAGGTAAGCAACTCCTACAAAAACCTTGTGCCGGAGACCTACATCCGCAAGCAGACCCTCACCTCCGGCGAGCGTTACATCACGCAGGAGCTGAAGGAGCTGGAAAGCAAGATCCTTGGCGCGCACGAGCGGCTCATCTCGCTGGAGCGCCGCCTGTTTGACGAACTGCTGGAAAGTATCGGCGCCCAGCTGGATCGTATCCAGCGCACCGCCAACGCCATTGCCCAGCTGGATGTACTGGCTGCGCTGGCGCAGGTCGCTGCGGAAAACAACTACTGCCGCCCCGTGGTGGACGACAGCGATGTGCTGACCATCACCGAAGGACGTCACCCCGTTGTGGAGCAGGTGCTCAAGGGCAGTATGTTCGTGCCCAACGATACCACCCTCAACTGCACCACCGACCGCTGCCTCATCATCACCGGCCCCAACATGGCGGGTAAATCCACCTATATGCGTCAGAATGCCCTCATCGCTCTGATGGCGCAGATCGGCTCCTTTGTGCCGGCAGCCAGCTGCCATGTGGGCGTGGTGGACGCCATCTTCACTCGCATCGGCGCCTCGGACGACCTTGCCGCAGGTCAGTCCACCTTTATGGTGGAGATGACCGAGGTGGCCGAAATTCTGAAAAACGCCACCGCCAAAAGCCTTGTGGTGCTGGACGAGATCGGTCGTGGCACCTCCACCTTTGACGGCATGAGCATCGCCCGCGCTGTGGTGGAGCACATCGCCGACCCCGCCAAGGGGCTGGGCTGCAAGACCCTGTTCGCCACCCACTACCACGAGCTGACCGAGCTGGAAGGCACCGTAGAGGGCGTAAAAAATTACAACATCGCGGTCAAAAAACGCGGTGAGGACATCACCTTTCTACGGCGCATCGTGCGCGGCCCCGCCGACGACAGCTACGGCATCGAGGTGGCAAAGCTGGCCGGTCTGCCCGGCAGCGTGACCCGCCGCGCCCACGAAGTGCTGCGCGCACTGGAAGCCACTGCCCCCAAGAACAAGGTGGAGCAGATGGACTTTGACGCGCTGCAGGAGTATAACTCTCCCGCAGTGCCCAGCGAAGTGCTGGAAAAACTGGATGCGCTGGATGTGGAAACACTGACCCCCATTGAAGCGCTGAATTTCCTGTACGAGCTGAAAAAGACCTTGAAGGGCAGCCTGAACGGCTGATTTCCTGAAAAATCCTAAAAAACAGGGGAGGGAACGAATATGGCAGTCATCCATGTTCTGG
>ERZ1027054.130-NODE-130-length-37613-cov-9.780100_pt1 | contig 37613 bp, 38 predicted proteins | sample MGYA00519284_ERZ1027054 | MGnify/ENA primary metagenome ERZ1027054 (study PRJEB26926, sample SAMN06164568) | human gut metagenome | biome: ENVO:00009003; feature: ENVO:2100002; material: ENVO:00002003 | host: Homo sapiens | place: USA | collected 2012 ... | reverse complement strand
GTTGTATTCACGGGTGGAGAACTTGGCAGGACGCTGCTGCTTGATCTTCATAGAAGTTTTTGCCATTCGTTGTTCCTCCCTGATCAGTTGGCGAACGGAGCGCCCAGAGCCTTCAGCAGCTCCTTGGCTTCCTCGTCCGTCTTAGCGGTGGTGACGAAGCAGATATCCATGCCGCGGACTGCATCGACCTTATCAAAGTCGATTTCCGGGAAGATGATCTGCTCCTTCAGACCGAAGGCGTAGTTGCCGCGGCCGTCGAAGCTGTTGCCGTTAATGCCGCGGAAGTCGCGGACACGGGGCAGAGCAACGTTGAACAGGCGGTCAACGAACTCGTACATACGCTCACCACGCAGGGTGACCTTTGCGCCGATGGGCATGCCCTGGCGCAGTTTGAAGTTTGCAACGCTCTTCTTGGCCTTGCAGACAACGGCCTTCTGGCCGGTGATCTGGCCCAGGTCAGCGACGATAGCGTCGATAACCTTGACGTTCTCTTTTGCCTCGCCGGCAGCCACGTTGATGATGACCTTATCCAGCTTGGGAATCTGCATCACGCTCTTGTAGCCGAACTTTTTGTTCAGGGCCGGAGCGATCTCATTGACATACTGTTCTTTCAAACGTGCCATAATTAACTCCTCCCTTACAGTTCAGCACCGCACTTGCGGCAGATACGGACGTTCTTGCCATCCTTAACGGAATGGCCCACACGGGTGGCCTTGCCGCATTTGGGGCAAACGGGCATGACCTTGCAGGCGTAGATAGCGCCTTCGGCCTTAACGATGCCGCCCTGCTCGCCCTGACGGCGCGGCTTGACGTGCTTGGTAACCATGTTCAGGCCTTCGACAATGACCTTACCCTCTTTGGGGCTGGTCTGCAGAACCTTACCGGTCTTGCCCTTGTCCTTGCCAGAGATGATCATCACGTTGTCGCCGGTTTTAACATGAAGATTATTCATTCTAAAACCTCCTTACAGCGATTCGGGAGCCAGGGACAGGATCTTGGTGTAGCCGGCGTCGCGGAGTTCGCGAGCGACGGGTCCAAAGATACGGGTGCCCTTGGGGCTCTTGTCGGCCATAACGATAACGGCGGCGTTCTCATCGAAACGGATGTAGGAACCGTCGTCACGGCGCAGGCCCTGCTTGCTACGGACGATAACGGCCTTGACCACATCGCCCTTCTTAACGGTGCCGCCGGGAGCAGCCTTCTTCACGCTGCAGACCACGACGTCGCCGATGTTTGCGTATCTCTTGCGGGTACCGCCCAGTACACGGAAGCACATTAACTCCTTGGCACCGGTGTTGTCGGCCACTTTGAGATAAGTTTGCATCTGAACCATCTTTCAGGTCCTCCTTTCAAAGTACCAGGCTTATTTCGCTTTCTCCAGGATCTTGACGAGACGCCAGTTGACCTGCTTGGAAATCTTGCGGGTCTCCATGATCTCAACGCGGTCGCCGATGCCGGCTTCGTTGTTTTCGTCATGAACCTTGAACTTCTTGGTACGCTTCAAGATCTTCTTGTAGAGGGGGTGCTGAACGCTGTCCTTAACAGCAACAACGATGGTCTTATCCATCTTGTCGGAAACGACAACGCCCACACGGGTCTTTCTCAGATTACGTTCCATGTTTTACCCTCCCTCTTACGCGTTTTTAACGTTCTTCTCTGCCATGATGGTCATCACGCGGGCGATGTCCTTCTTCACAGCATCGATGCGAACGGGGTTATCCAGCTGGTTGATGGCGTGCTGAAAGCGCAGGTTGAAGAGCTCGGCCTTCAGGTCCTTGAGCTGCTTGTTCAGTTCGACATCGGTCATTTCACGCAGTTCCTTGGCTTTCATTCAGCGTCACCCTCCTTTACGGTGTCAAGCTCTTCGCGCTTGACAAATTTGCAGCGGATCGGCAGCTTGTTGCTGGCCAGGCGCAGAGACTCACGAGCGGTAGCCTCATCAACGTCGGCGAGCTCAAACAGCACGCGGCCCGGCTTAACCACAGCAACCCAGTACTCCGGGCTGCCTTTACCAGAACCCATTCGGGTACCGGCCGGCTTTTCAGTAACGGGCTTATCGGGGAAGATCTTGATCCAGACCTTGCCGCCACGCTTGATATAACGAGTCATAGCAACACGAGCAGCTTCGATCTGGTTGGAAGTGATCCATGCCGGTTCCAGAGCAACCAGACCGTACTGGCCCTGGTTGACAGTGTTGCCACGCATGGCCTTACCGGTCATGCGGCCACGCTGAACGCGGCGGTATTTAACACGCTTCGGCAGTAACATTACTGTTTGCCTCCTTCCTTCTTAGCAGGGGCTTTGGCGCCCTTCAGGATCTCGCCTTTGTAGATCCAAACCTTGACGCCGACCTTGCCGTAGGTGGTGTTGGCCTCGGCGAAGCCATAGTCGATATCAGCGCGCAGAGTCTGCAGGGGGATGGTGCCCTCATGGTAGCTCTCAACGCGGGCGATATCAGCGCCAGCCAGACGGCCGGAGCAGGTAACCTTGATACCCTTGGCAGGCACGCCGCCGCGGGGCTGCATTGCATTGCGGATAACCTGCTTCATAGCGCGACGGAACGCAATGCGGCGCTCCAGCTGGGAAGCAACATCCTCAGCAACCAGCTGAGCGTTGGTGGTGGTACCCTTAACCTCAACAATGTTCAGGTTAACGTTCTTGCCGGTCAGCTTAGCCAGCTGCTTTTCGATCTTTGCGCTCTCAGCGCCGCCCTTGCCGATAACGATGCCCGGCTTGGCGCAGAAGACGTTGACCTTAACGCGGGGGGTGCCGGTCTGGCTATCCACGGTGCGCTCGATCTCGATCTTGGGAACGCCAGCAGCGTACAGCTGCTTCTTCAGGGTCTTGCGGATCTTGTGATCCTCAACGAGGGTGTCGCCGAATTCCTGCTTAGAGGTAAACCAGCGGCTGTCCCAATCTTTAATAACGCCCACGCGCATGCCATGGGGATTAACTTTCTGGCCCATTTGTTTACCTCCTTAGTTTTTCTCTTTCAGCACAACAGTCATGTGGCTGGTGCGCTTCAGGATGCGGTATGCACGGCCCTGTGCGCGCGGCATAATGCGCTTCAGGGTCGGGCCGGGGCAGACATAGCATTCCGCAACATACAGGTTGTTGCGGTCCATATCAAAATTGTTTTCCGCGTTAGCGGCAGCAGAGTTCACCAGTTTGAGAAGGGGCTCACAAGCGGCCTTCGGGGTGTACTGCAGAATCGCCTGAGCTTCAGCCAGCGGCTTATTACGGATGAGATCCATCACGATAGAAACCTTGCGGGGGCTGATGCGGGCGTAACGGAGCGTTGCCCGTGCTTCCATGTTGTGTTCCTCCTCTCTTATTTGGCGACGGTCTTACCGCCGCCGTGGCCAGTGAACTTGCGGGTGGGAGCAAACTCACCCAGTTTGTGGCCAACCATATCCTCAGTAACGTATACGGGCACATGCTTGCGGCCGTCATGGACAGCAAAGGTGTGGCCGACGAATTCGGGGAAGATGGTGGAGGAGCGGCTCCAGGTCTTGACGACGCTCTTCTTACCGGCCTCGTTCATCGCTTCAACTTTCTTCATCAGAGAATCCGCGACGTAAGGGCCTTTTTTGGTGCTACGAGACATATCTTATTTCCTCCCTTAACCGTTGGCGCGCTTCACAATGAACTTGTTGGAGCGAGCATGATGTTTGCGAGTCTTGAGACCCATTGCCGGCTTGCCCCACGGGGTGCGCGGGCTGTCGTGACCAACCGGGGCGCGGCCTTCGCCACCGCCGTGCGGGTGATCGCAGGGGTTCATGACGGAACCACGGCTGCCGGGGCGAACGCCCATGTGGCGCTTGCGGCCAGCCTTGCCCAGGTTGACGTTCTCGTGGTCGAGGTTGGAAACAACGCCGATGGTGGCGATGCAGTTAACGGGGATGTTGCGCATCTCGCCGGAAGGCAGGCGAACCAGTGCATAACCGTTCTCCTTAGCCATCAGCTGAGCCATAACACCAGCGGAGCGGACCAGCTGGCCGCCCTTGCCCGGGTAGAGCTCGATGTTGTGGATCATGGTACCGACGGGGATGTTCTCAAACGGCAGAGCGTTGCCCGGCTTGATATCGGCGGTGGGGCCAGCCATAACCTTATCGCCAACCTTCAGGCCGTCCGGAGCCAGAATGTAGCTCTTGGCGCCGTCTTCGTACTCAACGAGAGCGATGAAAGCGGAGCGGTTCGGGTCATACTCAAGGGTCTTGACCGTTGCGGGAACGCCGAACTTGTTGCGCTTGAAATCGATCACGCGGTACTTGGTGCGGTTGCCGCCGCCGTGATGGCGAACGGTGATCTTGCCGGTGTTGTTGCGGCCGGCATGCTTCTTGTTGGGCTCCAGCAGGCTGCGCTCGGGTGCAACCTTGCTCAGCACGCTGTAGTCAGTAACAGTCATGCCGCGGCGGCCCGGGGTAGTCGGCTTGTACTTTTTGATAGCCATTGTGGTACTCCTTTTTGATCTTATGACTTATTATCGGGGTCATATCCCCATATGTGGCCCCTCGGCGGGGCCATGCGCCCGGTGTTTACCGGGCGGCAACCAATTAGACCATGCTATTGAAGAACTCGATCTCCTTGGAGTCGGGCTTCAGGGTAACGATGGCCTTCTTGGAAGCGGCAGTGTAACCAGCATGCATGCCCTGGCGGCGATAACGGCCGCGGACGCTGATGGTATTGACCTTAGCAACCTTCACGCCAAACAGCTCTTCGACTGCCTGAGCAATCTCAACCTTGGTGGCGTTGGTAGCAACCTTGAAGGTGTACTTCTTATCGGCAATGCCTGCCATGGAGTTCTCGGTGATGACGGGGGCGAGAACGATATCCTGTGCGAACTTCATCACGCATATACCTCCTCAAGTTTCTTGGCGGCGTCCAGGCTGACGATCAGCTTGTCGGCGTTCACAACGTCGTAGGTGTTCACACCGTCAACAGCAGTCTTGACACCAGGGATGTTGGCAGCGGAAGCAACGAACTTGACATCAGCGGTATCGTTGAGGATCAGGTTCTTCTTGCCGGCGCCGACAGCAGCCAGGAAAGCAACAACGGTCTTGGTCTTGAACTCGTCAGCAGCGATCTTGTCAACGACGATCAGGTTGCCGTTGGCAGCCTTGTCAGACAGGGCGCTGAGCAGAGCCAGGCGCTTGACCTTCTTGTTGATGGTGTAAGAGTAATCACGCGGCTTGGGGCCGAGAGCAACACCACCGTGGGTCCACTGCGGAGCGCGGATAGAGCCCTGACGTGCGTGGCCGGTGCCCTTCTGGCGCCAAGGCTTTTTGCCGCCGCCGCGGACTTCCTTGCGGATCTTGGTGTTCTGGGTGCCCTGGCGCTGGTTGGCCAGGAAGTTGACGACTGCCTCGTGGACAGCCTTCTCGTTCGGGGTGATCCCGAACACGGCGTCGGAAAGCTCAACGGTGGAAACTTTCTTGCCGCTCATATCAACGACATCAAATTTAGCCATTGTGTTTTCCTCCTTTACGCTTTGACGCTGTCACTGACGCAAACCACAGAACCCTTCGGGCCGGGGATGGCGCCCTTGATGGCGATCAGGTTGTTTTCGGCATCGACTTTAACGACGCTCAGGTTCTGAACGGTCACGCGCACAGCGCCCATGTGGCCGGGCAGACGCTTGCCCTTGAACACGCGGGACGGGGTGGAGGTGGAGCCGTTAGAGCCGGCATGGCGGGCAACGGGGCCGGTGCCGTGGCTCTCGCGCAGGCGGTGCTGGCCAAAGCGCTTGATAACGCCCTGATAGCCCTTACCTTTGCTGGTGCCGATGACGTCGACCTTATCGCCAGCAACGAAAACGTCAGCCTTGAGGATATCGCCGACGTTCATGCCGGAAATATCGTCCAGACGGAACTCACGAAGGGTGCGCTTCGGAGCGACGTCTGCTTTGTCGAAGTGGCCTTTGGCTGCCTTGTTGACCTTCTTGGCGCTCACTTCGCCAAAGCCAAGCTGGACTGCCTCATAGCCGTCGGACTCGACGGTTTTCTTCTGCACGACGGTGCAGGGGCCGGCTTCGATGACGGTTACGGGAACGACCTTGCCGTTTTCATCAAACAGCTGGGTCATGCCCAGTTTCTTGCCAATGATACCTTTTTGCATTTGTGTAAATCCTCCTGTAAAGGTTATTGGTTGGCGGCGGGTTGTCCGCCAACATGACCTCTCCGCTTAATGAACGTTTTATGCGGATCGTGTCTGAATTCATTCAGCATGGGAACGCGGGTCCGGCGGTTAATGGATCACGGCCATTCGGGCCGGGGTTCCGGTTCCCGCCTGATTGCATCAGAGCTTGATCTCGATGTCAACGCCAGCGGGGAGCTGCAGGCTCATCAGAGCCTCGACCGTCTTGTTGGACGGCTTCAGAATGTCGATCAGACGCTTATGGGTGCGGGTCTCAAACTGCTCACGGCTGTCCTTGTACTTATGAACAGCGCGCAGGATGGTGACGACTTCCTTGTCGGTCGGCAGGGGGATCGGGCCGGACACGCGAGCGCCAGTGCGCTTTGCGGTCTCCACGATCTTTGCTGCAGCGGCATCGATCAGGGATGCATCATAGCTCTTCAAACGGATTCTGATTTTTTCTTTGACTGCCATTAGATTCGCCTCCTAAAAATTTGTGTTGCCTTAGGCGGCCGATAAATTACACACGCTTCCGGGTGTTCAATAGTTTCGCATCAGAAAATCCGGTGAACCGCGCACCGCAGTTCCCCCGGAGAAATACATCGCAAAAACTATGGAAATTGGTCCGTGCCGCAGAATGCAGCGCCGTACATATCCCTTCGCATTCGTAATTCTTTCGCCCGGTTCTAAGATCGGACATACTCCGCGGAAAAACCCGTCCGCCCCTATGGGAGCAGCGGCAACCTCCCGCATCAACGCATATCGTGGCTGGTGCCGAACGCCCGTTCTACACCAGCCGTTCGCAGCCAAGAAGTATGATACCACAATATACCGTAAATTGCAAGTGTTTTTTCAGCAAATCGTAAAATATTTTTTGAAAAATTCTGCATTTTGCCGAAATTCATTATCCCGGCCCTTTCCGGCATTTCCTCTTTGTGGGCATCATCTTCTACCGTGGTATATTATACACGTTCCTGCGCAAAAAGCAAGGGCAATACCGCATAAATTCTAAGTGCCAATACGGCGAGCGAGGTGCGGCAGCTGCTAAGCCAAAAGCACAGATAATACTTTGTGTATTATCGAGCATTTTGGCAACGCAGATGCCGTGCCGCAGCCGCCGGAGTGGTGCTTAAGCCGTAAGGCGGGAATTGTGCGGTGTTGCCTAAAGACAAAATGGGGCGCTGACCACACGGTCAGCGCCCCATTGCGCTTTAAAGTTTAAGGCTGCGTTTAAGCCTCGCCGTTCGTCTCCGGCACGATATCGTCCAGCACGCTTTGCAGCGCCTGCCAGTTTTTCAGGGTGCAGCCGGGCAGGGTGTCAGCGTCCAGCCCTGCGTCCGCGATGCGGCCGGTCATGCTGTCCTTGTCGCTGAGCAGGTCCAGCGCGGCGTCCTTAATTAGCGGCCATGCCTCGGCAAAGCCCTCCTGCTGGTTGTCGGTCAGGCCGTCGTACCAGCTGTAAAAGGCATCCTGAATGGCTTCCGGGGAGCGGCTGGACATCCGCGCGTCCTCGGCCCAGTGCAGCAGCGATGCCGCCGCGATGACCGATTTCAAGGAGCAGCCGGATACCCCGGGCCCCCAGCCCAGACAGGGCGCAAAGGCGTTTTCTGTGCCGGTGATGGAGAACACCGAGTTCTCGTCAAAGTTGCCGGGGTTCAGCTCTCCGGTGTTGGCCTCGGTGGTGGAGGAGGGCAGCTCACTGCTGCCGGAAGCGGATGCGCTGTCCGAGGCGGGCGCAGCGCTGGATGCGGGGCTGCTTGCAGAGCCGCCGCAGGCTGCCAGCAGACAGCCCAGTAAAGCGGCGCACAGCAGCAGCGCAAGGGAGCGGATATATTTCGATGTCATAAGAAAAACCTCCGTAACTGGTGCCCCGGCAAGCCGCCGGAGCAAAGCGGGATCTACACCCTAAGTATACGTTCTGCGCACGGCGTTGTCAATCGTTCTGCGCAGGACGAATTTCAAGCAGACCTGTGCAGGATATACAAAAATGCAGCTTGAATTTCGGGCAGTTCAACGCATTGACATTTTCCGCGCTGGCCCGTATAATCAAAAGCAGACAAGTGAATTTATCAGTGCGTGTAACTGTTCGATCAGGCATGAGCATCAGAGGGAAGGCGGCAACGGCATCCCTTTGGTTCTTGTGCCTTTTTCTTTTTCACAAAAGCTGCGGCATGGAAGCGGAGGAGTGCGGCGATGCAGGCTGTAAAGGTATTCAATAACAATGCGGTGTCGGTGGTCATGCCGGACGGCAGGGAAGCCATTCTCGTGGGCAACGGGCTTGGGTTTGGCCGCCGCCCGGGGGACGTGATCGACAAAAACCGCGTTTCCAAGGTGTACTATGTGCAAAACGAGCTGCAGACCAAGTTCCTCAAGATGCTGGATAACGTCACCCCGCAGGTGATGCAGGCCGCCGAGCGCATCTCGCTGGCGGCAGAGGAGCAGGGCATCCTGCTCAGCAGCAAAAGCACCATCTCGCTGGTGGACCACATCAGTTTTGCGCTGGAACGTGTGGAAAAGGGCACCTTTCTGCCCAACCTCATGCTTTCGGAGACCCGGATGCTGTACCCGAAGGAGTACGCAGTGGGGCAAAGGGCGCTGGAACTTGTCCGGCAGTTCTGCGGCGTACAGCTGCCGGAGGACGAAGCGGGCTACATTGCCCTGCATCTGGTAGCCGGTGCGGCGGACGGCGCGCTGGCCTACGATACCGTAAAGTTCGTCAAGGCGGTCAAGGAGATCATCTGCGATACCTATCACTGCACCTTTGAAGAAGAAAGCCTTGAGACCACCCGCCTGACCGTACACCTCAAGTTTCTGGCGGCGCGCATCCTGCGGCACACTCCTTGGCAGGACGCCGGGCTGGAATCCATGTATACGGTGCTTTTGCAGCGCGACAGCCGCAACGAGGTGTGCTTACAGCGCATCAATGCCTATCTGCGGCAGGAATTTGATTACGAGCTGGATCATCAGGAACAGGTCTATCTGCTCATCCACCTGACCAAGATCGTTGGATAAAATGTTTCAACAGGGCGTCCGGAAGCTCTGCGGAATAGAAATCATCCCCCAAAACAGTCAAGTCAAAAAGTGAGGAGTATTACACGATGAAAGAAAAAGTCATGAATGGCTTGGAAAAGTTCTCCAAAGCCATGCTCTCACCGCTGTCGTATATCTCGGCAGCAGGCCTGATCCTTGTGCTGGGCGCATTGCTTACCAGCACAAGCCTTAGTGCGATGATCCCCGCTCTGCAGTGGACTCCCATCAAGCTGCTGGGACAGCTGATCTACAACTGCATCATGGTCATCATCAACAACCTCAGCCTGATGTTCTGTGTGGGCATTGCAGCGGCGCTGGCCAAAAAGAACAAGCAGCAGGCTGCCATCATCGGCCTGATGAGCTATTTTATGTACCTGACCGCCGGCAACGTCACCCTGACCCAGCTGGGTATGCTGGCAGAGCCTGACCCGATGGTGGGTCTGTACGGCACCGGTCAGTCCACCGTGTTCGGCATCCAGACGGTGGACATGGGCGTGTTTGGCGGCATCCTGCTGGGCTTGGTCTGCGGCTGGGTGTACAACCGCACCTGTGAAAAGCAGTTCAAGGGCATCATCACCCAGATCTACTCCGGCAACCGCTGGTCCTTTACCTGCATGGTGGTCTTTTCCATCCTGTTCGGCTTTGGCTCCTGCTTCTTCTGGCCGCCGGTGCAGAACGTCATCAGCGCACTGACCGACCTGATCGCCACCTCCGGCAACTTCGGCCTGTTCCTGTACGGCTTCTTGGAGCGCTTCCTCATCCCCACCGGCCTGCACCACCTCATCTACACCCCCTTCCAGTTCTCTGCACTGGGCAACAGCCTGACCGTGGGCGATGCCACCTACACCGGCTCCTACATCGTCATGATGATGGAGTACAGCATGGGTCTGCCCTTCTCGGACGGCATCGTGTGGATGTACACCGGCTTCACCAAGACCTTCGGCTACTTTGGCATCGTGGCGGCCTTCATCTTCTGCGCCCGCAAGGAGAACCGCAAAAAGACCGCTGCCGTTCTGGTGCCGCTGGCCTTTACCGCTTCTCTAGCCTCCATCACCGAGCCGCTGGATTTCATGTTCTGCTTCTCTGCCCCCATCCTGTGGGTGGCACACGCCTGCATCTCCGGCCTGTTCATCGTGCTGCTGCACATCTTCCATGTCACCGGCTTTACCACCGACCTCCTCGGCTCGATTCTGATGAACCTTTCCGCCGGTGCAGATAAGACCAACTATCCCACCCTGTACCTGCTGGCGCTGTGCCAGATCGCAGTGTACTTTGTGGTGTTCACCCTGCTGATCAAGGCCTTTAACCTGCACACCCCCGGCCGGGAAGAGGTGAGCACCGAGACCGCCAAGAGCGATGCACCCGCCAAGAAGGCAAGCGTGAAGAACGCTGCCGAGGTGCAGTGCGTCATCGACGGTCTGGGCGGCAAGGAGAACATCCTGTCGGTGGACAACTGCTTCACCCGTCTGCGGGTAAACATCAAGGACCCCGCAAAGCTGGACGAAGCTGCCATCAACAAACTGCCGAACAGCGGCATCGTGAAAAAGGGTACCGATATCCAGATCGTTTACGGTCTGCAGGTGGCCGATATCAAGCGTGCCGTGGAGGCACAGCTGGAAAACCAGTAAACCGCTTTACCGTGTCCCGGCGGACTGCGCCGGGCTAACCTGAAAATACAAAAAAGGAGCGTTTATACTATGGTCATTACCATTGCTGGCGGCGGTAGCACCTTTACCGCCGGTATCGTCAAATCCATCGCCCTGCGCCGGGAAGAACTGGAAGTGGACGAGATCCGTCTGTTCGACATCAACAAGGAGCGGCAGGACAAGGTTGCCGTTGTGGTGGACTGGGTCCTGCACAAGGAGCTGAATACCGACATCAAGCTGGTGGTCACCACTGATGTGCAGCAGGCTTACACGGACACCTCTTTTGTGTTTGCTCAGATGCGCGTGGGCGGCTACGCCATGCGGGAGCAGGACGAAAAGATCCCCCTGCGCCACGGCTGCGTGGGACAGGAGACCTGCGGCTGCGGCGGCATGGCCTACGGAATGCGCACCATCTTCCCCATGATCAAGCTGATCGACGATGTGGAAAAGTATGCCAAGAAGGACTACTGGATCCTGAACTACTCCAACCCCGCCGCTATCGTATCCGAGGCCTGCCGCAAGCTGCGCCCGAAGGCACGGATCATCAACATCTGCGATATGCCCATCGCCATCATTGACGTGGTGGCAGCTGCCATGGGCATCCAGAACAAGAAGGAGATCGTTTACGATTACTTTGGCCTGAACCACTTCGGCTGGTTCACCTCCATCCAGTACCACGGCGAGGACCTGATGCCCAAGCTGCGCGCCTACATCAAGGAGAACAAGATCCTTCTGCCGGAAAGCTACCTCAAGGGCATGGGCGCCCTGACCTCCTCCAGCAGCCAGAACCGCCACACCAAGGGCAGCTGGTACTATGTGTGGAAGGGCGAGTACGAGATCATGGAAAACTTCCCGGAGTACCTGCCCAACACCTACCTGAACTACTATCTGCAGGCCAAGGAGTTCGTGGAGCACTCGGACCCGAACCACACCCGCGCCAACGAGGTGGAGGAGACCCGCGAAAAGAACCTGTTCGATGGCATCGACCACTACCTCAAGACCGGCAAGGTGGACGCCAACACCTTCTATGCCGGCAGCCACGGCGACTGGATCGCAGATCTTTCCGCTGCGCTGAAGAACGACACCAAGGCACGCTTCCTCATCATCACCGAGAACCGCGGCGCGATCCCCAATATGCCCTATGACGCAATGGTGGAGCTGCCCGCCTACATCGGCAAAAACGGCCCGGAGGTCATTGCCCGGGACAACATCCCGCTGTTCCAGCAGGGCTTGATGATGCAGCAGCTCAACAGCGAAAAGCTGCTGGTAGAGGGCTGCGTGGAAGGCAGCTACGAGAAGGTATTGCAGGCCTTTACTCTGAACAAGACTGTGCCCAGCATGAACGTTGCAAAGGCCATTCTGGACGATATGATCGAAGCCAACAAGGGCTACTGGCCGGAGCTGCACTGAGCAGCCGACCTTACAGCCGCCGCAGGCATTGCCGCCTGCGGCGGCTTTTTTATGCGCATTGACCTTTGCACAGCAAGGGCTTATAATGAGAAAAAACCAGTAAAAGCGAAAGGAAGCACACCCATGCAAAACCAAGTCCCTGTATCCACCAGCCGCCCGGTCACCGGGCGCTTTGCGCCCAGCCCAAGCGGACGGCTGCATCTGGGCAATCTGGCGTGCAGCCTGCTGGCATGGCTCAGCGCAAAAAGTCAGGGCGGGCGCATCGTGCTGCGCATCGAGGATCTGGATGCCGAGCGCTGCCCCCGCGTTTATGCCGACTTGCTGGAGCAGGACCTTGCGTGGCTGGGGCTTACATGGGACGAGGGCGGCAGCACCGGCGGCGCGCACGCACCCTATTACCAGAGCGAATGCGGGGACATCTATACCGAAAGCTACCGCAAGCTGGAGCAGAGGGGGCTGGTGTACCCCTGCTTTTGCTCCCGCTCCCAGCTGCACGCCGCCAGCGCACCCCACACCTCGGACGGCAACGTCATCTACCCGGGCACCTGCCGGGGACTGACGCCGGAAGAGATCGCGGAAAAGCGCAAAAAGAAAGCCCCTGCCTACCGCCTGATGGTGCCGGACGAGGAGATCACCTTTACGGACGGCTGCATGGGCACGCATACGGAAAACCTGCTGCGGGATTGCGGTGATTTCTATCTGCGCCGGGCAGACGGGGTGTTTGCCTATCAGCTGGCGGTGGTGGTGGATGATGCCCGCATGGGCGTCACCGAGGTGGTGCGCGGGGCAGACCTGCTTTCCTCCACGGCACGGCAGCTGTACCTGTACCGGCTGCTGGGCTTACAAGCGCCTCGCTTTGCCCACTGCCCGCTGCTGCTGGCAGCAGACGGGCGGCGGCTGTCCAAACGGGACGGCGACCAGAGCCTTGAAAACCTGCGGGCAAAATACACCGCGCCGGAGATCATCGGTAAGCTTGCCTATGCCTACGGTTTGCAGCCGGAGCCGGCACCCCGCACCCCGGAAAGCCTTGTGCCGGACTTTGCGTGGACAAAAGTCCCCAAGCAGGATATCTGCCTGCCCGAGGGGCTGTTCTGAAAAAGGAAATGAAAAAACGACCCCTGCCAGCGCCAAAGGCGCTGACAGGAGTCGCTTTTTCTTTCTTTCTTATGCTCTCCGCACCTGCGGCAGCTGGCTGCGCTCGAGGGCGGTAAAGGCGCTGTCCAGCGCCAGTGCCAGCAGTGCACCCAAGGCTACATCAATGCAGCTGTGCTGCTTGAGCAGCACGGTGGAGCAGACGATGGAAACGCACAGCACAGCGGCGGCGGGACGCATCCAGCGGCGGCGGGGCGCATCAAAGATGTGGCTGCGGTAGTACGCCAGCAGCAGCGTCACCGAGTTGAACACATGGATGGACGGGCACACGTTGGTGGCGGTGTCGGTGCGGTACAAAAAGCGCACGGTCTGCGCAAAGATATCGCTGCCCGGCACCCAGTAGGGGCGCAGGTCCAGCGCCGTGGGCAGCACGGCGTAGCACGCCAGTGCAATGGTCATGCCGGAGAACAGCGGCAGGCACAGCCGCCAGAAGTCCTCCCGCGGGGCTTTCCACAGCAGATAGAACAGGGTGAAGGGGATCCATACGAACCATGCAAAATAGGGGATCACCGCATATTTGCAGAAGGGGATCAGATCGTCCAGACGGCAGTGCACCAGAATGCTGCGCAGGGGGACGTTTGCCTCCAGATAGTGAAAAACAGAAAGATAAAATATAGAATACAGCGCCATGAACCCGACCGGGTGGCGCGCAAGCCAGCTGCGTTTCATAGAATAGCCTCCTTTTGCAGAAGAGCAGAACTCGATAGCATTGAGAAATTATACGCCCGAACGATGAAGATTGCAAGAACGAAAGGTGAAAACTTTGTCAAGCGCTGAAAAAATAATTTGTGGAACCTGTAAAAAATACCATCGCTCTTCTGTTGATAATACGAATCAAAGCGGCGGTTTCCTGCAAAAAGAAAAAATCCACCCCGTTTTCGCCGGTCTTTACAGACCGGGAAAGGGGTGGATGCCAAAAATTCAGATCACACTCTGCTCCAGCCAGCTGCCCCGGCGGAAGCGCAGGTAGAAGCACAGCGAGCGGAACACCCAGTCCAGATACATACCCATCCAGATGCTCAGCAGCCCGCCGCCGAAGCACAGCACGGCCAGATAGCAGAAGCCCACCCGGAACGCCCACATGGACACGATGCTCACGGTCATGGTAAACCGGGCGTCACCGGCGGCGCGCAGGATGTTGGGCATAGTAAAGCTGGACGGCCACACGAACAGGGAAACGATGTTGAACCACACCATGATGTCCAGCGCCATGGCCTGCGCCTCCGGCGAGAGGTTGAACAGGGACACCGCGAACCGGTTGGCAAAGAAGAAGGCCGACAGGTTCATCACCCACGCGCCGCAGTAGGCGGTCAGCATCAGGCGGCGGGAGTAGTACACCGCCTGCTCCTTTTCGCCCGCGCCCAGACACTGGCCTACCACGGTCAGGGCAGCCATGCCCACGGCGTTGGCGGGGATGTTCAAAAAGGTGGTGGTGGTATTGGCCACTGCGTTGGCGGCAATGGCAGCCGTGCCAAGGGTGGAGGTCAGGCTGGAGACCGACAGCTTGCCGATCTGGAACATCCCGTTCTCGATGCCGGCAGGGATGCCCACCCGCAGGATGCGCCGGATCAGCCCGCCGTTCGGCGCCATTGCCCGCAGGCTGTCCACCCGCAGGGCGCAGTCCGGCTTTTGCAGCAGATACAGCACCACCGCGCAGGCAATGGCGCGGGACACAAGGCTTGCCAGCGCCGCGCCCATGACCCCCATGCCGAAGCCGTAGATCAGCACCGCGTTGCCGCCGATGTTCACCACGTTCATCACCAGACTGGACAGCATACTGATCTTGCTGTTGCCCTGCGCCCGGAACAGCGCCGCACCGGCGTTGTACAGGCCGATGAAGGGGTAGCTCAGCGCCGAAAGCAGAAAATAGGTCTCGGCGTAGTGCATCACGTCCGCATCAATAGAGCCGAAGATGCCCCGCAGGATGGCGTGCCGCCCGCCGATGACCACCGCCGCCACCAGCACACTGAAACTGGACAGCACGAATAAAATCTGCGCAGCCGCCGCCTTGGCGTTTTTTGGCTCCTGATGGCCGATGTACTGGCTGGTGACCACCGCGCCGCCGGTGGCCAGTGCGCTCATGATCTGGATCATCAGGGTGTTGAAGCTGTCCACAAGGCTCACGCCGGACACGGCGGCTTCGCCCACCGAGGACACCATCAAAGTATCAGCCAGACCGATGGTCACGCTGAGCGCCTGCTCCGCGATCAGCGGCAGCAGCAGCGCCACCAGCGCCTGCCGTGGAAACAGGGGAGTGGATGTGAATTTGGACGATTTCATGCTGTCCTCCGTTGCAAATGACAAAAAAGCTCGAATACCCCTATCATACAGCGGATGCTGTCGAAATGCAAGGGGTTGTATACAAGAAAGGGCCAAAAAGCAACAGTCTGCCGCGCTGCGCGCCCTTTACCCATGGGCACAGTTGTGTTAAAATAAGGTTGCAGCCCGCCCCGCTGTGCAGGAGAGGGGCGCTGCTTTGGTATATGATAAGAAGGTAAAGACCCATAAGGGGGTAAAGTATGCAGCAAACTGCGCATAAGGTCGTGGTCATCGGGCATCGCAACCCGGACACCGACTCCATCTGCTCTGCCATTGCCTATGCAGAGCTGAAAAATAAGACCAGTGATCTGGTCTGCGAAGCCCGGCGTGCGGGCAAAATGAATCAGGAAACGGAATTTGTGCTGAAAAAGTTCGGGGTCACGCCGCCCCGGATGTGCACCGATGTCAACCCTAAAATTCGGGACGTGGATTACCGCCAGATCCCCGGCATCTCCGGCTCCACCAGTCTGCGCAAGGCGTGGGAGATCATGCGCGACCAGAAGATCGACACCCTTCCTGTGACCAGCGAGGATAACGAACTGCAGGGCGTCATCACGGTGAAGGATATCGCCACCGCCAACATGGACCTGTTCGACACCAGCATCCTTGCCAAGAGCCGCACCAGCTACCGCAATATTCTGGAAACGCTGGGTGCCACCATGGTGGTGGGCAGTGAGGACGCAGAGTGCACCACCGGCCACATCCGCATCGGCACCGCCACTCCGGAAATGCTGGAAAGCAGCATGGAAAAGGGTGATATCGTCATCCTGACCAACCGCTACGAAAGCCAGCTCTGCGCCATCGAGAAGGAAGCTTCTCTCATCATCATCTGCAACGGCGCAAAGGTGGGCCGCACCATCCAGCATATCGCCGCCGAGACCGGCGTAGCCATCATGAGCGCCCCCTGCGATACCTACGCGGCGGCAAAGCTCATCAGCCAGTGCGCGCCCATCTCCTATTACATGACCCGGGACGATATCATGAAATTCACCCTCGTCACCCCGGTGGCAGACGTCACCCGCGTGATGGCAAAGGTGCGCCACCGGTATTTCCCCATTCTGGATGCAGACGGCAAGTATTGCGGCATGATCAGCCGCCGCAACATCATCAACCTGCGCAAGCGCCGCATCATTCTGGTGGATCACAACGAAGCCACACAGGCGGTGGAGGGCTTCGACCAGGCCGAGATTCTGGAGATCATCGACCACCACCGCATCGGCAGTCTGGAGACCAGCGGCCCGGTGTACTTTCGCAACCAGCCGGTGGGCTGCACCGCCACCATCGTCACCCAGATGTACGATGAAAACGGCGTGACCATCCCGCAAAAGACCGCCGGTCTGCTGCTGGCTGCCATCCTTTCGGATACGCTGGTGTTCCGCAGCCCCACCTGCACCCCCATCGACGTAAACGCCGCCAACCGTCTGGCAAAGATCGCGGGGGTAGACATCAATGAGTTTGCCAACGAAATGTTCGAAGCCGGCGAAAAGCTGGACGGCAAGACCGCCGAGGAAGTGTTCTTGCAGGACTTCAAGGTGTTCATGTGCGGCGATATCCGCTTTGGCGTGGCGCAGGGCAGCTACATGACCCGCAAGAACCTGACCGCCGCCGAAGCGCTGCTGAAGCCGTATCTGGAAGAGGCACGCAACAAGCAGAACGTGGAGGACATCTACATGCTGCTGACCGATGTGCCCAAGGAAGAGAGCGTGGTCATCTGCGATGGACGCTACGCCGCCGGGGTGCTGACGGATGGCTTCGAGATCCAGCCCGCCGCTGATGGCAGCTGGACGCTGCCGGGCGTGGTGAGCCGCAAAAAGCAGTTCATCCCCGCCCTGATGACCGCTTATCAGGAGCTGTAAAGGGACACTGCCGTGTTTGATTTTCTTTCCAAAAAGGATCGCACCCCGCCCGCACTGCCACAAGGCACGGAGCGGCGGCGCTACATCATCACCGGACAGGTGCAGGGGGTAGGTTTCCGCTACCGGGCGCGGTATGCCGCGCAGACCCTTGACCTGACCGGCTGGGTGCAGAACGAGGACGATGGCAGCGTGACGCTGGAAGTGCAGGGCGACCCGGATAAATTCATCTCCCTGTTCGCCATGATCCAGAAAAGCGACTATATCCAGATCACCGGCATCCGCAGCAAGAATATCCCGCCTGACCCGTGGGAGCGCGGCTTCTCGGTAAAGGGGTATTAAGAAAGACAATTTGGAATGGCTGTCAGGCGTGACCCTCTCAGTCAAAGCCTGACGGCTTTGCCAGCTCCCCCGAAAGGGGGAGCTTTTTGGCATCTGTCGGTTTGCGCTGACAAAGCTCCCCCTTCGGGGGAGCTGGCGAGCGTAGCGAGACTGAGAGGGTTCGTTCCAAACCCCTCGCGTAAAAATACAAATCGGGCAGTCCGCAGACTGCCCGATTTTGTTCTATAAAGAATAATTCCGTTTTCACCCCAGCACCTTGAGGGGGGAGTTTTCCACCCACAGGGTATTATCCAGCAGGCGGGTGACGGCAAGCCGTCCATTTGCCGTTACCCGGGCGGGGTCGAGGGCGTAGAAGTCGCTCTCGGTCAGGTTTTCCGGGTCGGCGGTGGGGGAGATGCCCGCCACGCATACCCAGTGCCCGTAGGTGCTGCTGGTGGCAATGTGGGGGTAGTTCACCTCGCTCCAGCCGGAGGAAGTCAGGTGGTATTCATAAGTAGAGGTGCGGTTCGTGTGGCGCTTTACCCCGCTCACCGTGGTGTTTTTCAGGTGCACGATCACCGGATGCCCGGCGGAAAGTTCGCTGTACAGCTTTTTCAGGCACTCGGCGCGGGTGCCGGAGTACCCGGTGTAGCCCGCTGCCGACCACACCGCCCCGTTCGACCACATCCCGCTGCCGGAGCACACCTTGCCGTCCAGAATGGTGCGGGCGTAGCGCAGCGCGTACAGGCTGCACTTACCGGAGGTCTGGTTGCCGATGGAAAGGATGTGGCTGGTGTCGAAGCTGAGCAGCCGGATGCCGTTTTTCTCTTTCAGCGCAGCGGCGTGGGCACGGGGCAAAAAGGCGCACAGCAGCAAGACCAGCGCCAGAACCGCCGCCGCCAGCCGCTGTGCCGCGCGGGCGGGACAGTGTTGCATGGGTACTTCCTCCGAGTTCGTTTCAATTCGGACATGATTTTACCACCAAAACGTGGTGAAAATGTGTAAAAAGGCAAAATAAAGGGGAAAAATGGTGCGCCCTCTCAGGCGCTCCCGCGCCAGCTCCCCCGAAGGGGGAGCCAAGCCGTAAAGTTCAGCACTAAAGTATTAGGTATAATGAGGAAGTTCCCGGCGGTGCTCTTGGCTCTCCCTTTGGGAGAGCTGTCACCAAAGGTGACTGAGAGGGCGCACGCCGTTAGTCCTATCGCTAAAGTTTTAGACGCAATGAGAAACCTTCCGGGCGCGCCAGAGGCTCCCTCCCAGAGGGAGCTGGCGCGGCGCAAGCCGCGACTGAGGGAGTTTGCATCAACACAACATATATCCAAATTTAAGTAACCCCGCACCCGGCAAAACCGCGCCGCCGGAGCAGGGAAACGGAGATTCCGTGGATTGTCGACAAAACTGATTCTGGAATATACCAAAACTGCAACAAATCCCGCTTGTTTTCATCCTTTTTAACGAAACTGTTTCGGGAAGTTTAGCTATAATTACGATTGACAAAACCGTCACCAGTCGGATATAATCAGGGCAGAAAGGCAACGATGGTTGCGAAAGCCTTTCGGGAAAAAAGAAACATATCCACAAACAAGCTGATTGGAGGGATACCCTTATGAAGAACCTGAAAAAATTCGTAGCCCTGCTGCTGGCAGGTGTGATGGCTATGGTGATGCTCACCGCCTGTTCCGGCGGCAGCAATGCTGAAACAAAAGCAAAAGAGAACAAGATGATCGACTCTCTCAAGAAGCAGGGCGTGATGACCGCAAGCGAGAATGATAACACGCTCCGCAAAAAGACGATGGATATCCTGAATCAGGATATCGCTGACGCAAAGTTCAGCATTTTGGGCGCAACATTCATGGCAAATGTCCATGTGGATGGTCAGGAAGATCAATACCTGACTGTCACTGCAACAACGAAATACGAGTATGGTAAAATCATGCTCAGCCTGCTGGACTTTATCGCCAAGGAAGTGGGACAAAAGGTTCCCGGTGCTGACGTGAATGTGAAGGCTAATGGTGCTTGGTCTCATGTTTGCGTAGTTGTTCAGGCTGACGGCAATAAGACCTATCTGGCAATTGCATTCCAGATTGAGAACCCCGCCCACAAGGGCAAATAAGTAAAGAATAATTACACATTTCTTTCCCCGGAGAGCACCCGCCCTCCGGGGCTTTTTTGCGCTCTGCCCAAAGATCCCGGCAAAAAACAGGCACACTTGCCATTGACGAACGCCGCCGCGCTGCTGTAAAATGAAAGCAGAATACCCCGCGCATCCGCACGGGAACGCCCTGCATTTTATAAAAGGAGCATTGCATGAAAAAGATCAAGCGTTTTGCGGCTGTTTTTCTGGCCGGTATCATGGCACTTGCCCTGCTCACCGCCTGCGGCGGCAGCGGCTCCGACAACCCGGAGTTTGACGCCAAGGTGGAAAGCGCCTATCTTGACGCGCTGAATAAGGCGTTCAAGACGAGCTTTGAAAACGATGACGCCATCCGGGCGCTGGCTGTTACCCACATCGCCGAGAAAAGCGGCGCGGACAGCCTGACCAATGAAACAATCTGGAAAACAGACGGAAACAAAAAAAACGTGGTACGGCAGGTAATGCTTTGCTGGGAGCTGAAAAGAGACACCAGAAGTTATGTGCCGCTTTTCTATGAGGCTGCAAAAACCGATGCTATCAAAGCGAACTATACCAATGTCCAAGCTCTGCTCAGCACTGTGAACAAGGAGCGTGACGGCGCAAAGGAAAACGGTAGAACACTGGAACTCACCGCGCTGGGCGTCGGCGCACGGACCATCGGCGGCAAGACCTATGTTGCCATCGGCTTTGAGCTGACCAACACCGCTGCACAGTAATTGCACCCCGCCCCGAGGAGCACCCCGCTCCCCGGGGCTTTTTGCGCTCCGTTCAAAAAATAGCTGAAAAATATAGGTGGTCTGTACATTGACGCGGCAAGGCGGGCGTTGTAAAATAAACATAAGCTATCCGGGTTTTTGGGGCATGGATAGCTTATGTAAATTTTTTTATTTGGAGGAATCTAACATGAAAAAGATGAAACGTCTTGTGGCCGTTCTTCTGGCCGGTATCATGGCACTGGCAATGCTCACCGCTTGCAGCGGCGGCGGTGCACCGAAGCGTGTGGAAGATCAGGTTGCAGATATCTATCAGTCTGCTATGAATGCGGTGTATGGAACGGAGCTTTCTAACGATAGCACGCTGGCTGCAAGGTCGAAGGTTGCTCTGAATAGCAATATGAATGATGCCGGCGTGATCACTGGCAGTGATATGGTCTTTAGCGAGCCTGACAGTGCAGGAAAAGTGATTGTGACGCTGATTTCGGATGAAGGAATGACTAGCGCTGAGGTTCAGAAGATGATTGATGACCCGGATACTGTGAAAGCTTATATAAATCTGATTAAGCTTGAAATGGAGCATAAGCTGGGAGCAAGCTACGATATCTATGTGGCTATGATGCGAGCTGCTATTACCAGAATGGGTACTGGTGCCGTCAAGAAGGGCGACAACTATTATGTTGCCGTTACGATGCAGGTTCCGAAAGAAGTTGCTGATGGGATGCGCGGCTAAATCTAAATAAAATGAATTTTTGCCCCGGAGAGCACCACGCTCCCCGGGGCTTTTTTGCGCCTTTTTGTGACAAACCCCGCCCGCTGTGGTACAATAAAAGGGTATCGAACTTACATAGAAAGGACGTTTCCATGCAGCTGTTTGAACTGGTCAGCCCACGGCTGTTCCGCCCGCTGGCGGGGCCCAACCGGGCGTTTTATGCAGAGCTTTTGCTGCTGCTCTGGGAGGAGTGCCGCCATACGGCAGATTACAGCATTTCCCGCGCCGAGGCCGTCTCCCGCGCCGAGGATTATTTTGCCGCGCTGGCAAAGCCGCTGGCGCTGGATGCCGACGGCGCGGGTGACGAGGACGAGCAGCCCACCCGCGACCCCCACACGCTGGCGGTGGGCTTTCTGCTGCGTCTGCGCCGCACCGGCTGGCTGGAGGAGCAGCCCGGCAGCTACGAAAGTGAGCCCACCCTTGCCTTTATGCCGGAGGTCACCCCGCTGCTGGATGCGCTGGAAGAGATATTGAACCCCCGGGTGGTCACCTACACCGGCAAGCTGTATAAGGCGTGGCAGCTGCTGGGCAGCATCGGGCAGGAAAAAAGCCCCTACGAGAACGTGCTGCGGGAGGTGGCGGCAGACCTTGAAACTTTGAACAAGTCCCTGCGCGCCCTCAACGCTTCCATCGGGCATTATATCGACCGCCTGACCCATAACCGCACCCCGCAGGAGGTGCTGGAACTGTTCGATCAGTACGAGGAAAAGGTGGTGGCGGCGGCGTACCATCGCTTTAAAACCAGCGATAACCTGTTCAATTACCGCGCCTATCTGGAGGAAGAGCTGGACGACTGCGAGCAGAACCATCTGCCGCGCTTAGCGCTGGATTACGCCCGGGTGGAGCGCTGCGCCCCCGGCGAAGCTGCACCCCGGGTGCGTGCCCTCATCCAGCAGCAGCGGGACGCGCTGGAAGAGATGAGCACCCTGATGAAGGAAATCGACGCCAGCCACATCCGCTACCGCAAGCGTGCGGTGCAGCGGGCACAGTTTTTGCTGCTGAGCGACCGCTCGGCGCAGGGCAGCGTCACCGCCCTGCTGCGCCGCTACGCCGAGGACATCCGCAGCCCGGAGCAGCTGTTCGAGCCGGATGACGGCCCGGTGGCAGCGCGACTGCACCTGTACCCGGCGGCAGTGTTCGGCACAAAGCCGCTGTATCCCCCCGCCGCGCCCCGCACCGAAGCACCTCTTGCCCCGGTGCGCACCGAACCTCTTGACCCCGACCGGCTGCGGCAGGAGCAGCAGCTTCTGCTGGACTACGCCCGCCTTGCCGTCACCGAGGAAAACGTGGCGCTGCTGGCGCAGCAGGCGCTGGCTGCCCGCCCGCAGGTGAACGCCTCCACCCTTGTGGAGGAATACCCCAACGACTTTACAGGCATCATCGGCCTGCACACCTATTCCCAGTCGCCGCACCGGGAGTATGATATCACCATGACCGGAAACTGGGTGGAGCGCGGCGGCTTCCGGTTTCAGGATTTTGTCCTGACCCGCCGCAAGGAGGTAAACACGGATGGCAACCATTGATCTGCTGGAAGAGACCGCAAACTATCTGCTCAACCACTGCTTTGTGCTGGGCTGCGTAGAGGAACAGCGGGCAAAATATCTGTATATTCAGGATCACCTCAACGAGGTGCGTGCGGTGTTCAAGCCCTTGGGCTACGCGGTGCTTTTGTACCCCGCACCCATGCAGGCGGCGGCACTGGTCAACGAGCACGAGGGCAGTCAGGCACGGCTGCTCAAGTACGAAAGCATTTTGCTGCTGGTGCTGCGGCTTTTGTACCTGCAAAAGCGGGAAAGCCTTGCCGCCAGCGCGGACGAGGTGCTGGTCACGGTGGAAGAGGTGCAGGCAGAGCTGCAAAAGATGAACCTGCCCCGCAAGCTGGACCAGCAAACGCTGGAAAAGCTTATGCGCACCCTGCGCCGGTACAATCTGGCGCGTCCGGTGGGACGCCTCTCCGGGCTGGACAGCCGCATTGAGGTGTTCTCCACGGTGCTGCTGGCGCTGCCGGATGCCGACCTTGCGGATGCCGCCGCCGAGAGCGCCCGCACCCGCACCGAGCTTGGCCTGTACGAGCGCCCGGAGGGCGCAGACACCGAAGCAGGGGAGGGTGAAGTATGATCGAACTCAAACGCCTGAAACTCATCAACTGGCACAACTTTGAAAATACCACCTTCGACTGCGCCCGCCTGACCTATATGATCGGCGTGAACGCCGTGGGCAAGACCACCATTCTGGACGCCATCCGCTATTGTCTGACCACCAACCGCAACTTCAATGCGCTGGGCAATAAGAAAAGCGGACGCACCCTGCAAGGCTCTGTCCACGCCAAGCAGCGCGGCGAAAACGCCTACCGCCGCCCGGGGCATACCGTGGCGTATATCGGGGCAGAGTTCTGGGACAGCGTAAAGCACACCAGCTTTGTCATCGCGGTGCGGGTGGAGTCCGAAGGCCCCATGCAGGAGCTGCACCCCGGCGACCAGACATGGTATATCTCGGAGGACGGCATCACACTGGAACAGCTGCCCTTTATCGACCCGCGCACCGGTGCGCCCAGCGCCAAGGAGGACTTCAAGCCCGCCGAGGGGCGGCTCTCCTATACCCGCAGCCCCAGCGAAGCGCGGGACCGCATCTGCCGCGCACTGGGCATCGGACGCGCAGCCAGCCCGCTGGGCAAAAAGTTCAACGAGGTGTTCCAGATGGGCACCAGCATGGACGAGATTCCGAACTTCCGGGAGTTTCTGTACCAGTATATCCTGCCCCAGCCGGAACTGGACCTGGAAGCCTTGCAGGGTGACCGCTTGGAGCTGGAAAACCTGCACGCTGTTCTGGCGGAAGCCCAGACCCGCGCCGATGCGCTGGACGAGATCGTGCGCTATGGCCGCGAAGCCACCGAAAAACAGACCGAAGCCCTTGTGAACCGGGGCGCCGCCCTGCTGGCGCGGGCTGCTGCCGATGCCGGGGAAAAGGCTGTCTGGCAGGAGCGGGTGGACGCCGGACGCCGCCAGCAGGAAACGCTGCGCACCCGCTACGCCGAAGCCAAGACCGCCGAAGCGGAAGCCCGCCGCGCCTACCTGACCGCCCACAGCGCCGCTGGTGCCAGCGGCGAGGGCCGCGCACTGGACGCCCTCAACGAGGAGCTGGCACACCGGCAGACCGCACTGGATGCCGCTGCCCGCAAGGCAGATACCGCTGAAAAAGCCGCCGAAAAGACCGGCAACCTGCTGGCAGTGCTGCGCCGCAGCGGCTTTGCCGCCGGGCAGAAGATGGCAGACCTGACCCCGGACACTCTGCCCGCCCTGACCGACTGGCTGACTGCACAGGAAAAGCCGCTGGAAGAAGCCTATTTTGCTGCCCGGCAGCACACTGCCGCCTTGCAGCGGCAGCAGACCGAGAAACGCGCCGAGCTGGACGCTGTATCCGGCGGCAAGTGGGTGTACCCCCACAGCGATGCCGCCACCCGGGTGCGGGACGCCGTGAACGCGGAGCTGAAAAGCCGGGGCATGGAGCCGGACGCCCGCATCTTCTGCGAGCTGCTGAACGTGGAGGACGAAAGCTGGCAGGACTGCGTGGAAGCCTGTCTGGGCGACCGCCGGTTCGATATCCTTGTGCCGCCCGCCCACTATGCCGCCGCAAAGAGCGCTTTTGTGGCGCTGAAGGACAAGGTGGGCCCCATCAGTCTGCTGGACACCCCGGGGCTGCGCAAGGCCAACCGCCGCGCCGACACTGCTCCCGCCGACAGTCTGGCGGCACAGGTCACCAGCGAAAACCCGCTTGCCGCGCAGTACGCCGACACCATTCTGCGCCGCATCGTCTGCTGCGACACCCCCGACACGCTGGAAAACTACCCCGACAGCGCCACCCGGGACCTTCTGCGCCACCATCCCTTCCGGTTGGAGCGTCTGCGCACCCCGCAGCGCTATATCGGCTTGGAGGCCCGCCGCGCCCGCGCCGGGGCACTGGCAGGGGAGATGAACGCCCTTGCCGAGGAGGTGCGCGCCGCCGCACAGGCAGAGCAGAACCTGAAAGCCGCATACAGCCAGTACCAGACCCTTTTGCGTGGCACAACGCTGGAAGAACTTGCCGCTTTGTGGGACGCCCGCGCCGCCCTGACCGCCGCCCGCGCGGCGGTGGACGAGCAGGCGGCAAAGCTGGCTGAGTGCCGCGAGAATCCGCTTTTGCAGCAGCTGTATAAGGAGGAAGAGGTGCGCGAGGCCGCATGGGAAGCCGCCCGTACCGCCGTGGAGCAGACCGGCGGTGACCTGCGCGTGTGCGAAAAACAGATCTCCTCCTGTGAGGCGGAGCAGCAAAAGGCGGTGGACACCGCCGAAAAGAGCGCACAGGCCGCAGAGAGTTTCTTTGCCGCCCACCCGCTGGTGGAGCCGCTCTCCCGCAGCCGTCAGCAGGCACTGACCGGGCCGGATAAGTCTCCCCGCGCCGCCGCGCAGGCCGCCGAAAAGGCACAGGCCAAGCTGGACGATGCCCTGACCGTCTACCTGAACAGCACCCTTGAACCGGCGCAGCGGGAATACAACCGGCGCTATGTCTGCGATTATCCCTTGGGTCTTGCCGGGCTGGAGCAGTACCGCGCCCAGCATGAGAGCCTTGTGCGCATCGATTTGGAGCGCTACGCCGCCCGTTTGGAGCAGGCGCAGCGGGACTGCAAGGACCGCTTCCGCAAAGATATCCTGTTCCGCATGAAGGACGATATCTTCAACGCCCGGCGGCAGTTCCGGGAGCTGAACAAGGTCATGGAGCAGCTGACCTACGGCGAGGAGGTCTACCGTTTTGAGCTGGAGCCCAGCCGCGACCCGCAGCTGGCGGCGTTCTATCAGGTCATCGTAGATAAGGGCAACCAGCAGATGACCGAGGGCGACTCTCTGGATAACCTTGCCGCCACTGCCGACCCCGCCTACGAGCGTCAGGTGGACGAGCTGATGGAAAAGATCATGGCCGACGTGGACGAGAACACCCGCGCCCGGCAGGAGGGACGCACCGCCGCCGGTGCCACCCTTTCGGATTATGTGGACTACCGCACCTATCTGGATTACGATATCAAAGTGACCAATCAGGTCACCGGGCAGCAGGCGTATCTGTCCCGCGTCAGCCGCGATTCCTCCGGCGGCGAGAATCAGGCACCCTTCTATGTGGCCATCTGCGCCAGCCTTCTGCAAATTTACCAGAAGAGCGAAAACAGCATCCGTCTGGTGCTGCTGGACGAGGCATTCAGCAAGATGACCAGCGACCGCATCCGCCCCATGATGGAACTGTTCCGCCGCCTGCAATTGCAGGTGCTGCTCATCTCCACCGTGGAAAAGAGCACCGCCATCCAGCCCTACTGCGATATCACCTACTCCATCGTCCGCCACGGCGACGCCAACGCCATCGCGCCCTTTGTCCGCATTGCAGCAGAGCATGAAGAAACTTGAACAGCACACACTTTATGCTATAATAAAAATGAGCAACGGAGGACGGAACAGGCAGCCGTCGCCCATTGTTAGGAGATGTGGGAATCGTCACCCCACCCTTGCTCAAAAAAGAGAACGCCCGCCGCATTCGCAGCGGGTGTTCTCTTTTTTCGTGTTTTACACTTTGCGGCAGAGTGATGCAAAGCAGGGCTTGACATAAAAAATAAACTTTGCTATACTGTTTTTCGCTCATCGGAGGGCTGTTTCAACGTAATTGAAAGGCCGGATAAGATGTCATCGTTCGTGCTTCCCGGAGGCTGTGGGCGCCGTAGTGCCGCAGCAGAAGAGGGAACGCACCGGAGCGGTGGTTCTTATCCGGCTTTTTTGTATGTGCAGAGTTCAAAAAAGGAGGAGTTATGCCAAAGAAAGCCATCCAATTGTCCGACCACTTTACCTATTCCCGCCTGCTGCGGTTCGTGCTGCCCTGCATCGGCACCATGCTGTTCACCTCCGTCTACGGCATCGTGGATGGGCTGTGTGTCTCCAACTTTGTGGGCAAAACGGCCTTTGCGGCGGTCAACCTCATCATGCCGCTGCCGCAGCTGCTGGGCACCATCGGCTTTATGCTGGGCACCGGCGGCAGCGCCATCGTTGGCATCACGCTGGGCGAGGGCGACCCCAAAAAAGCCGACCGCTATTTTTCCATGTTTATGTGGGCGGCGCTCATCTCGGTCAGCGTGCTGGCCGTGCTGGGCTTTGTGTTCCTGCGGCCGGTCGCCGTGCTGCTGGGCGCAAAGGGCGAGCTGCTGGACTACGCCGTGCGCTACGGGCGCATCCTGATGCTGGCTCTGCCGCCCTTTGCGCTGCAAAATATGTTCCAAAGCTTTTTCGTCACCGCCGAAAAGCCGCTTCTGGGCTTCTGGTTCACCGTAGGTGCAGGCTGCACCAACATGGTGCTGGACGTGGTGATGGTGGGCATGCTGCACTGGGGCGTGGAGGGCGCTGCCGTTGCAACCCTCATCAGCCAATTGGTGGGCGGCGTGCTGCCGGTGTTCTACTTTATCGACCACGGCAATACCAGCCGCCTGCACCTGCGCAGAACACAGTTTTACGGCCGCGTGCTGTGGGATGCCTGTATCAACGGTTCTTCTGAGTTGATGACAAACCTTTCCATGTCGCTGGTCAATATCCTGTATAACTTCCAGCTGCTGCGGCTTGCCGGAGAAAACGGCGTGGCGGCTTACGGCGTCATCATGTACGCGGCCTTCCTGTTTGTGGCGGTGTTCGTGGGCTATGCCGTGGGCAGCGCACCCATCGTCAGCTTCCATTACGGCGCGCGCAACCACGCCGAGGTGCATAACCTGTACCAGAAGAGCCTGCGCCTCATCGCCGTGGTGGCTGTGACCATGACAGCGGCGTCCATGGTGCTCATTCCCTATGTGGCACGCATCTTTGTGGGCTACGATGCCCAGCTGCTGGCGCTGACCAGCCGCGCCTTCCGACTGTATGCGCTGAGCTTCCTCATCATGGGCTTCAACGTGTATGCGTCCTCCTTCTTCACCGCACTGGGCGATGGCGTGACGAGTGCTCTCATCTCTTTTCTGCGCACCCTGCTGTTCCAGCTTGCCGCGCTGCTCCTGCTGCCCGCCCTCTGGGGCATTGACGGCGTGTGGCTGGCTGTCACCGCCGCCGAGCTTGCCGCGCTGGCGGTGAGCGTGTATATGTTCATGACAAAAGACCAGAAATTCCATTACCGTCATGCTTGACGCGCCATAACAAAAAAGCCGCCGGGGCCCCGGCGGCTTTCTTGGCTATTCAAAGGTATATTCCACCAGCTGGCAGTTTTTGATGCCCGCAGCGGCGTACTCCTCGTTGGTCATGTCGTAAAAATAGGAGTGCACCACCCGGGCAATGCCGTTGTGCGCCACCAGCAGATAGGTCTTGCCGGTGTCCGCCTTCAACTCGTCCAGCAGGTTGTAGATGCGCTGTGCCAGCTGCATCATGCTTTCGCCGCCGTCATAGCGGTCGGCAAAGTGGGTCTTGGAGATGCGGAACTCCGCACCGTCCCGGGGTGTGCCCTCGTATTTGCCAAAGCACTGCTCCCGCAGGCGGGGCTCGCAGCGGGCGGGCAGACCGGTAGCGGCGGCAATGGCTTTTGCGGTGTCGGCGGCGCGGGAGAGGGGAGAGTACAAGATCTCGTCAATGTGCAGGCCGCTGTCCCGGACAAGTTCGCCCAGCTGCCGCGCCTGCTGCTGCCCGCGGGCGGTCAGCGGGCTGTCGGTCATGCCGCAGATCTTATTTTCCACGTTCCATACCGTCTCGCCGTGGCGGGTGAAATAGATATTGTGCATAAAAATACTCCTTACAGCTTGTGCAGGGTGCCGTCCGGCAGCAGACAAACGGTGTCTCCTTCGTCGACGCCAAGACATGTCAGCTCCCTGTCCGGGTAGGGCAGAATGCGGGCAGCCCCGGCGGCATCGGTCAGGGTCACATCGCACAGCACCGGCTGCCCGGCGGGCAGCTCCTCGCAGCCGTACAGCTGCTCGTCAATGCGCAGCACGCGGTATTCCGGCATGGTACAGCCCCTCCTTTGTGTTTTCCTTATTATATAGCACCCGGGGGCTTTGGTGCAAGGGGGAACGATTTGAAATGGCCGCCGCGTGCGCTTTGGCCATGTTCAGCGGAAAAATTATTTTTAATTCGCAATTCTGGAAAATCTGCGGATTTTCCAGAATTGCCTTTTCACGGGAGGGGTCGTAACGGTAAGCAGCTGCCGTTCATCTTTACGACCCCTCTGGTGAAAAAGTGTTCCAGAAACGCCCGCAGGCGTTTCTGGAACACAAATATAAAAATCAAATTCCGCTGATTATGCGCAGAGCGAAGCGGAGCGCATTCAAAATCGTCAAATCGTCCCGCCTGGCGGCTGAGGGCAAAAAAACTCCCCCGCTTGACAGCGGCGCGGAGAAATTGTTACAATACGATTACGACTGCAAACCATGCGGAGGGGTTCATGAATATTACGGAACTGCGGTATCTGGTAGCCATCATGAAATGGGGGTCGGTGTCGGCGGCGGCAAAGCAGCTGTACGCGGCGCAGCCCAATGTGAGCAAGGCACTGAAGAATCTGGAAGAGGAATACGGGGTGCGCATTTTCGAGCGCTCCTCCACGGGCATGATCCCCACCGAGCAGGGCAAGCGGTTCATCGCGCAGGCGCAGCGGGTGCTGCAGCAGGTGGACGAGCTGAAGCAGGAGGCGCACCAGCAGCGCAGCTGCGCCGAGCTGCGGGTGGTGCTGACCCATGCCACCTATGCCTCCTACGCGGCAGTGGATTTTTTGCAGCAGGCAGCCCGCAGCGAGCAGCTGCGGGCACATATCCGGGAGAGCGGTGCCATTGAAGCCTTGGACTTTGTGCTGCGGCAGGGCTACCACATGGCGCTGCTGCGCTATGCCGCCGAGGACGAGGACTACTACCTGCGCTACTGCCAGCGCCACGGCCTGCGGCAGGAGCCTATCATGGAGTTTTCCTACCTGCTGCTCACCAGTCAGGACAGCCCGCTGGCGCGGCGTCAGGTGCAGAACCTTGACGAGCTGAACGATTACATCGAGGTGCTGCACGGCGACACCCATCTGCCCGGGGACGAGAGCACCGCTTCCCGCTGGGAGGTGAACCCCAACCGCCGCATCCATGTGTACGAGCGGTGCAGCCAGTTCTCCATTTTGCAGAATCTGCCCACGGCCTATATGTGGTCGTCTCCCATGCCGCAGCGTGCGCTGGAGCAGTATCATCTGGCGCTGCACAGCTGCCCGGCGCAAAAGCAGCAGATGCGGGATGTGCTGGTGTACCCGGAGCGGGAGCCTTTGCAGCCGGAGGAGCAGCTGTTTGTGCAGTTGCTGCACAAGCAGGCGGATGCCACCATCAAGGACAGCGGGTGGAAGAAGATTTGAAATGCGCGCCGCGTCTTCCGGGTTGCGGCACCCAGCATCCGCATCGTGCCTTGGGTGGCACGCGCGTCTTGCTGGCCGCTGCCCCAACAACTCCTCCCTGTTTCCGCCGCTGGCGGCGGTCGTCGTTGTTGCAGCGGAAGAATTATTTTTATTTTCGGGCTAGCGGAGCGTCTGCGGACGCTCCGCTAGCCCTTTTTCACGGGTGGGGGCTTGGAACGAACTCCCTCAGTCAAAGCCTGACGGCTTTGCCAGCTCCCTCTAAGAGGGAGCCTCTGGTGCACCCGCAAGCTTTGCACTTTAGCTGGAAACTTTGCCGCCATGCCAAAAGCTCCCCCTTCGGGGGAGCTGGCATCGCGCAGCGATGACTGAGAGGGCTAAGCCGTCCCCCTTGGGGAAGGTGGCTGCGACCAACGGGAGCAGACGGAAGGGGTGCCCCGCTTGCGGCGGGGTAAGCTTTGCACTTTAGCCGGAAACCGTACCGCTATGCCAAAGGCCCCATCTCCGAGGGGGCTGTCGCCGTAGGCGACTGGGGGAGTTCCCTCGGGAGCGCCTGAGAGGGCGGATTTCCCTTCTTTTCGTCCCAAATTCCACGTTTTGGGGAGAAAATCGCAAATGATTAAGCAAAATGCACAAAAAGGCGGCGCAAAGTTTGGCGGGGGCGGGCTTGACCGTTTCCGGGAGAAAGTTTTTGAGAAACAGAACGACGAATTAAAACGTGTTATCGCCACAAAATAAAAGTTTGCATAAACAAATAAAATAAGCGGCTATATACTTTTTGATATGGGAACTATACCTAAAAAATATTAACACAATTATGAAAAAGGTGTTAACATGAAGCCAGAGATCGGTCATAGCCGCAGTATGGCATAAGCTGTCGGCGGCTGAAATCAAAAAGGAGGTTTCTGGTATGATTAGTTTCTTACTGTGTCTGGCGCTTCTGATCGTAGGCTACTTTGTCTATGGTAAGATCGTGGACAACACGTTCGGACCGGACGACCGCGAAACTCCTGCTGTGCGCATCAACGATGGCGTTGACTACGTTGTGATGCCCCAGTGGAAGCTGTTCCTCGTCCAGCTGCTGAACATTGCAGGTCTGGGCCCCATCTTTGGTGCACTGCAGGGTGCTCTGTGGGGTCCCGTGGTGTTCCTGTGGATCACCTTCGGCACCATCTTTGCCGGCGGCGTACATGACTACTTCTCCGGCATGATGAGCGAGCGCAACGACGGCGCTTCCATCGCCGAGGTCACCGGTCGCTATCTGGGCCCCGTGATGCAGAACATCATGCGTGTGTTCTCTGTGGTGCTGCTGATCATGGTCGGTACCGTGTTCGCAGTGGGCCCCGCAGGTCTGATCGTTACCCTGTGCAAGAACGGCGGTATGTCCGGTCTGATGACCACCACTCTGTTCTGGCTGATCATCATTCTGGTGTACTACTTCATCGCAACCTTTATCTCCATCGATGCCATCATCGGTAAGATCTACCCCCTGTTCGGCATCTGCCTGATCATCATGGCTGTGGGCGTTATCTTTGGTATCTTCACCAACCCCGCCTACACCATCCCCGAGATCTGGGCAAACTTCAGCAATATGCATCCCTCTAACACTCCTATCTGGAGCTTCATGTTCATCACCGTGGCTTGCGGTGCTATCTCCGGTTTCCACTCCACCCAGTCGCCTCTGATGGCTCGCTGCATGAAGAGTGAGAAGCAGGGTCACTTCGTATTCTACGGTGCAATGGTCAGCGAGGGCATCATCGCTCTGATCTGGGCTGCTGCTGGCTGCGCACTGTACACCATTACCGACGGCAAGATGGTCGGTCTGGCTGAGGCTCTGGCTGCCGGTCAGTCTGCCGCTATCTACGACGTCTGCCTCAAGACCATGGGTAATGTCGGCGTGGCACTGGCTATGATCGGTGTCGTTATCTGCCCCATCACCTCTGGTGATACCGCCTTCCGTTCCGCTCGTCTGACCCTGGCCGACTGGCTCAAGATCGATCAGGACAGCTACGCAAACCGCCTGAAGCTCTGCATCCCCGTGCTGGGCGTTGGTGCTTTCCTTGGCATCGGCAACGCACTGGGCTTCATCAACTACACTGTCATCTGGCGTTACTTCAGCTGGACCAACCAGACGCTGGCAATGATCGTCCTGTGGGCTGCTTCCATGTACCTGTTCAAGGAGAAGAAGAACTTCTGGATCACCGCCGTGCCTGCAACCTTCATGAGCGCTGTGTCCTGCACCTACTTCGTGCTGGCTCCCGAGTGCCTGGGCAAGATGATCAACACCTATGCGGACGGCAAGCTGGTGGCTTACAACACCGCCGTTGCTTACCCCATCGGCATCGTCTTTGCCATCGCAATGCTGGCTCTGTTCCTCCATGCTACCAAGAAGAGCTCTACTTCCAAGGCATAAGGAACTGACGGCTCTATATTTCCGTAAGTAACCTGCGCCCGCCGCTGCCTGACCGTACAGCGGCGGGCGCTGTTTTTTGAAAAAAATCAGGGCTTGCAATTGCCCCCGCCCCGTGGGAAAATAGGGGCGTAGAATTTAAAGCAAAGAAGGGAACTACCCATGATTTTCAAACCCGCACAGCTGGGCATGGCAAAGCTTGACCCGCAGGAGCTGGAGGCAGACAAAAAAGCCTGCCGGAAGATCGGCCCCTGCGGCGTAGGCAAAAAGGCGCTGTACCTGAACAGCTTTTACATCGACCGCCGCTATTATCTGCCCTACGGCAGCATCACCCGGGTGTTCAAGCGGGTGGCTATGAGCTCCGGCGGCTTTTCCGGCAAGGGCGTGTTTGCCTCCATGGCCTATCTGGTGGTGGAGTACGACGGCGGCAAGCAGAAACAGTGCAACTTCAAGGACGAGCGGGACGTGGACACCCTGCTGGAAGTGCTTGCCAAGGAGCAGCCGCAGCTGCATCTGCTGAGCGCCGCCGGAGAGCAGGCACTGCAGAAAAAGGCCGCCGAAAAGGCCGCCCGCAAACTGCCGGAGCTTTCCGAGGACGCGCAGCACAGCCTTACCGTGCTGCGCCGCGCAAAGGAGTATCTGGACGCAAAGCCGGAGCTTTCCGCCGAGCTGAGCGCTGCCCAGCGCCGCAAGCGTGCGCAGCTGCAAAGCAAGCCGGTGTACCGGTATGTGGCGCTGGCGATCTTTGTGCTGGGTGTTGCGGCTGCAGCCTACGGTCTGTATTCCGTGTTCAGCCACACTGGCAGCTACGGCGTGTACTTTGCGCTGTTCGGCTTTGCGGCCATCTTCCTGTTTTCCAGCTACAATATGCTGCCCACCGCCCACAATAACAACAACGCCATCATGAAGCGTGCGGACAAGGCCGAGGCAGCCATGGCAGAGTATGTGAAGCACTACCCCCACGGGGCTTTCCCGGTGGCAAGCTGGTATGCCCACCCTATCGTGCTCAAGCAGATGATGGACGCCGTGGAGGAGGGCCGCGCCGTCACCGTGCCCGAGGCACTGGATGCAGTCAAGGCGCGCCTGAAGAGCCTGAACGCGGACGTGCAGGTGGAGCAGGAGGAATACGACGAGGTGGTGGTCATCAAGGCCCTGTTCCTCAACCACGATTATCAGTAAAACCTTGTGATAACACAAAGCCGGACGGCCCGCGGGCCGTCCGGCTTTTGCTTTTACAGGGCAGGAGCTGCTGTTCAGAACAGGCGGCGAAGCCCTATGACACAAGGGGACTTTTGAACAGTAGCTCATTATTACCACTTTTGAATATTGGATAGTATTTAAAAGCATCGTGCTTTCGTTATATTTGCAACTGCTCCCTACTGTTCAAAACTTCTGGCTACTTTTGAACAGTAGGGAAAAAAGCGCAGTGTTCTGCGTGTTTTGGCGCAGAAAAAGTAACTATTCAAAACTCTATGGGTCATAGGGAACTTTTGAACAGTAGCGGCTGTGCCTTAAATCGCGGCGGCAAGGCACACGCGGCGCACATTCCAAATCGTCCTCTTACGCCGCCGCGGGCTTGCGGAAGATGGCCATGGCGCGCTTGTAGCAGCTGGCGAAATAGGCGATCTCTGCCAGCGCGGTCAGGATCCAGCTGCACGGATACAGCAGGTACAGCGCCGGGATGGTGTGGAAGTGGGCAAAGATGGTGTACACCCAGATCACCCGGAACACGCAGGAGCCCAGTACCACGATGACGGTGGGCACCACCGTCTTGCCCAGCCCGCGGGAGGCGGCGATGGTGCAGTCCATAAAGGCCGAGACGCAGTAGGCAAAGGCCATCACAGCCACCCGCTTCATGCCGGCGTCAATGACCGCCGCTTCGGTGGTGAACAGCGCAAGGAAGGCCGGCCCGCAGAAGAACAGTGCCGCACCCAGCACAAGCCCCACGCCGAAGGAGTAGCCCAGACTGATGAAGTAGCTCTTCTTCACCCGGTCAGGCCGTCCCGCGCCGTAGTTCTGGCTCATAAAGCTGGCGCAGGCCATGTAGAAGGCCGCCATGCAATCATAAATCAGGCCGTCCGCATTGGCGGCGGCGCTGTTGCCCTTGACCATCAAAGAGTCAAAGGAGTTGACGCCCGCCTGAATGAAGAGGTTGGCAATGGCAAAAATGGCATTCTGCAGCCCGGCAGGTACGCCCAGCGCAAGGATGCTCTTGGCCTGCACCGGGTCCAGCTGTAATTTGTGCGGGTCCAGCGCATAGCAGTCCTGCACCCGGGTCAGCGCCCGTAGGATCAGAAAAGCGGAAACGCACTGGCTGATGGCGCTGGCCAGCGCCACGCCCACCACGCTCAAATCGCACACGATGACAAAGAACAGGTTCAGCGCAATGTTCAGTGCACCGGCAATAGAAAGGTAGAGCAGCGGCTTTTTGGTGTCGCCGATGGAGCTGAACACCGCGTTGCCGAAGTTGTACAGCGCCAGCGCCGGCATGCCCAGAAAATACACCCGCAGATACAAAATCGCGCCGGGCAGCAGATCCTCTTTGGTGTTCAGCAGCCGCAGCATGGCGGGGGAGCCTAGCAGACCGATGAGCAGCAACGCCACACCGGCAACGGCGCTGATGATGGCCGCCGAGTGGACGGTCTTTTCCACGTCCTTGGGATGGCGCGCGCCGTAAAAACGCGCCACCAGCACGTTGATGCCGTTGCTCAGGCCGATGAGAAAGCCGGTGAACAGGGTCACCAGCGTGCTGGTGGAGCCCACGGCGCCCAGCGCCGTGGAACCGGCAAAGCGCCCCACCACCGCCACGTCCGACATATTGAACAGCACCTGCAGCAGGTTGGAAAGCGCCAGCGGCAGACTGACCAGAAAGATCTGCTTGGCCAGAGGGCCTTCCGTCAGCGTATTCGTTTGAGAACTCATACTCTTTTTCCCTTTATCCTATATATCCCTAAACCGTGCCCGCGCACACCGGGGCACAGCCTCTTTTATAAGGCACTACGCTACTTTTGCAAGATGGAAACGGCAAAATGGCGCAAAAAAAACACGGCACCCGGCGGGGCGTCGTGTTTTTTGCGGAAAATATCTCAGCCCAGGTCCTCACCGTTGGTGGCAATGACCTGCTTGTACCAGTCAAAACTCTTTTTCTTATAGCGGTTCCCGGTGCCGGAGCCGTCGTCGTTGCGGTCCACGTAGATAAAGCCGTACCGCTTGCGTAGTTCGCCGGTGGTAAAGGACACCACGTCGATGCAGCCCCACGGGGTGTAGCCCAGCAGGTCCACGCCGTCCAACTCCACGGCCTTTTTCATCTCCTCGATGTGGGCGCGCAGGTAGTCGATGCGGTAGCTGTCGTCACAGGTGTGGTCGGACTGGAGTTTGTCGATGGCGCCGAAGCCGTTCTCCACGATAAACAGCGGCTTCTCGTACCGCTCGTACAGGGTGGCCAGTGCGTAGCGCAGGCCCACCGGGTCGATCTGCCAGCCCCAGTCGCTGGCCTTGACGTAGGGGTTCGGCACGGTGTGGGCATTGCCGCCGCTGATGCCGTCGCTCTCCACGGCCACGTCCGAACGCACCGCGTTGCTCATGTAGTAGCTGAAGCCCAGATAGTCCACAGCACCCTCGGCCAGAATGGCCTCGTCGCCCGGCTCCATCACCGGGGCAGTGCCCTCGCGCTCCCATTCCTTCTTAGCGTAGGCGGGGTAGTGACCGCGGCAGTGCACATCCGCAAAGTAGTAGCGCTCGTGCATGGATTCCAGCGCCAGCATCACGTCGTCCGGGTTGCAGGAGTAGGGATAGTACGGCACAAAGGAGCACATGCAACCGATCTGGAAGTCCGGGTTGATGGCATGGCCCTTTTTGACCACGAGGGCCGAGGCCACCAGTTCGTGGTGTACCACCTGATACAGGGCCTTCTTCTTGTTCTCGAACTGGGAGAACCGCACGCCGGAGTTGGTCCAGCCAAAGATGTCGTTGGTGGTGTTGCTCTGGTTGTTGATCTCGTTGAAGGTCATCCAGTACCTGACCTTGTGTTTGTAGCGCTCCATCACAGTGACGGCGTAGTGCACGAAGAAGTCGATGCACTTGCGGTTGTACCAGCCGCCGTACTCCTTGGCAAGGGCGTAGGGCATCTCAAAATGGCTCAGGGTGATCACCGGCTGGATGCCGTACTTGAGCAGTTCGTCAAACAGATCGTCGTAGAACTGCAGACCGGCCTCGTTGGGCTGCTGCTCGTCCCCGCGGGGGAAGATGCGGCTCCACGAGATGGAGGTGCGGAAACACTTGAAGCCCAGTTCGGCAAACAGCTTCACATCTTCCTTGTAGGCTGTCTCTTATACACATCTCCGAGCCCACGAGACAGGCAGAAATCTCGT
>ERZ1027054.112-NODE-112-length-39694-cov-7.610232_pt1 | contig 39694 bp, 37 predicted proteins | sample MGYA00519284_ERZ1027054 | MGnify/ENA primary metagenome ERZ1027054 (study PRJEB26926, sample SAMN06164568) | human gut metagenome | biome: ENVO:00009003; feature: ENVO:2100002; material: ENVO:00002003 | host: Homo sapiens | place: USA | collected 2012 ... | reverse complement strand
CTTCTAGCTTCGTCGGCAGCGTCAGATGTGTATAAGAGACAGCTGCAAGGATATCGACAAATATCTCTGTGCTTATAAAGAAGAAATCAGCTCTTCTGAATATCTGACGGTACTGCTTAATACAGACGGCTCGGTTTACAAAGTGATTAACACAGACAGCGAAACAAGCGTATACAGCTTTTCTGTTGACGATGATAAAATCATATTGGGACGAAGATATGACGACTACCGCACAAAGATTCAGGTTATGGATTTTGACGGAAATATAATCGATGAAAAAACTATGTCAGCGGAATATGCAAATCTTGATGTAAACCGTTTCGGAAAATATATCGCTTTTCTTTCGTTAAAAAGATACGGTGAAGATGAAAATCCGGGTTCGGACAGCTTTGCGGTTCTTTATGATACAGAAACTGACAAACTTATGGAATTTACGCCTGAAACCGCTGACGAGGCAGGATGTATGGGTATTTCGCCTGACGGCAAAATTGCGGTAACTATGGATTATGAGGAAGTTGATGACGATGGTATTGTAACAGGTCAGAAACAAACTCTGAGATATTATGATATCGAAAGCGGTAAAGTAATCAAAACCGTAAACGCCGATGACAAGCCGGCTTTGAATAATTTTGTAGTATATGATGATGGCGTTATTCAGACGGTACCGGGCTACAATAAGGAAAAGAATGAAAGAACGGAAACAGTTGTATTCTTTGACCGATTTGACGATTAAGGTGGAAAAATGAAACTTGAAATCAATCAACTCACAAAATCCTACTCAAAAGGCAAAAAAGCCCTCGATAGCTTCACCCTCACCCTTGAAAAAGGCGTGTACGGCATCTTAGGTCCCAACGGTGCGGGCAAATCCACGTTGATAAACTGCGTAACCGGCATAATAAAGCCCGACAGCGGCAGTATTGCTTTTACCGATGGTGACAGTCACGACTATATGTCGCACCTCGGCTTTTTACCGCAGAATCAGGACTTTTATCCTAATTTTACGGCAAGAGAGCTTATCCTCTACTCTATGGCACTGAAAAATGTAAAGGTCGATAATCCAAAAGCCTATGCCGACGGGATTTTAAAGCGTGTAAATCTGTATGACGACCGCAACAAAAAGGTCGGCGCACATTCGGGCGGCATGAAGCAAAGGCTCGGCATAGCGCAGGCGCTTGTAGGCGAGCCAAAGGTCGTTATATTTGACGAGCCGACAGCAGGACTTGACCCCAAGGAGCGTATACGCTTCAGAAATGTAATCTCATCGCTTGCGAATGATAAGATAGTAATTTTAGCAACTCATATCGTTACCGATATTGCTTTTATTGCCAAGAATGTTGTACTTATCGATGGCGGAAAGATGATAAGCTGCGCCTCGCAAAGTGAGCTTTGCAATGAAATTTACGGCAAGGTATGGGAGGTACTCACCGACTACGAAACGGGTATGGAGCTTATGCGGACAAAGCGCGTCAGCAATGTTATAAGCGAGGACGACAGGTTCAATGTCCGTGTTGTAAGCGACGAAAAGCCGCACCCCGACGCCGTCAATGTTCAGCCTGCACTTGAAGATGTGTGCATTTACCACTTCGGAGAGATAGGTGAATGATATGCTGAAATACGAGCTTAAAAAGTACATACTGAAGCCGTCTGTAATAATCTGCCTTGCTGTTTTATTACTTGTAAACCTTGTCAAAGTGCTGGAGATTTATTGTCAGGGTTCGGGCAGACAAATTCTGTTTTCGGGAAAAGGCAGGATAGAAATAAGTAAAGATGTTCTTTATGAAAAATACGGCGGCGAGATAACACAGGAAAAAATCGAAAGCCTTAAAGCAGAACTGGCTGTTGCCGAACAAAAGCTCGAAGAATACGGTATCATAGAAGAACCGATCGAAAATACATACACGGGTTATCCGTACGGAGATGTCAACTTAATCAAAGATATTATTTCTTCATACGAATACGCATTGCTTTACACTAATACATCAAATGAGCTGTCAGACAGAGCGGCGGAAAAAGCCGCATTTTATGAAGGCAGAAACGAATACGATAAAAGAGAAAGCGAGCTGTACGAATATTGCTTTAAAGGCAGAGCCGCCGACAGCTATATAAATTCCGATGCATACACCAATATTTTCGATTATAAATTCTCAACCGTAATTTCAATGCTTCTGATAGTTCTTGCTGTATCTCCGATTGTTTCAAAGGAGTATGTTTTCGGATATCATAATCTAATAATATCATCGGGAAAACGAAAAAAGGTAATGCACGCAAAGCTGTTCACAGCTGCACTATTTACTGTTGTAATGTCGTTTGTCGTGTTTTTGTCCGATGTTTTCTATTGGAATCAGCTGTATGGTTTAAGCGGCTTCGGAGAGCCGATTTACACTTTGCAGGAATATGCGCTTTGTCCGCTTGATTTAAACCTGTTCGGAGCATTGGCGGTAACATATCTACTGAGACTTGCCATTCTGATGATGTTTACTTTTCTGACAACAGCTATATCCTCATTTTTCAAAAATGATATTTTGTCAATGACGGCAAGCATAGCGGCAGGGTTTATTCTGGTGATAGGCTCAGAGCATTTGCCCGGAGTTTTTAATCCTGTATTAATAATCGGTACAGACAGCATTTTTTCAGAATTTAGCGCGGTGAACATTATGGGCTTCCCAGTTTTCGCGTTTCTTGTTACATTAGCAGAAGTGATAATCCTTACAGTTATATTTGCCTTTATAACAGCGAAAAGAGGTCTGAAATGCTGTTAAAATTTGAATTTAAAAAAATATATTTCAAACAGTTTGCATTTTTCATCGCAATCGCCGTGATAGTAATAAAAGCTATATCATCTGTCGGGCTTTACGAACCCGACTATAGCAGTTTATCCGTACAACAGCAGAATTACTATCTTGAATGTATGGATAAATTCGGCGGAAAGCTGAACGATGAAAAAGAAGCCGCAATAATTTCATTACATAATGAAGCGGAAACAGCAAAAACAATGCAGGATAGAATAATCGAGAAAAATGCAAGCGGTGAATACGAAACGGTAGAAGCGTATTTTGCCGAGCTTGGCAAAGTGCCAGAAATAATTACAAAATATGATGCCGTTCAGCTATTATTCAGAAATTATTCAAGAGTCAGCACCGATAAAGAACACCTTGTTATGCTTCCTTCGGACGCAAAGGGCATGACCTGTGGCATTGAATACATCCTAATAATATTTATCTGTTACATTTCCGCTGTTATGTGCTATTATGAAAGAAAGTACAAAGCCGTTTGCATCTCATCAACAAATGCGGTAAAAGGCTCTTTTTGCAGACTTTTAGCTTTGTTTTCGGTTATAGTATTATGCTGGATTTGTTTTGCGGTTATTGAACTGTTCTCTATAATTACTGTAATCGGCACCGAAAACCTCTTTGTCGGGGTGGTATCGCTTCAGGCGTTTGCTAATACGCCATTTAAGGAATCCGGCATTTTAGCTGTATTTATTATGATTCAGCTGACAAAGCTATGCGGATATCTGCTTATATCTGCTCTCTGCATTTTACTCAGCACTTTAACAAAGAATCTTCCGTTATCTGTTTTCGTGCCTTTGGTTATAACTTGTGTGTGGGTATATCTGTTTACTCCCGAAAGCGTAACATTTTATTCTCCGTTTTCGCTTGTTCTCGGTTCTCCTTACTTTACGGGAGATTGCTATTTTATTGATACACACGGTTCGTTGTTGCTTATGTATACAGCACCGGACACTTGGTTGTTATGGCTGCTTATTTTTATTTCTCTGATTATTGTTCTTGTTTCGTTGATTATTTTTATAAAAAGCAATAAATGTAACATCAGGAAGAATCATTTTGCGCTGCCTGCCTTGCTGTTGTCTGTTGCATTCTTATCAAGCGGATGTTCCTCACATAATATCAGCGATGAAGCGGCAAACGGAGCAGTAATAGCAAGCAATAGCACAAATATCTATGTGCCGTATATTATAACAGATGACGATTATCAGGTTGTCGGAAGAAAAATAACCGTATACAATCAGAATCTTGATTTGATCGAGGATAGTATTATTCATGACATAACGCAAGGGAAAATTACAAGACAAATTCTTTACAGCGACGGATATTTATATTTTTATACCAATGATACGATAACCGACAGCAATGATATATACAAAATCAACCTTTCGGATTATCACGAGGAATGTGTCTTTGCTGAGCCGGATACAAATGAGATAAATATGTATCTTGATATTGTAAAGATCTACGGAAGTAAGAATCCGGATGATTATGATATACGAGGAATGAGCAAATACGGAGATGAGCTTTATATTCTGACAAACAGCAACAAGATTTTTGCTGTTAATGTTATTACAGGCATAAGAAGGCTCGTTCTTGAAGAACAATATATTCACTGTTTTTGTATGAGTAACAACGGGGCAATATTTTATATAAACGCAGACGGAAATCCGGTATGTTTTGATAATGAAAAAAAGATTGTCAGTGACCGGGTATTCAATAATGTATGCGCTGACGGAGAGTATGTCTACTGCACAAATAAAAAAGTAACATACAGATATAAAGTCAGTGATTTTTCTGAAGAAAAGTATGCAGATGTAGGCGAAATATATCAGGTTGAGAACGGAAAAGCGCTTTCATCAAACGGCATATACATTTCTGAGTATGGCAAGCAGACCAAAATATCGGAAGAAGGTAATCTGTTTTTGCTGGACGGGAAGATAGTCAGACAAAACGGTGAGCTATTGTCATTCGTTGAGGTGCAGTTATTCTGATAAAGTCGGGAGAAAACAGGCTGAACAGCAAAAGGCATGGAGTAAAGTATATACCGGCGGCAGCTGTATTGATGCTGACTATGCTGTTTTGCACCGCCTTCGGAAGTACACAACAGACAGAATGTGTTGATGCGCTGTCAAACACCGAGAACAGCCAATATGCCTTTAAGTTGAGGTATGAGGAGAAATATCAGTTAATGTTAAGATTATTCCTCGGGTGTTTAGTTTTAATAATTTCTTTCTGCTTTGCAGAAGTAACATGGGTGTATATCTGCGTTGTAGTTATAGAACTATGCCCTAGTAATTTTTGAATATATCTGATATCAACATCCTGTTCCAACAAGAGCGTTGCAAAAGAGTGCCTGAACATATGCGGGGTTATATGCATAGATATACCGCACGTTTGACAATAAGAATTAATCATACAGCGGACGGATTGCTCTGTCAGCCTTTTGCCATATTTGTTTACAAAAAAATATCCGCAGTCCGAGATTTTTTCCTCATGGATAAAGTAGTAATCGGAAAGAATAGTGAGTACTGATGTGTTTTCAATAGGTATTATACGTTCTTTTGAGCCTTTTCCGTAAAGCTTAACCGATTTGCCTATAAAATCAACATCTTGAGAGTGTAAATTGCAGATTTCAGCCACTCTCGCTCCTGTTGCAAACAGCAATTCGAGAACCGCGGCATTGCGTATTGCGCTGTTTTTCTTATAGTCGGTGTTTGATTTTTCTATTTGCGTATATGCAAAACAGAGAATCTCGCCAATCGTATCCAAAGGAATGGTTTTTGGCAGTATAACAGGTTCTTTGATTGATGTTTCAATTTTATCAAACGGATTGCAATCGATAATATCCCGAATAAGCAGATAGTGAGTAAACGCTTTGAGCGTTGCCAGCTTTCGTTTAACTGTTTTGGGTTTATAAGATTTATTCAAGTGCTCTATGTAGTTCCATAAGCTCTGCTTTGAAAGCTCCGATGTAAAGCATCGAAACTGTATCAAATCAATACAGTAAGCACTAATTGTCTTATCACTTAGCTTCTTGTGGTAACGGCAATAATTTATAAATCCGTCGATATGAGTTTTAAATTCAATCATCTTGACCTCCGAGTATAACTGCAAAATTTGGGGAGGAGCCCAGTAATATTTTTTACAGAATAAATTATATAAAGAGCTCAAAGAAAATTCAAGATGCTCCGGCTGCATTTGGGATAGCCTTTTAAATATAAGTGTTAATCAGTTTTCAAGTTTGAAATCAACCTTTTGAGAGTCTTTCATTAACGGAGGGGATAAGGATGTAAAGCTAACATAAAAATTGTTTTTTGATAGCACGATTGAGTTCGTGTGTAGAAAGGGATACGCTTATAAAGCGGAAAAACAGATGATAACATTAAATTATCTTATGTACAAAGGAGAATAAAGATGCCTAAAATATCAATTATCTCAGATTTCAGAGAATCGTTTCCAACGAAAGATACGAACGGAAAGACTATTTTTAACGATCATCCGAGAAAGCAAAGTATAGAAGCGGTCTGCGATTCGTTAAAAAATAAAGGATACGATTGCAGCATTTTTGGCGGAGTACCTGAACTTACTGCTGCATTTGCCAACAATGAACCAATAGACAAAAATGCGATATATGTTAATATGTCTGATGGCATGACACAACCATACAGCAGAGTACAGATACCTATTCTTTGTGACATGCTCGGGATAAAATACAGCGGCTCGGGACCATTTGAAGTTGCATTAATGACGAATAAGCATTACACTAAGCTGGCAGTTCAAGAAAAAGGAATATTATGTCCACAAGGCATGCTGATAACCGAAAATTATAATCATAATAAAATCAACGGAATGAACTTCCCTGTAATGATCAAGCCCAACACAGAAGGCTCGTCAGTTGGAATAACCCAGCAAAATGTTTGCTTTTCAGCTGAAGAAGCCTGCGAGTGCTTGGATAAATTACTCAAGGACTTTTCAGAATTGGTTGTTGAAGAATACATAAAAGGCGCTGACGCGACTTGTTTTCTCTTAGGAAATCAAGACAAGTATGTTGTCGATGAGGTTTTATTGGTCAAGCATCATGAAAAGCTATTTTTTGATAAAGAGGTCATAGAAATGGCTGACCATGCTGAAAAGCGTACTCAATATATAATGGCAAAAGACGCTCTTTCAGAGTCAGTCATTGAGGAAATAAAAGGAATATCAAAAAATGCTGCAAGAACACTCCATGTACGTGATATTGTGCGTTTTGACTATCGCGTCACCGCTGAAAATTGTATCTTCTTTTTAGAAGCAAATACAGTTCCAAGAGTTAGCGATACATCAGAATTAGGGTTCATATGCAATTATTACAAATGGAATTATTCTGATATATTGGCTCAATACATCGACAGCATTATTGCACGCATTAATCGTGACTGAAAGTTACAAGCCATGGTTCGTATTTCCCATTAGTCCAATACCATTCTTCGTCGGGTAAACAATGAGATAAAGGATCATCGCTTGCTGGCACAAGACCGCGCACAAGGTCGTATGCACGATACCATGACGAGGTGTTAGCGGATATTTGATACGCCTTCATTGCATATTCATTAATAACATTTTTCGGCTTATTAAGATGGTTATATACCAAAGCAATATTTAGGTATATTTTTCTGAGCATGGTAGTATCTGTGATTTTGTAGCTGTTAATGAAGTCTATTAATTCATCTGCCATCTTTATGCTTCTTTCAGTTTCAGAGGTGTGAGCGTAGCACACCATAAGAAGCGTTTTTAAAGAAATCGAAACATAAGTCGACGTATTCCATCTATTCGCTTCTATAATAATTGAAATTGCATTTTCAAACATGTCGCATGACATGTAGCAGTTTGCCAAATTATTAAGTGGATAAGAAATTTCGTGAATACGAAGATTTGTCAGCATTTCTTTTGATTTATTAAAGCATTTTTTTGCTTCATCCGGCTTCCCCTGACGAAAATGTTCAAACCCCTTATTTGTGAGGATCAAAGCTTCTTCAAACTGATCTTCATATTTAATAGCTTGTTCTTCGGCTAGGTCCAAATATACAAATGCATCTTTGCCGTGGAAAAAGTCTATTGCACATTTTAGCGTAGGCAGAGCTGCTTTCTCTACTTGTTCACCGCAGTTTTCATTCATTTTTATTATACTGTTGAATATTTCTACGGCGTTTTCCTTGGCATCCGACATATCAACAAGAATTTGCTGCTGCATATTTAAAGATCTTATCTTTTCCACTTTATCAGCAGACATTTTCTCTGCAGTTTTAGCGAGATCTAAAGCATAGGATTTTTTCAGAAGTAAATTCTCTACTTTACAATATAAATAATAGAATTCCCATGCTTGGCAGTCCTTCCTTTCGTCAATCAAGCGGAGCAGCTTTTCTGCCACATCATAATTACCATCCTGGAAATAGCAATTTGCCATTACGATGAGCTTATCACTGGAAATAGAGGTGACCTGTTCCCGCACATGATGAAAAAATTCAACTGCCGCAGCGATATTGTTTTTTTCAAATTGTAATATTCCATAATTTACGGCTATTTCAACCCAGTCCGGAACAACTCCGATTACGGAATGAAAAGCAACCAGATATTCAGCCATTTCTTTAGATAAACCAGAAGCAATAACATCTTCCATGTTTTCAAGGATGTGCTTCTGCATCCAATAGCTAAACATAATATACGAGGGTTCTGCCTTTATTGATTCCTCAATAGTGTTGCGTAACAGTGAATTTTCTATCTTTACTTTATGTCCTGAATAAGCTTTATCATCTCTGCCAATTATACCATTCTCTATTAGCTTAAAGGCAGATTTAAGGATTTCCTCTTCAATTACTTTTACCCCAAATTCTTCTTCTAAGATTTTAGATGAAAATTTTGTCAACAGGCTTAAAGACGCCTGTTCTTTGAAAGCTATTATTAGCTTTAAAAGGGTTCGGGAAAACAAATCAAACTCATCATATTTAAAGCTCAGATCGTTGCTGGCAATATCTTTTTTTAATTTGTCAAAAACTGTTTGAGCGATATCGGAATCCTTGCTGAGAGAAATGTCCCCCTTCATAAACATATTAGAAAATGTATTTCTTAATCGCGATGGTGATCCGTTGCACAATTTGGATAATTGACATACTATATCTCTGTCTTCTTTTGAAATCGCAAATTTATCCTCCAATATTTCGTAGATATATAGATCTTCTAAAGGTTCTATTTTCATCTTTTGAATTGGAATTTTAGATAAAAAATCTGTAACAAAATTGCAGTTTGATTCTAGTTCCTCGTTAGTGGAGGTAATAATAAAATATATATTCTGAGTTTCCATAAAGTTTATAATAAGCTGTATGAAAGCGTCAGCATAATTCTTATTGCAGCAAGTAAAATGCTCTAAAACAACAATCAGAGTATTATCCTTTATAATATGCGAAATGTATGAATTAAGAACATTTAAAGAGGAATGCTGCTGTTTCTTCTGATCTACAAATAGTTTTGAACTATCGTAAAACGAAGCAACAAAATCAGCAATATCTAAGCCCGCTAATTTCAGAATTTGAGTAGATATTTTTTTTGTAATATCGAGAACATCTGAATAGTTATTCCTTATAAAATCTGATATTCCAAGACCGGATTTATTCTTTTTAAGAGCAGTTATTAATTCATTTAGCTGGCTCGGGTCTTTGTCATCTTTGAAGGAGCAAATGGCGTCTATTGTTTCGGTTTCATTTTTAGAAATAACTTCTTTTATTAAACGTGTTATTCCTATTCCCTGTTCGCCTGATATCCATAAGACAGGAGCGGCAGATGTGCCATTTATAAAATCGTGTAGAGTTTTTTTGGCTTCAATTCTGTCAACGAATCGGAAATTTAATAAGTCGCAGTTGTTCATAATCATAGTCCTTTCTGTGAGGTAATTAAAATGCGTAAAATATTCTTTTTTGATTTAGACGGTTCAATGCTTGATACTGCAAAGGGAGAATATGCTCTTCCCCCTAAGATAATCAACTGTATAAAATTGCTTCGAAGCAATGGCAATATAACATCTGTTTGCACAGCGCGTCCAAAGCAATTTGTAAAGAATAATCTGCCGAATATCTTTGACTGTTATATTCTTCTTAACGGATCATATGTGGAAGCGGATAACAAAATATTAATTGATACCCCTTTTTCATCAGAAGATCTGGCTAATATTACGCATCGCTTCAACTCGTTGAATATCAGCTATATATTGATTGGGAATTATTCCTGTAGGGCATGCAACATTTCTAACAGCTACAAAGACATCCTAAACCAGATCTATATGTCTGGACAATCATATACGCACTTTTCCACATCCAACGAAGATAAGTTCTATGCCATTGATCTGTTTTTTGAAAACGATGCAGAATATGAACGTGTTAATTCATATATGCGCTCAGATAAAAGAGTTACAATCAACCATTTTCAAGGCGATTTTACTGCCGATTTATCTTTTATTGGTAAGAATAAGTCTTTGGCAATTCCATATGTCCTTAAATACTATGGAATTGATATTGCTGATTCATTTGCTTTTGGAGATAGCTTGAACGATATGGATGTGTTTAGACTTATCCCAAACACATGTGCAGTAGCAAATGCTGTACCTGATTTAAAAAAATGCGCTTCTTACGTTAGTGCTAAAAGAGTTGCAGACGGTGTTTTGGACGGATTAAGGTTCTGGGGCTATTCTCAGTTTAAATAAGATAATTTAATGTTATCATCGGTTAAAACAAAGCCGCTAGAGCAATCTAGTATACACGCACAACATTTCAAGCGCTTGCCAGAACTTGTTATTGCGGCTCCCCTTTAATATCAATATCCAAAGATAAAGTTAATAGATTATTCTTTATGAGTAATTGAGATCTAATATGGATCTTCTGTTATATATAAATAAAAACACGCTTGCTGCGTGGCGAAATTTGCCATGTGACAAGCGTGTTTTTTTATTTGTCAAACATAAAATACCGTCATGTCGCAGTCCCCCGCTATCAATCATAAAAAAAGATTGATAAGGAGAAAAGCGGCATGAAATCCGGCAATAAATCAATACGGATTAACGGTAAATCTGTAGAAGTCACAGATGAAGTATATAAGGTATATACAAAATATGACAGGAAAATGCGTTATTTTGAAAAAGACCTTAAACAAGAAAGACTAGTATATGATGAGCTCGGAAATATCATAAAAAGAGTTCCGAGCCGTGAAGATTCGCTCGATAGGCTCTTGGATGAATCATTCATGCAATTTAAAGATATCAGCGAAAATGTTGAAGATACAGTACTTAACAAAATCTTGGCAGAAAACCTTCACAAAGCATTGGACAAGCTTACAGACAATGAATACGACCTGATAATCTCTTTGTATTTTCACAATTTAACCGAAAGAGAATACGCAAAGCGTCAAGGTGTATATCCTAACGCCATACATAATAGGAAAGTACGTATTCTTGGTAAACTGAAAAAATTATTAGAATAAAGTTTGCAAACCCCTCACTTAACGGCAAATAAAGTGAGGGGCTTTTTATGCTCCTAGATATATCTAAATATTTGTAAAACACATTTTCTGTTTGCCTCTAAAATCGATTGCTGAGTAATAAGCACATCAAAAATTACCTGCTGCTATTTTTATACGGATTGTTAATGCAATATCTGTTCGGTCAGAAAATGTGTACCCGGCGGAGCATTATGATGTTTAAAAACAATTGGCTTTGTTACATAGCTGAATATCCGTAATCTCCGAATTTTGAGTTCAACCCAAAATTCAAAGGAGATTACGATAATGAATACATACTATCTTTCTGCTCTTGATGAGCAATTCAAATACGAATGTAAGGTAATAAATCTGAGTTACGAATATCCCGGATATACAGGCAAGGAAAAATGGGCGATTATTACTGATTTAACCGAAAAAGAACTTATTGAAAAGTATGATGAGATAATCTCATCGTATAAACCGTTTGTTCAAGCCGAACAGTATGGAGATTATAAATACCATCTTGCATCCGGTGTTTACTTCTGCAGTTCGTGACGGATATATACGCAGCAACCCTTCGGACGGCTTAATGGCTGACATTAAAAAGAGCCATACTTGTGAAAAGCCAAAGCGACACGCTCTCACCGAGCAACAGCAAGCGAAGTTTGTTGAGTTCACGGCACAATCATATCAGTACAAGCATTGGCTGCCGCTCTTCACAGTCCTGCTCGGCACAGGGGGACGAATTGGTGAGATACTCGGTTTAAGGTGGGAAGATTGCGACTTTCCGAATAGTATAATCAATATTAACCACACCCTTATTTATAGGAAGTACACAGACGAAGCATCACACTTCGCAATAACCACTCCAAAAACAAAGTCGGGTGTCAGAATAATTCCGATGCTTTCTGATGTAAAGGCGGCCCTCACAGAAGAATACAAGGAGCAACTTGAGAGTGGATTTAATGAGAGCGTTGTAGACGGGTATTCTGGTTTTATATTCAAATCAAGAGACAATACAGTGCTGTCACCGCATTGCGTCAATCGAGCGATAGACCGGATAATTAAAGCGTGTAATGCGAAAGAGGAAGAAGATGCAAAAGAGGAACGTCGAGAGCCTGAACTGCTGCCGCATTTCAGCTGTCACCATTTAAGACATACATTCTGCACTCGCTTTTGTGAGAACGAAACTAACCTGAAGATTATTCAGGAGATTATGGGACACGCGGATATTACAACCACGATGGACATATATAATGAAGCAACAAAGGATAAAAAGATGGAGTCCTTTGCAGGGCTTGAGGGTAAAATCAAGATACGATGAAAAAGGGGGCTTGCCACAACACGGTGGCAGGCTCCTTGATTTTTAAATAAGAATATGTTATACTGTATAAACAAATAAAGGTTTATGCGGCGAATAGTCGGTGATATCCGAGATGTGCTTCTTCGCCGGACAATGAAAACACCCTCGTTTTTTTACGACAATTTTTACGACAAATCAAATAAAGTTATGACATCTTATGTGAGGTTATGTACTTTAATGAAAACGGTTTGGATTAACAGAGTAAGGAAAAGAGAGGTTAAATCAGGGTATAAGATACTTTCACTTGAAATCCTGATGATGAAGCCCTTGAATGATGTAAACAAGGGAAATGATGTAAAAAATCAGCCTGTCGAGGAAATGAAGGCTGAGCCTGAAAAGATTGATTTTTCTAAGGTAAAGGTAGAGCCTTTATTTGAGGAAATGGTAGACTTTGATACATTCAGCAAGTCAGATTTCCGTGCAGTAAAGGTTAAAGAGTGTGTTGCAGTACCGAAGTCAAAGAAACTGTTACAGTTTACTCTTGATGACGGAACAGGCACAGACAGAACCATTTTAAGCGGTATTCATAGCTTTTATGAGCCGGAAGAACTGGTTGGAAAGACTCTTATTGCTATCACAAATCTTCCACCGAGAGCTATGATGGGCATTGACTCTTGCGGTATGCTCCTCAGTGCTATCCACGAAGAAGAAGGCGAAGAAAAGCTCCATCTTCTGATGGTTGATGACCACATTCCGGCAGGTGCAAAGCTCTATTAAGAAGTACCGTTTTACCCTACAAAACGGGATGTACTTCATTTGATAAAAAACTAAAAAACAGTGATTTACATCATTTGATGCAGAATTAAGTGCAAGCAAGAAAAAATCGCATAATCAGTACAAAGAGTGGGCAATTCCAATCGGAGTTGCCCACTTTTAAAACAAACAGAAATACCAATCGGAATTTTACGGAGTGGACAGAAATGAACTTAGAACTTATTCTAATGTCCGAAAATGACATTGCTGAATTTAAGAATAATGTACAGTGTGCATTTCAAAAAGGATTTGAAGATGTGTTTAGTAAATGTGAAGAAACGATTCTTCCAGAAAAGGACATAGACCAATCCTTAAATGGTAAAGGTTCAGTAGCATATAAAGCTGTGTTGGATGGAGAAACTGTTGGTGGTGTGATTGTTGCAATCGACGCCGAAACGCAACATAATCATCTTGACTTATTATATGTAAAAAGTGGTATACAAGGAAAAGGTATTGGAAAGTCTATTTGGTATGCGGTTGAAAAGTTATATCCTGATACAAAGGTATGGGAAACTTGTACTCCATATTTTGAAAAACGCAACATCCACTTTTATGTGAATATTTGTGGATTTCACATCACAGAGTTTTTCAATGAGAAACATCCTATGCTAGATACACCAGATGATTTTATTGGGGATGGCAATGAGGGAATGTTTGTATTTCAGAAAGAAATGTAAGATTTGAATTTTGACGAGGATTAACAGAATGGTAAAGCGGTAATTGAACAGAGTTAGGAGAGAAAAAACGTATGAATCAAATTGTTTCGTTGTTTATGTTTAGTTGTGGTGATTATGAGAAAGTAAAACAGGATGTATGGGAAGAAAACTGGAAAGCCATGCGGCTGTATTCTGTTGTGGCGCTTGTTGCCTTTGGAGTTATAACGCTGGTGAGTGTGTTTTCTCTGAGTATCGGAAAATTTAAATGGGTGTATCTGGTCTATACGTTCCTTTCTTTGGTCTATTTTTGCATTTCTCGTTGTCAACTTAGAAGCTTCTTGGGGAAAAAACTGGTTGTATACAGCTTTTTTGCCGCGCTGCTGCTGTTCGGCATTATTACTGGAACGCTGATTACACCGGAGGAGCTCGCTGTCAACTACATTGTGTTCATGGTGGCAGCACCGCTGCTGTTTACCGCCAGAGCGGCGGTCATGAACGGGCTGATTCTGAGCAGTATACTGCTCTATATCGGACTTGCTTTCTTTGCACAGCACAACCCAATTCTATCCAAAAACCTAGTGGATGTTATTCTGTACGGGGTGCTGAGTATGCTTCTGACTGCCACGATGATGCGAAGCAAGCTCCAGAGAATCCTGTACCATAAGGAAATGGAAACGTTGGAAGTCAGCAAGCGCGAATCGCAGGAACAAATCCTGAATTACGAGAGATTCCTCACGGACATGGTTCGGTATGCCGCTTCAGAAGAAAATCCGGACAAAGTACTGAATCAACTGGTGGAGTATATCGGACAGCGTGTGACCGCCGATCGAGCGTACATCTTTGAACAGAATGACCGCGGAACGTTTGACAACACCTACGAGTGGTGCAAAGCGGGCGTATCCAAAGAAAAAGATAACTTGCAGGATGTGCCGTATGAAGGCATCATTGAAACATGGTTTGCACAATATCAAGAATCCAACAATGTCATCATCCATGACATTGAAGAATGCAAAAAAACAAGCGAAGCCATCTATGAACGGCTGAAACCTCAGGGTGTCAATACCCTTGTGACAGCGCCAATCAAAATCAACGGCAAGATGGTCGGATTCTACGGTGTGGACAATCCTCCCGAAGAGAAACTGCATGAGATCTCGAATGAGATAGATATGATCGAGTTTATGATCTCTTTTATGATAAGACTGCGCAATAATGCAGATGCACTGGAGCACAGTGCATTATATGACCAGCTCACAGATTGTAAAAACAGAAAAGCACTGGATTGGGCATACACAGAAAAGCTGGAGAAGTACTTTCCCCTGGCGGTTGTCATGTGCGACCTAAATGGCCTAAAGGAAATAAATGACCAAAAGGGACATGACGCCGGTGATAAATTCATTGTGCAGACCGCACAGACGCTGAAATCTGTGTTCGGAAAGCGTCATGTGTATCGGCTTGGCGGAGATGAGTTCATTGCGGTTCTGCCAAACATCACACATCCGGCGTTTCAGAAACTACTGGAAACGGCAAAAAGCCAACTGGGTGCTACCGTGTCCCTCGGTACGGCGATAAGCGGCACAAAGGACACGGATTTTAAGTTGCTTCTGAAAGCCGCAGATGCGGAAATGTATGAAACCAAGAAGCAATACTACATCGTGACAGGAAAAGATCGGAGAAAGCACAGCTTGTGAGAGGGAAAGACCGTGAACCTGATAATTGAATTATAAAAAAAAGGAAGAGATACTGACCCTGGCGCATTGATATCTCTTTTTTCGTGAAAGAAAAGACTACTCTGCAATTGTCCATAAGATGAAGAGTAGCCTGATCCAATGCCCGGATGGAGGGTGATGCATCTTCTGTATTTAGGGGGTGCATTAGGGGGTGCAATCGTTTCCTTGTATCAAAATGGTGGTTGCAATGAAAGCAGCTAATCCAAATTGGAAACCGGGACAAAAATTTGATACAAGTATTCTTGATAATGTCACAAGAGAATCAGTGGAAGCAACACTTGTCAAAAATGGTAATAGGCTAGTTCGTAATTCTATTGATGTATCAGTATAGAATACAACAACTTCCAGTTTGCCAACTTGCCATTTGAGAGAGGAGAAATCCCTTTCTCAAAGGACTTTTCTGTTATATGCCCGCTCATATATCAATCCACAATTGACTTGTCCACAGAAAACCGCTATAATTAAATGTAGCAGATTTCGGAAATTACAGTTCCTTTGGGATTGCCCGTTTTTAAAACAAACAGAAATACAAATCGGAAGTCGGAGGAAAAATAATGGAAATCAGAAAGTATACGGAAAAAGACATTTCTGCAATGGTTTATATCTGGAATAATGTTGTGGAAGATGGCGAGGCTTTTCCACAAGAAGATTTTTTGAACGATAAAACAGGTGCTGACTTTTTTGCTGCACAGACATATTGTGGTGTTGCAGATGACAATGGAAAAATTGTGGGACTCTATATCCTGCATCCAAACAATATCGGCCGCTGCGGGCATATTGCAAATGCAAGTTACGCTGTTGCTGCAGATTGTCGTGGCGAGCATATCGGTGAAAAATTGGTAACTGATTGTCTTGTGCAAGCAAAGCAGCATGGCTTTGGAATTTTGCAATTCAATGCTGTAGTGGAAAATAATGTTCATGCTCGTCATCTGTACAAACGACTGGGTTTTGTGCAGATTGGAACGGTACCGAAAGGTTTTCGTATGAAAGATGGAACCTATCAAAATATCTGTCTGTATTATCATGAATTGTAAAGCATGTCGATAACTTCCGGCTTGATAAGGATGGGTATTACATGAAAAAGAATATATCAAGGATTATCGGTGTGATAATGTAGATTGTAGCTATTGTATTTGTAATGTTTTCATTGAACCATCCGAAAAAGAGTTTCCCTTGGAACAATACAATTACTTGGTTACTGTATGGTGTATATTTTCTTGTGACAGTGGTGCTGCTTATTGCTCCAAAGATGAAGAAGTGAGAATTTTAAGTTTTTCAATTTGCCCTTTGAGAGAGGATAGCTCCTTTTCTCAAAGGACTTTTCTGTTATATGCCCGCTCATATATCAATCCACAATTGACTTGTCCACAGAAAACCGCTATAATAAATCTATACAAGCAGGAGGACTTGCTGAAATGCAGTGAGCCTGTTACCTTTGCTATGGCAAAGGTTTTGGGAAAAGTAAAAAAATCAAAAGAGCAATAAGTAATGTACCGGATATGTCCCATGTTTCATGGTATAATTAGATTTGGGTACTTTGGACTGAAATATAAATATTTTCACAAAGGAGCAGAACCTATGGAAAGCTTTGAACCTAAAAAACTGGCGCTGATACGAATCTGGCAGATTTTGAAAGAGTATAGCGATTACGACCATCCTTTGACTCAGGACGATATTGCAAGGCATCTTGAAAGCGACTACGGTATTGTTATAGAACGAAAAGCAATCAGCAGAAACATATCTCTTCTGAAAGAAGCAGGGGCTGAAATTGAATCGGGACGAACCGGTAGTTACCTTGAAAGAAGAGATTTTGAAGATTCCGAACTCAAGCTGCTTATTGACGGCGTTCTTTGCAGCAAATATATTACTGCTAAGCAATCAAAAGATTTAATAGACAGGCTGTGTGGACTTTCTAACAAATATTTCCGCTCTCATGTAAAGAATATTCATTCGGTCAATGATTGGTATAAAACGGATAATCAAGCTTTGTTTTATAATATTGAACTGATTGATACAGCTATCGAAGAAGGAAAGCAAATACATTACGATTATAACAAGTACGGAGTCGATAAGAAACTTCATAAGTCTTCTCATCAATATATGTCCCCTTATCTGATGATCCTGCATAATCAGCGCTATTACCTTATGGCATACAGTGAATATTGGGGCAATATGGCGTTTCATAGACTGGACCGAATCACCAATATGAATATTTCAGATAAAAAGGCTACTCCGATCCGTAATGTATCCGGCTATGAAAACGGTATCAATTACAAGGAATTGTCCTCTGCTATGCCTTATATGTTTACCGACCGACCAGAGCACATTGACTTTATTGCAGATATTGGAATAATCGACCAGGTTATCGACTGGTTTGGCAGCGATATTCGCATTGCAAAAACCGATGATGAGAACAAGGTCAGAATCAGCGTCAAGGCAAGCCCAAACGCTATGGTACATTGGGCGATGCAGTATGCAAATTATGTTGAAATAATCTCACCCGAGCCGCTTAGGATGCGGGTGAAAGAAGCGCTTGAAAATGGGCTGAAGAAGTATTGTTATGTAAATTTTGCGCCGAAAACAGGCTGTAATACGAAAATGGAGAAAGGGACAGAATAATGAATACCAAAATAATTCTTGACACTAAATTAGTTGGTAATGTACAAGGCGTTTTTTATGTTCCATCATACCAGCGAGGCTATAGATGGGGCAAAGAAGAAGTCACAAGGCTTTTGGAGGATATATACACCAACGGCAATAAAACTTATTGTCTACAACCGGTTGTTGTAAGAAAAGACGGAGATAGATATGAACTTATTGATGGGCAACAAAGATTAACTACCCTCTTTATACTGCTCCAGTATATCAAAAGAGAGTATAAGCCGAAAATCTCATTGAAGTATGAATTGATATATGAGACAAGAGAAAGTTCTGCAAAGTATTTAAATGATATTAATGAAACCCTGGCGAATTCTAATATCGATTTTTATCATATTTATTATGCTTATAAAGCGATTGATGAGTGGTTTAAGTCTCAGCCGGATAGCGTTGTTGCCGCAGATGACATTTACGGTTATCTTGTAAAATTCGTTAAAATCATTTGGTATGAGGTTGGTGAAGATGAAGACGCAATTTCTTTGTTCACACGTCTGAATATTGGCAAGATTCCGCTAACGAGTGCGGAACTCGTAAAAGCTATTTTTCTCAGTCGTGACAATACGACCGAAATGGACAAAGAAAAACAAGAAGAAATCTCTTTACAGTGGGATAACATTGAAAAAGAACTTCATCATGACCGGCTATGGTATTTTCTTACCAATAGCGCTACAAGTGGATATCAAACAAGAATTGATCTTATTCTCGATTTAATTTCCGGTAAACCGGAGCAGTGCAGAGAAAAATACTATACATTCTTCAAGTTTGATGAAATTAAGAAGAATGAAAAATCATTGGAAGATATTTGGAGAAATATTCAACAGACATTTCTCGTTTTGAAAGACTGGTTTGAGGACCATGAGTATTATCACAAAATAGGCTATTTAATTGCTTCCGGATCCATGACGCTTCAAAAGATTTTTGAATTGTCAAAAGACAAAACCAAGAAAGAATTCAGAGATTCCTTGGATAGCTATATTAAGTCCAGTATAGCAATAAAGGGAAGGAATTACTCCGAACTTAGTTATAAAAACCCCCTGGATTATGAAAAAATCAGTACATTACTGCTTCTTTTTAATGTTGAGTCTGTGCGACAGAATGGTCAAAATTCAGAGTGGTTCCCATTTGATAAATTCAAATATAATTGTGGCAATAAAGTCGTGTGGAGTCTTGAGCATATTCATGCACAGCAGTCAGAAGTTATGCGTACCCAGGAGGTGTGGAAAGAATGGCTAAAGCTCCATATACCTTCGGTTCAGTCCGTCGATAACAATCAGGTTGAACTTATTAAAGATATGCAAGAAGCAATAGAAAAGCCGAAACTTGATGGAACAGAGTTTACCGGATTACAGCAGAGAGTTGTTGAACTGCTGTCCGCAAAGGGAAATACAGAATATTTGCACTCAATCGGAAATATGGCGCTTCTTAATTCAAGTGATAATGCGGCATTAAACAACTCCACTTTTGATGTTAAACGTAACAAAATCATTGAAATGGATAAGATAGGACAGTACATTCCGTTCTGTACGAAGATGGTTTTCTTGAAATACTATACTCCATCTGAAAAAAACCAGCTTCATTTCTAGGGACAGGCAGACAGAATAGCTTATGTTGAGGCAATTAACAGAGTTCTTAAGAATTATCTGACTGATCCGATAATTCTTGAAAAGGAGGACGCATAAATGAGTACAACACTTCACTCATTCATTGATATATTTGATTCGGAGTTTGAAACAGATGGGACTCCGGTTAAAATTAAAAAAATCGTGATCCCAATTATTCAGAGAGATTACGCACAGGGTCGTGAAAATCCGGATGTTAATCGAATGAGGACACGGTTCTTGTCTTCTCTGCATGATGCAATAGACAAGCAGCATCCGATTACCCTCGACTTTGTTTACGGTGATGTTGATGGAAATGGAATAATGACTCCTCTTGACGGGCAGCAAAGATTGACCACACTTTTTTTGTTTCATTGGTATGCTGCAAAAAGAGAAAACATTCCGGAAAGCGAGTGGAAATTTCTTTATAACTTCAGTTATGAGACAAGATACAGTGCACGTTACTTTTGCAAAGATTTAGTGAATTTCGTTCCGGATTTTAGCGAAAGCCTAAAATCTCAAATTATCAATCAGTCTTGGTTCCCACTTGATTGGAAGAAAGACCCTACTATCAGTTCCATGCTGACTATGCTTGATGCCATTGCAGAAAAATTTGCAGACTTACACGATATATGGCAGCATTTGAAAAACGGGGCAATCACATTTTATTTCCTTCCCATCAAAGATATGGGACTGACAGACGAACTCTATATAAAGATGAATTCTCGTGGAAAGCCTTTAACACAGTTTGAGCATTTTAAGGCTGAACTTGAGAGGTGTATCAGAGTTTTGGATAATAATGTAGCAGATCGTGTGATGAGCAAAATAGACAGAGAATGGACCGATTTGCTTTGGCAATATAGAAATAGCAGGAATGGAATCGAAGATGACAGTATTATTGACGACGAGTTTTTGAGGTATTTCAAGTTTGTTTGTGATGTAATTTGCTATAAGCACGGCGAATCGCCTCGAGGAAAGAGTTCTGATGAGTTCGACCTTCTTCAAACCTTTTTTTCAAAAGAAAATAAGAAGGCAAAAGAAAATGACGAGGCAAAAGAAAATGACGAGGCAATAAAAAATATTGAAACAATGGAGTCTTATTTTGACTGCTGGTGCTCTATTCCCGGTTTTACTAATCCGTCTGAGTTTTTGACATCAATAATGTCATACAAACATCAGTTCGGAAAAATTATTGTTTATAACGACAGCTATAATCTGGATATTTTTGAGGATTGTTTACACGGATATTATGATAAAAAGCAATTTCCGTTAAATAGATTTGTATTACTGTATGCAGTTACATATTATCTGCGACATACTTCAATTATAAAGTATTCGGATTTTGCCCGCAGAATTCGTATTGTCAACAATCTGATACAAAATTCTGGTGATGAGGTCAGCGACAGAACTGATCGTAACAGAATGCCGGCTATCCTTGCTCAGACAGAAGCGATAATCGCAACAGGAAAGATTGATGATTCTATTGAAAAAAGCTTTAATGTTAATCAGTTATCAGAGGAGAAAAAGAAAATAGAATTCCTGGATGATAATCCGGGACAAGCCAAAACAATGTTTGAGCTTGAAGATCATCCTATGCTTAAGGGACAGATAGGTATTATTGGAATAGAAAATCTGTCTCTGGCAAATATGTTCGCTAAGTTGTTTACCTGTAACTGGGATAAAATTGACCGTGCACTTATGGCTACGGGTAACTATAGGCAAGAAGAGAAAAATGGATGGCGGTATCAGTGCGCTTCAAAATCTAAGCAGTTTGCATGGGACGAACTGTTCCACAGAAGTGCAAACTACTGTGGATTTGACAATACAAAGAAGATCCTTATCAAGTTACTACAAGGAAACGCAACATTTACCAATGAAATACTTGATGGTATTGCTGATGGTTTTATAGCTAGTTGTACATCCAACTCGACTTATCCATGGCGGTATTACTATGTCAAGTATGACGCTTTCAGACCGGGTAGCTATGGAAAACTACGTAATAGTGAGGCTTCTAAAAAACCATATTTGTTCTCGGTTATGCAGACAAAAACGCAATGGTCTCAGAACACATATATGCCATATTTGAAAATTGTTGACGATTATCATTTGTCTCATTACGATATGGGTCAAAAGCTACTGTATGATGACAGATATATTGTCTGCGAAAACGCTTCCTATAAGGTTAAGAGAATTGAGGACAATTCGATTATTGATACAGTAGAAATCTCTCAAGATAAAAATGGAATTGATAAGGAAGACCGAGTTCAAAAACTAAAGAATTATTTAAGTTCCAAAACGATACCAAAAACGATACCATAATAATTATTGATGAGCTTGTTTTAAGGCAATTTCGGGAGAATAGAATACTGTGCCAATCGGACCGGTTTTCTATATCAAAAGCACCATTATTTTCAACTCCTTTCCCCTCGTGGAAGGTTTGTATGAGACCGGCAAAAGAGTCGCACAATCATTTTACATTGACCCGTATATAAATCGTGAAAATGTTCTATCTCGGAAGATTGACGCATTTGATATTGTGGATTATGCGGCAGAATATGATGACCGTTACCACTGCAAAAACTGCATAGACAATTTTATTCAACCGAGCAAAACAGAGCCGTAAAATGCGGCTCTGTTTTGCTATGCACCAAATATGGTGCGTGGTCTTGGATATAATAAAATCAACAAAATAAACGCCGATTATTTTCGGCACAGGAGGATTTATATGAAAACAAAACAAATCATTTCACTTGCTTTAATGCTCGGGCTATCGGTGACGGTAATCAACGGTTGCGGTACAAAAGAGGATTCTTCTGCAAATAAAAAGGAAGAATCCGCTTATGCCGTATCTTCCGAAAAGAAAGAAGAAAGCATATCAACAACAAAACCGGAAGCAGAGAAAAAAACACACAGTGAATACGTAAAAACATATTCCGTTTATGCCGAACAAGGAGCAGTTGTAACGTGGTATGATTCTCAAACCGGCCAATTCAGATATAAGGATAAATGTGAAACTTGTGGGCAAGTAGCGAGCGGTGAACATAGCGGCGGATTATTTGTCGGAGAGGGATTGTCCTATAATGCCGGATTTACTTGTACCAATTCTGATTGCAGTATGTGGGGAAAGCCTCAGCGTGCTATCATTAGTTGCAGTACAAGCGGTGAATGGATTGAGGTTGACGACTGAAAAGAGTATATAAACAGAAAAACAGCTGTGACTTTTTCACGGCTGTTTTTTGCTTTGGGATAGTGCTTGATATTATGTACCAAATATGGAACATAGCTTTCGGTATAATAAGTTCAAAGAGAATGGCAAAGTATTCAAAGGTGGTTAATAATGAGCAAGAAGCATGAACCTGATAATTTTGAGCAGATGTCCATCTTCGGAATAATGAATCTGTTAGACAACACGGAAAACACATTAAGTTCAGATGATATATCAAAGATTATTGATAAGTTATCAGATGCAAAACGAAAAAGAGAATCTATCGAAGCTAAGAAGAGACGGCAAGAAGAGCGTGAGAAAAGGGAAAGAGAAGCTCGTGAAGCAAAGGAACGTAAGGAAGCCCATATCAGAGAAGTTACAAGCATGGACCTTCCGCTCGACTGGGAAAATGTGTTCAATCAGGATGTAAGGACTCAGGGAGTTCACGCTGATAGCATTTCCGATGGCCTTATGTACAGTCTGTCTAATCTCGGACGGGTTGATATTGAATATATTTCTTCAATAACAGGAGAGGACTACAAGACAATTATCTGTGCGCTGAAAGGCTCTATTTATCAGAACCCGGAAACTTGGGGCGAGTGCTTCTATAAAGGCTGGGAAACCTCTGAGGAATATCTGTCCGGCAACATGATAAGAAAATGGAAGGCAGCTAAAGAAGCCGATAAAGAATACAACGGATATTTTGCTGAAAATATAAAGGCAATTGAAAAAGTCATTCCCCCGACCGTAGCGACAAATGATATTTATATTACGCTTGGTTCTCCATGGGTTCCTGCTGATGTAATTGACGATTTTATAGAGTATCTTCTTGGCGATTGGCGCAGACACTGGTATAGCATCAATGATGAAAAAGATTTCCATACTAAACACGATGAATTGACCGGCACTTGGGAAATACCATTCAAAAGCAGATGTAATCACGACGTTAAGGTAACACGAACGTATGGTACTGACAGAATAAACGCCCTTCATATTCTCGAAAGGACATTAAATATGAAGTCGGTAGCTGTTACCGATGAGGTTGTATGTAATACAAATTCATCAGGCAAGAAAAGAGTTATTAACCAGTCTGAAACCATTCTCGCCATTGAAAAGCAAAATAAAATGATTAAAGCGTTCCAGAAGTGGGTTTGGGAGGATGACGCAAGAAAAGAAAGACTTGAAAGGATTTTTGAGAACAATTTCAGTTGTATTCGCAGAAGAATTTTTGACGGATCGTTTTTGCGGTTTCCTGATATGTCTGCGCAGATAAACCTTTATCCTTACCAAAAGGATGCGGTGGCACGCATCATCTTTACGCCGAACACGCTTCTTGCTCACGACGTCGGTGCCGGAAAAACCTACGTTATGATCGCTGCTGCAATGGAAATGCGCCGTATGGGGTTGTCTGAAAAGAATATGTTTGTCGTTCCTAATAACATAGTCGGTCAATGGAAAAACATTTTCCATGAAATGTATCCAAGTGCTGATATTCTTTGTGTTGACCCGAAAAGTTTTGCACCCTCAAAAAGAGAAAGTGTTCTCGAAAGAATACGAGACAATGACTTCGATGGTATTATTATAGCGTACAGTTGCTTTGAGCAGATTCCGTTGTCAAAAGGATATTATCAAAACCTGCTTATTGATGAGCAGAAACATATCGCAGAAATAGCGGGCAAAAAGAACAAAGCCACTTCTCGTTTGAAGAAAAAGCAAGAGGCGGTTTCAAAAGCTTTATCCGAACTTTCCGTTGCAATGGATGATTTGTATAACGGCGTGTATTTAGATGATTTGGGAATAACAAGACTCTTTGTAGATGAGGCACACAATTTCAAAAACGTCCCGCTTGAAACAAAGACGAACAACGTTCTCGGTATTAACAGCACCGGATCTAAAAGATGTCAGGATATGATGGACAAAGTACACATGATTCAGAAAAAGAACGACGGAAAAGGCGTTGTACTTGCAACCGGCACACCTATTACCAATTCAATTACCGATGCGTATATCATGCAGCGATACCTTCAGAGCGGTGAACTCAGTATGCTCGATCTTCAAAGCTTTGACAGCTGGATAGGAATGTTTGCCGAGAGAGTTACGGAATTTGAGGTTGACGTTGATACGAGTACGTACAGACTTGCAACACGTTTCGCCAAATTCCATAACCTCCCAGAATTAACGTCTCTTCTCTCGTCCGTTGCCGATTTTCATCAGGTTGATGAATCTGCAGACATACCGGCGTTTGACGGATACAACGATGCACTCGTGTCAAAAACTCCTGCGTTCGCCGCATATCTTGCAGATATCTCTACAAGAGCGGATGACGTCAGGAACGGACGTATAAGCAGGAAAGACGATAATATGTTGAAAATCACGACAGACGGACGAAAGGCGGCTCTGGATTTAAGACTTGTCGATCCTATGGCGTCATTCACATATCAGTCGAAGGTGGCTCGCTGTTCCGAAAACGTTGCGGATATCTATTTCAAAACTTCGGCTGATAAGAGCACACAGATTATTTTCTGTGATACTTCAACTCCGAAAGCCGGTTTTAACATTTATACCGAACTCAAGGACAGACTGGTATTACATGGAGTTCCGGAGAGCAAAATCGCTTTCGTTCACGATGCAGAAACCGAGACGAAGAGATCTCTGTTGTTTGCAAAAGTCAGGAGCGGGGATATCCGAATCCTTATCGGTTCAACCTACAAGCTCGGTCTTGGTGTGAACGTTCAGGAAAGACTGATTGCTCTTCACCATATTGATGTTCCGTGGAGACCGGCAGATATGACACAGCGTGAAGGAAGGATTCTTCGTCAAGGCAATACAAACAGCAAAGTATATATCTATCGTTACATCACAGAGGGTAGTTTTGATGCATACTCATGGCAGCTTCTCGAAACGAAACAACGCTTTATATCCGAGCTGCTGTCCGGCTCTTTAACAGAACGAAGCGGCACGGATATTGCAGATACCGTCTTGGATTACGCAGAGGTCAAAGCTCTTGCTGTTGGTAATCCTTTGGTTAAACAGCGTGTCGAAGCCGCCAATGAACTGACAAGATATATGGCTCTGCAGAGCAAACTGGTTGAATCAAGGATAAGACTTGAAAAAGAGCTTCTTGAAATGCTGGGGCAGATACACAATCAAATCGACTTGATAGAATACTGCAAACAGGATCTTGCTTTCTATACAGAATGGAGAAAGATTAATCCTCCGGTTGAGGATAGCAAGCTGAAAAAAGAAGAAGCGGAAAAGCGTAAAACGCTTCGTGAGTTTATCGGTACTGCGATAAGGGAACACGTTCTGGAGACCAAAGAGAAAACACTTACGTCATATCGTGGATTCGACATTGTACTTCCCGCCAATATGACGCTTGAAAAGCCTTATGTGTGGTTGAAAAAGAGTGGGAAATACTACGTTGAACTCGGAGATACGGATATAGGAAACCTTATCAGGATTGATAATTATCTCGACTCTCTCGAAGATCATTTCAGTAAACTGATGCTGAATCTCGAAAAGCTCCGGGAAAAAGAGAAAGATATTCGATTTGAACTGTCAAAAGACGAAAGTTATACCGACCAAATCGAAACATACAAGAATAAAGTCAAAAAACTTGATAAAAAATTAGGAGTAGATAAGAAATGAACGATATTAAAATGACAAATATCCCTTCTATGGCGGTAGGTAAAATGGTGAATCAGCTGAGCGAGGCATACAGCACTGTTATCAACAACGGGCTTCCAATCAGAACAATGCCTTCCGTTATGCTTTGGGGACCTCCCGGTGTTGGTAAATCGCAGGCAGTTCGTGAGATTGCAAATGAAATTGGCGCGAGAACCGGCAAAAGTGTCAATGTGACCGATGTAAGACTGCTTCTTTTCAATCCGATTGATTTACGAGGAATACCCACAGCAAATGCGGATAAAACACTTGCGATATGGCTGAAGCCGCAGATATTTCAGATGGACGCCAGTGATGATATTGTCAATATTCTGTTTCTTGATGAAATCTCCGCAGCTCCTCAGTCTGTTCAGGCGGCGGCCTATCAGATAACACTCGACCGTGTTGTAGGAGAACACAAGCTTCCTGAAAACTGTATCGTTATCGCCGCCGGTAACAGAACGACAGATAAATCAGTGGCGTTCAAAATGCCTAAAGCACTTGCAAACCGTTTGATGCACATCGAAGTTGAGGGCAGCTTCAAGTCGTGGAAAGAATGGGCTGTAACATCCGGCATCAATGACAAAGTGATCGGATTCCTTTCTTTCAGACCAAACTATCTTATGGGATTCGATTCGGGAAGTGAAGACCTTGCGTTTCCCACGCCACGTGCCTGGGAGATGGTCAGCAACATTCTTAACGGCATCAGTGACAACATTGACGATATGTATTCGTTAATAGCGGGAATCGTCGGCTCCGGTGTTGCGGTTGAATTCAGGACATGGGCAAAGGTGTATAAGGATTTGCCGTCGATTGAAGAAATCTTCGACGGTAAAATGCCTTCCATGCCGAAAAACACAGATGCAATGTATGCTTTAACCGCCTCTATGAGCTGTTATGCCCGTACTCATAAAAACGAACTGAGCCGAATTGCCAACTCAATTCGTTATGCGGATAAAATGCCTCCGGATTTCAGCGCAGTTCTCCTGAAAGATTATATGCACATTGAAAAAGATTTCAAGCAAACACTTTTGACCATTCCGGAATTCAGTAAATGGCTGCAGACAAAAGGAGGTCTGATGAATGGTTCTGTCAAATGAAAAGAAAAAAGAATATGTGAAGCGACTTGTAATGTCTCGTATGCGCCTGCTCATAAACAATGGCTTCTACGGCTTGCTGTTAATGCACATGATTTATTCGATTGATGAAAACTGTGAAACAGCAGCCACAGACGGGCACCGGATATTCTTCGGACCGAAGTTTCTGGACGAACTCAGTGATTCGGAACTTGATTTCATTATGATGCACGAGATACTTCATGTCGTTTTGCAACATTGTATGCGCCAGGGGGATTATGATAGCGAACAATTCAACATTGCCTGTGATATCGTTGTCAATTCAAATATTCTGTTGTCAAATAACATGAACAGAAACTCAATCAAGCTGAGAAAATACGGAGAATCCATGCACATAGCTCCCGATGGGAAAGAGGGATATGAGTACACTGCAGAACAGATCTATGCGATGCTTCCCCCTATGCCAAAAGGCAAAACACCGAAACCTTCTCTTGGAGCTAGTTGGGATGATCATACCCGTTGGTCTGGTTCAAGTGAAGAAAACAATGGAGGATTTGGTGGAGAAAATGAGTATTTGCGAGAACAATGGGAAAAATGGCTGATTGATGTATGCGAAGTGATTTCAATAAGAGATTCAACAAAATCATTCGGCGGAGGACCTGTTCTTGCTCAAAGAATACTAAAACAGATCAGAAAGGGGCAGATTGATTGGAGAGAGATACTAAACAATTTTGTTCAAGAAGAGATTACTGACTATTCATTTACTCCACCAGATCGCAGGTTCGATGATAGTCCGTTCTTTTTGCCGGACTATAATGAAAAGGAAGAATCAATCGGTAATATCTGGTTCGTTATTGATACATCTGGGTCAATTAGCGATGATGCAATAAAAGCTGCATATTCGGAGATATGCAGTGCAATTGATCAATTCAACGGGAAACTAAGCGGAATACTAAGTTTTACTGAAAGCTATGTTACAGATCCAGTACCGTTTTCAAGTGTTGATGAACTTATGAGTATAAAACCAGTTGGTGGCGGAGGAAACGATTTTTCAGATATTTTTAGATATATGAAAAATCATATGTTAAATGAGTTGCCTTCTCAAATAATTATCATAACTGACGGGTATGATAGCTTCCCACCAGAAGAAGCAGCGATGGAAATTCCGGTCTTATGGTTGCTGAATAATAAAAACGTGGATCCCCCTTGGGGAAAAATTGCACGAATAGTAGTATGAAGGAGTCTTAAGATTGTTTTACCTCCTGATTGCTTGAAAATCAAATGACGATGTATTGCACGAAAAAACGGTATGATCCCAAACTTTGATGTGTTATAATAAAGTAGTAATGTTCGATGTTTACGCTTTTTTGACCTGACCGGAAACCGTTAAATCCGGCGAAAAAGAAACGCACCAAATAAGGTACATAGATAAGATTATAATTATAATGAAAAATAAAGAGAGGAAGATTTTAATGAAATTATCATCTGCCGAAGGTGCAAAGCTGCTTAAGAAGCTTAAATCCGAATACGATGCGCTCAAATCAAAAGAAAGTATTTCAAGCACATTTTTAGCAAGTGTCGGAGAAAATCCTGAATCGGTCAGACCGAAATACGATTATAAGGAATCAAAAGCCGAACTTAACAGCTTAGCTCTTAAAATCCGAAAATTAAAACATGCTATCAATCTTTTCAACACGACAACTGTTATTCCCGGATACGACATCACTATTGACGAAATGCTTGTATTTCTCCCTCAGCTATCGGCTAAAAAGCAAAAGCTATCTGAAATGGCGTCAAGATTACCGAAAGCCCGTGAAGAGCAAGAATACGGCAGAGCAAGTAATATTATCGACTATCGCTATGTAAATTATGACATCGACGAAGTAACAAAAGACCTGCTTGCCGTAACAGATGAATTATCCGACGCACAGCTTGCGCTTGATTTAATCAATCACTCCGCAACATTTGAGGTGGAGCTTTAAGCATTTTCCGATGGTAAGATTCAACTGAATAATTTATACGGAATATGGGTAGTTTAATGATTATTTGTTCTTGATTTATTTCTTTGTTATTTTGATTTTGTTCATGTATAATGTTAAAGACTGCGGAAAACAAACGATTGGATTTTTCCATAAAAACTTTTATCACGGCAAGACTAAAGTACGGTTATAGGTCTTGCTTTATGCTGACAATTTATACGGTTTCGGAATAATTACACAGATTAAGCGGCAGTCTTAATCGAAAAAACTCTGTAATACGGCATTCAATAAGTGAGGCTTAAATGATATATGTAACTTCCGATTTACACGGACTTGAAATCACAAAGTTAAAAGCACTTCTTAAAAAAGCGTGTTTTAACGAAAACGATAGGTTATTTGTTTTGGGCGATGTCATCGACCGCCAAAATGACGGCGGCGTTGCAATTTTAATATGGTTATCGGAACAACCGAATGCACAGCTGATTTTAGGAAATCACGAAGCGATGCTTTTATCCTGTGATTTTGTATTTAACGAAATTACGGAGGAAAGTATCAAGCATTTTGACAAAGAGCAAACGGAACTTCTGAATAACTATATGTTAAGCGGAGGCGACGTTACCTTAAAAGCATTAAGAAAACTCCAAAACGAATCACCGGAAACGCTTTGCAATATTATCGGTTATCTGAAAGAAGCGCCGCTTTACGAAATCGTGACCGCCGGAGGAAAGAATTTTCTGCTTTGCCATTCCGGACTCGATAATTTTTCGCCCGAAAGAAGCCCGGCGGACTATACCGCTGATGAACTTATCTGGGCTTGGCCTGAACTGACCGACCGCTATTTTGATGATTGTATAACTGTTTTCGGCCATACACCGACAAAAAGCTACGGTGAAAAATACAATGGCAAAATTCTTAAAACCGATACCTGGATAGATGTTGATGTAGGTGTGCCTTATGGAAATAATCCATGCCTTTTGCGACTTGATGACCTGAAAGAATTTTACCTGTAAAATTCAGCTTTATAGCGCAATCTTACCGTTTGTCGAGTACATTTTCCTGATTGTTCTGTTTCGTTGCTTTATGTTTATCCTGCGACATCCGATTGACTTCCCCTCAAAAACCCGCTATAATAAATCTATACAAGCAGGAGGACTTCCAATGGACGATAAATTTACTGTCAGAAAAGCGACCGAAAACGACATAAGCCTTATAGAAAATCTGATAAAAGGTCTTGCCGCATACGAAAAAAGACCGCAGGATATGACTGCCGCACAGGAGGATTTGCGTTATCTTCTCTTTGAAAGGAACATAGCTGCTGCGCTTATCGCAGAACTCAACGGCGAGCCGGTCGGATATGCTGTTTATTACCCCGTATTCGCCTCATTTGCGGCAAAGGCGGGAGTGCATCTTGAAGATCTGTTTTTAAAGCCTGAAAAACGCAGGAGCGGACTCGGAACAAAGTTCTTTTCTGAAGTAGAGAAATTTGTAAAGCAGGACGGATTTTCATATATAGAGTGGAGCTGCCTTGACTGGAACGAGCCTGCAATCAATTTTTATAATAAAATCGGTGCAGAAGAGGAACACGGAAGAAGATATTTTTCTTACAGCTTATAACAAACTTATAACAAATAGGAGCAGTTGCGATGCTGCCGGAAATGAAGCTCCGCCTTTACGGCGGGGCAATTATTTTTACCCGTGCATTTTGCATTAAAATCATCTTGAAATTTGCCGTAAGATATGATAAAATTAACTTAACAGTACGGCAAACCGGATTTCAAGGAGTAATTTATGGAAAGATATAAGGATAAACAATTATCGGCTTACGAGAGAGCGGCGGCACTTGCCGATACGCTGAGTACGGAGGAACAGGCACAGCAGCTGAAATATGACGCACCTGCCATAGAAAAGGCAGGGCTTCCGTCTTATAACTGGTGGAACGAGGGGCTTCACGGCGTGGCAAGAGCAGGAACGGCTACGGTTTTTCCACAGGCTATTGCACTTGCGGCGGCTTTCGATAAGGATATGATGTGTCGTGTCGGCGAGGTGGTTTCCACAGAAGCGAGGGCAATGTATAACAGCGCCGCAAAACACGGCGATACCGACATATATAAAGGCCTTACATTATGGGCGCCGAATATAAATATATTCCGTGACCCACGCTGGGGCAGAGGGCATGAAACCTACGGCGAGGATCCGTACCTGACCTCAAGGCTCGGCGTGAACTTCGTAAAGGGCATACAGGGAGAAGAAAAATACCTCAGAGCCGCCGCCTGCGCAAAGCATTTTGCTGTACACAGCGGTCCCGAGTCGCTTCGCCACGAGTTTGACGCAAGGGTAAGCGAGAAGGATCTGGAAGAAACCTATCTGCCTGCATTTAAAGCGCTTGTAAAAGAGGGCAGGGTCGAAGGTGTTATGGGTGCATATAACAGGGTGAACGGCGAGCCTTCGTGTGCGTCTGAAAAGCTGATGGGAAAACTGCGTGAATGGGGCTTCGACGGCTATTTTGTGTCGGATTGCGGGGCTATAAGGGATTTTCATACTAACCACAAAATCACCGACACAGCACCGCAGTCTGCGGCAATGGCGCTGAAGGCCGGTTGTGACGTTAACTGCGGAAATACATATCTGCATATTCTGGCGGCGCTTGAAGAAGGGCTTATAACAAAGCAGGATATACGCACTGCCTGTATTCACGCATTACGGACAAGAATAAGGCTCGGACAGCTCGACGATAACGAGTTTGACGACCTGCCGTTTGATATTATCGCCTGTGACGGCAATAAAGCGTTATCGCTTGAAGCGGCGGAGAAATCAATGGTGCTTTTGCATAATGACGGCATACTTCCGCTTGACAAAAGCAGGATAAGCTCGATAGCCGTAATAGGACCGAATGCGGACAGCCGTGCGGCATTGCTCGGAAACTATGAAGGTACGCCCGACAGAAGCGTTACATTCCTTGAGGGAATACAGGACGCATTTGACGGCAGGGTATACTATGCGGAGGGCTGTCAGCTTTTCCGTGACAGAACGCAGGGTCTTGCACTGCCCGGCGACAGATATGCCGAGGCGGTTGCGGCGTGCGAGGCGGCAGATGTCACTGTTGTATGTGTGGGACTTGACTCTACTCTTGAGGGCGAGGAGGGCGACACAGAAAACAAGTCGGGGGATAAGCCGGATCTCAGATTGCCTGAGGTTCAGCGAGTGCTTCTGCAGAAGCTGAAAGACACGGGAAAGCCGCTTATAATAGTTCTTGCGGCAGGAAGCAGTGTGAATACCGAATGCGAGGGGAACGCCCTTATAAATGCGTGGTATCCCGGTCAGTACGGCGGAAAGGCACTTGCGGAGATACTTTTCGGGGAGGTTTCACCGTCCGGTAAGCTCCCGGTCACTTTCTATAAATCGGCGGATATGTTACCCGATTTCACCGACTATTCAATGAAGAACAGGACATATCGCTTCTGTGACGATGAAAGCAACGTGCTTTATCCTTTCGGCTACGGACTTACTTATTCGCACTTTGAATGCGGCGATATTTCGTACAAGGACAATACGCTTGCCGTTAATGTTACCAATACGGGAAGCAGAAGTGCGGAGGACGTTCTGCAGGTCTATATAAGGAGCGAAAACGGGGTGAAAAATCACAGCCTTTGCGCATTTGAGCGTGTTTCGCTGTTTGACGGGGAAAGCAGGACGATAAGCATCAATATTCCCGAAGGTGCGTTTGAAACGGTTGACGATAACGGCGTAAGAGCGGTAAGAAGCGGCAGATATACGTTGTACGCAGGCTTCACACAGCCGACACAGCTAAGCGAGAAGCTGTACGGCGGAAGGTGCGTATCGGTCGAAATAAGCATATAAAATAATGACGGCGGAAAAGCTTTTGCTTTTCCGCCGTATTTCAATATCTGAATCCTCCGATGAACGAAAGCGTTTGTGCGGCTGTCTGCGAGCCTTTACTCATAGCCGTTTCTATGTTCCCGTCAGCAAGATAGCTTGCTATAAAGCCTGCCTGATAGCTGTCGCCGCAGCCGGTGGTATCTGTTACTTCGGATACCTCAGCGGCGGCACAATGATAAGCCGTGCCTTTTGAAAAGGCGGTACTTCCGTTTTCTCCGAGCGTTACGATAAAGACCGTATTGGGATATTTTGAGGAAAGCTGTTTCGCTTTTTCAAGCGTAGGTTCATCTCCGCTTATAAACAAAAGCGATATGCAGTCAAGGTATTTTTCTATCGTGTCAAAATCCCTGCAAATATCAAAATCAACGCTCAGCGGAAAACGCTTTTCACGGCAGCAGTCTATTACATCGTTGAAATTCGGTCCGGAAAAGGTGGTATGCACCATATCCGACGAATGCAATAATTCCCTGTCAGACGCAGATAGGGCAAAGCTTGAGAACACTCCGCCGTTCCACGAATCGTCTTTATAATAACGGTCGCCGTCAGGGGTAAGGTAGGTGCGGTTCGAGGCAGTATCTCCGTTTTCCGTTCTGATATGAGTTTTATCGATGTTGAAATCTTTTATGCTGTCAAGGACGGTTTTACCGTAGCTGTCATTTCCCACAGCGCCGATTATATAGACCTTCGCATCTGTAAGCCGTGATATTGTTGCGGCAAAATTAAGCGATTCGCCTCCGGGCATTATCGTTTTGTCGAATATGTCGACGCACATACAGGTAAGAGTTGTTATTATCATAATGATCGCTCCTTGTCGGTTATGAGTATATAATACCGCTAAATCGGTTTGCAGTCAAGTATTTATAAGAAATTTTCAGATTTTACTTGACAAAGCGGCTCTCTTTGTGTATAATATATCAGGTGGCTGTAAACCAAAATAGCATTACACTGCTTGAAACGGCACAACAAAAAGGTTTGCGGGATTTACGGCTTGTAAGTCGGCAGTGAATCGCTTAAGTCAGTATGACTGTTACCGTGAATACGGACAAAGGAGCATACGAAGGACGCAAGAAAATCGGAGCGTGGGTAAGTCTGTATGACTGTTATCGTGAATACAGACGGACGAAGGAGCGGCAAAATGTCAAAGAATATCGAAAACGCAATACTGCTCGATACCTACGGCAGTATGCTTACCGAAAAGCAATATGATACGCTCAGCCTTTACTATGACGAGGATCTGTCACTTTCCGAGATTGCCGAGAATATGGGTATCACAAGACAGGGCGTTCACAAGTGCATACGCACAGCGGAGGAATATCTCACTCAGCTTGAGGAAACACTCGGATTTGCACAAAAGTACCGCAATGTCTGCGATTTATGCGATAAGCTGACAGCTCTTACAGATGAGAATGTCGGCAGTGCCGATGAAAAAGAGAAAATGAAATCTATTATAGAAGATATAAAGAATGCGATATAAAGAGGAGGTTGGCTGATGGCATTTGAAGGACTTTCGGACAAGCTCGGAAAAGTATTCAGCAAGCTGAAAAATCACGGTAAGCTGAATGAAAAAGATGTAAAGGAAGCTATGCGTGAGGTCAAGATGGCATTGCTTGAAGCGGATGTCAGCTTCCCTGTAGTAAAGGACTTCGTTGCAAAGGTAAGTGAACGTGCTGTAGGCAGTGAGGTAATGAACAGCCTTACTCCCGCACAGCAGGTAATAGATATAGTACACGATGAGCTGATAAAGCTTATGGGTACGGATACGGCAAGGATTGATTTCCCCTCGAAGCCTCCGTGCGTTATTATGATGTGCGGTCTGCAGGGTGCAGGTAAAACAACTCATACCGCAAAGCTTGCAAAGTATCTTAAAAAGCAGAACAGAAGACCGCTTCTCGTAGCCTGCGATATTTACCGTCCCGCCGCTATCGATCAGTTGAAGGTGGTCGGTGCTTCGGTTGACGCTCATGTATTTGAGATGGGACAGACAAATCCCGTGAAGATAGCGAAAGAGTCGATAAAATACGCAAAGGACAACGGCTTTGACGTTGTTATCCTTGATACCGCAGGCCGTCTGCATATAGATGAAGACCTGATGAAAGAGCTTAAGGACATAAAGGCTGAGGTTCAGCCGAATGAGATATTGCTCGTTGTTGACTCTATGACCGGTCAGGACGCTGTAAACGTTGCAAAATCGTTCAACGATATGCTTGACATTACAGGCGTTATCCTTACAAAGCTGGACGGCGATACACGAGGCGGTGCGGCTCTGTCGGTTCTCTCGGTTACAGGCAAGCCGATAAAGTTTGCAGGTGTCGGTGAGAAGACAGACGACCTTGAGCAGTTCCACCCCAACCGTATGGCTGACAGAATACTCGGTATGGGCGATGTGCTTTCACTCATCGAAAAGGCAAAGATAAATGTTGATGAGAAGGAGCAGGAAAAGCTGGCAAAGCGTCTGCAGGAAAACAAGTTCGATATGAATGACCTGTACGCACAGTTTGAACAGATTGAGAAGATGGGTAGCATCTCATCTCTTATAAAGATGATTCCCGGTGTTGCGGGAAAGGTCAAGGAAGAAGATATAGACGAGCGCAGAATGTATCGCACTAAGGCTATTATCTCATCAATGACAAAAAAAGAGCGTGAAAAGCCCTCTATCATTGACGCAAAGCGTAAGCGCAGAATTGCGGCGGGCAGCGGCACAAAGGTCGAAGATGTAAATCAGCTTCTCAAGCAGTTTGACGGTATGCAGAAGATGATGAAGCAGATGGGACTTAAGGGCGGCAAAAAACGCAAGTTCCCGAAGTTCCCCATGGGCGGAATGGGCGGAATGAACGGCATGGGCGGTTTCCCGATGTAAGCCGTTCAGGATTACAGGTAATTCATAGTGGTTGACAATTAATGCTTGACAATACACTTTGATTATAAAAACTAAAACTTTAAATTTTTTATGAGGTGAACAAAATGGTAAAGATCAGATTAAGACGTATGGGCGCTAAGAAGGCTCCTTTCTACAGAGTTGTAGTTGCAGATTCACGTTACCCCAGAGACGGACGTTTCATTGAGGAAATCGGCTACTACGATCCTACAAAGGAACCCTCTGTTGTATCTATCGACAAGGAAAAGGCTGACAAGTGGCTCGCTAACGGCGCTCAGCCCACAGATACAGTTAAGAAGCTCCTTAAGATCGCTGCTGAAAAGTAATCGCTGTTTCTGAAAGGAAAATAAAATGGAAAAATTGCTTATCGCTATGGTGGAAGACCTTGTAGATGACAAGTCCGCCATCCGGGTAACAGTTGACGAGCCTAAAGAGGACGGAACTGTTGTTTATCATCTGCACGTTGCTCCCGATGATATGGGACGTGTAATAGGCAAGCAGGGAAGAATAGCTAAGGCTATCCGTACCATTATGCGTGCAGGAGCAGTAAGATACAACCAGAAGGTTATGGTTGAGATCGATTGACGCACATCTGAATTGAACGTAAAACCCCGACTTTTGAAAGGTCGGGGTTTCGTTTATTAACTGAATGTTAACTTTACTGATTTTTTGTTCCTGAGGGTTATCCGCATTCGACAGTTTTCACAAAAAATCTATTCACTTCGGCAAACGGCAATTTATTTAATTGACTTTAATTAACAGATATTATATAATAAAATCGGAGTATAGGATATTGTGGCGGAAAATGCAATATCCCAAGACAGAATTTTAAACAGAACAGCATCATAATATTGATTATAAATCGGAGAATAATATGGAACATTTCGGAATTGAATATTGGTTATTTACGTTCTGTATATATTGTATGGCAGGCTGGGTGCAGGAATCGACTATCGAGTCGCTGTATCACAGACGGCCGATAAACAGAGGCTTCCTCAGAGGCCCATATATTCCTATATACGGTGTCGGCGGACTGCTCCTGCTGTTTATCTGTCATCCGTTCAGAGATAACGGATTTCAGGTTTTCTTTGTGGCTCTTATTGCCTGCACGGCGCTTGAATACTTCACAGGCTGGCTTATGGAAACTATGTTCGGTAAGCAGTTCTGGGATTACAGTATGTTCAGGATAACCTATAAAAACAGAATATCGCTGGTGTCCTCGCTTTTCTGGGGCGTAATGGGATTGTTCGTTACATACGTTGTTTCGGACATTACATTGTATGTGCTTAACAATCTGCCGTATCAGTTTATATGTATTGCAGGTACGGTCATATCGCTGGTTATGGCGATTGATTTTCTCGGCACGGCAAGAAAGCAGATTGATGTCGATAAGCTGAGAAGCACATTCAGTATAAGCAACATAAGCACTCATATTATGCGCTTTGATGTGATTGCGTCACGCATTCCGGGCATAAAAGCAAGAACCGGTGAAAAAAAAGAAGAGGATTCTGCCGAGTATAACGGCGATGATGAGAATGATGACAGATAAGAACACGTTTGTGCTTACAGACGATGACCGCAGATTTATAAAAACAGCAAGAAAGATACTTGCAAACGAAAAGGTACAGCAGATGAAGCAGTATGTTCAGCACGGCGATGTTTCCACCTATGAGCATTGCCTTATGGTCTGCCTGTATGCTTATATGTATGCAAAGAAGCTTAAGCTGAAGATAAATATCGAGGCGCTTGTAAAAGGTGCGCTTCTGCACGATTTTTTCCTTTATGACTGGCACAAGGGCGCATTCACAAGGGACGGTCTGCACGGATTCTCACATCCCGTGACCGCCGAACGTAATGCAAGGAACACGTTTTCTCTGACGGTTAAAGAGCGTGGGATAATAATAAATCATATGTGGCCGCTGACATTGACCAGACTTCCGAGAAGTAAGGAAGCGTGGCTGGTATGCTGGGCGGATAAGTATTGCTCGCTTAAAGAAACATTGCTTAAAAAGCCGTATTGAAACGAATATTAAAGCCTGCACGGAATGATTTTTGTTCGTGCAGGCTTGTGTTTAATACGATTTATTTCACGGTAAAATATTTCTGCGTGTGGCTCCGTTTGGATTTCGGTTCTGTCAGGGCAAGTGCACCGTCTTCGACCAGAGGGTCTACATAACGTTTTATACAATAAGATACAGATGCCATTCCGAGATATTCGGCAATTTCCTTTTTTGATCTTGGGGTAACGCAGAAATCAAAACGCCAAGGATACATCCACCAATAGCATTGTTAAGCGAGGCTCCAAGGAACAATCCTGCAACTCCACACAAAATAGATACAACTGTTCTAAACTTGTTCATATTCGCCCTACATTAAATATCCTGATTCTTCTGCTTGTTACGCTTCTTGTTACACAACGAACCTAAGAGCATACCGATTGCAGAAATTATTGCACCGGCTACAATCATTCCCCAATCCGGTGCATTCAGCTTGTCAAAAGCAATGTTGTTTGCCATTTTAAATGTTCCGTATTCAGCCAGCATATACATCACTCCGAAGAAAAGGGTGAATGCCCATTTTCCTTTTTTCCAAAAGTCATTTTTGCCGATAACAATGGACACAACGAATGTAGTTACAGGAAGAATAATCCAAAGGAACATCAAACTATAACCCATAGCATCACTTCCGCTTGTAAAGAACCAGAACACAATCATGGCAATCGCCCATACAAGCATATAAGATAGGATGGTAATAATTTTGTTTCTGTTAGCGTTGCTTTTTACAACATTTGTACTTTCTTCGAGATAATCATAATAGGTCTTCATTTTTTGCTCTCCCTTCAATAAATAGTCAAGAGAGACTTCGTAGCAATCGCTCATTTTAATGACACTTATGATATCCGGATAGGATTTTTCATTTTCCCAATTTGAGATGGTCTGACGACTCACTCCCAATA
>ERZ1027054.85-NODE-85-length-43451-cov-11.461056_pt1 | contig 43451 bp, 41 predicted proteins | sample MGYA00519284_ERZ1027054 | MGnify/ENA primary metagenome ERZ1027054 (study PRJEB26926, sample SAMN06164568) | human gut metagenome | biome: ENVO:00009003; feature: ENVO:2100002; material: ENVO:00002003 | host: Homo sapiens | place: USA | collected 2012 ... | reverse complement strand
TCGTGGGCTCGGAGATGTGTATAAGAGACAGGTTGCCGCACTGGTCGTTGACCACCTCCAGCTTGCCGAACTTTTTGCCCGCGTTCACGATGGTCTTGACAAAGTTTTTGCCGTAGTAGCTGTACAGCCACGCGGTGCGCACGATGAAGTGGCGGTGGCAGAACCGCTCCACATACTTTTCGCCCATGAGCTTGGTAGAGCCGTAGGCGCTGATGGGCCCGGGCAGGGTGGCTTCATCCTGCGGGATGCCGCCGTTCTCCCGACCGGAGAACACATAGTCGGTGGAAACGTGCACCAGCCGTGCGCCGGTCTTTTCGGCAGCCTGTGCCAGATTGCGGGGGCCAAGGGCGTTTGCCTTAAAGGCATCGTCGTGGTGCACCTCGCACCCGTCCACGTTGGTGTAGGCGGCGCAGTTGATGATGATATCCGGGCGGTTGCGCCGCACGAACTCGTCCACCATCCTGTAGTTGGAGATATCCAGTTCCGGCAGATCCACCGGGATCACCGTAGCGTTGAGCAGCTTTTCGGGGATGGGGCCCAGCTCGCTGCGGCCCTCCTGCAGCTGTTTGAGCAGCTCTGTGCCCAGCTGCCCCTTGCAGCCTGTGACAATGATTTTCATACCAATGTGCCTTTCCTTATGCTTAGTAGCGCAGCTTGCCGTCGGCCACGTTCTTCAGATGCTGGCCGTAGGGGCTCTTGCCGTAGCGCTCGGCGCTTTCCAGCAAGGTGTCGCGGTCGATCCAGCCGTACTTGAAGGCGATCTCCTCCGGTGCGCTGATCTTGATGCCCTGACGCTTCTCGATCATGTGCACAAAGTCGGCAGCCTCCACAAGGCTTTCCATCGTGCCGGTGTCCAGCCATGCAAAGCCGCGGCCCAGCAGCTGCACATCCAGCTCGTCCTTCTTCAGGTACATATCGTTCAGGGTGGTGATCTCCAGCTCGCCGCGGGCAGAGGGCTTTACCTGCTTTGCCATCTGCACCACTTCCTTGTTGTAGAAGTACAGGCCGGTGATGGCGTAGTTGGACTTGGGATGCTGGGGCTTTTCCTCCACGCTGAGCACCTTGCCGTCCTTGTCGAACTCCACAATGCCAAAGCGCTCGGGGTCCTGCACATAGTAGCCGAACACGGTGCAGCGGCCCTTGTTCTCTGCGTTGGCCACGGCGCTCTTGAGCAGCTTGGAGAAGCCGTTGCCGTAGAAAATGTTATCGCCCAGGATCATGGCGCAGCAGTCGTCGCCAATGAACTCCTCGCCCAGAATAAAGGCCTGTGCCAGACCATCCGGGGAGGGCTGCACCTTATACTGCAGATGGATGCCGTACTGGCTGCCATCGCCCAGCAGCGCCTCAAAGCGGGGCGTATCGGTAGGGGTAGAGATGATCAGGATATCCTGAATGCCCGCCAGCATAAGGGTGGACAGCGGATAGTAGATCATGGGCTTGTCGTAGACCGGCAGCAGCTGCTTGCTGGTGACCATGGTCAAAGGATAGAGCCGTGTGCCGGCACCGCCGGCGAGAATAATGCCTTTCATACTTGTGCACTCCTTTTTTCTTATAAAAAGATGTGCAGCTTAATTCAAAGCGGAGCTGCGTCCGCTGTAAACAATTTTGGGTCTGCCGCGTCCGCATTTTTGCAAAAGACGATAGCAGTACACTTTATTTTACTATGAAAATACAGAAAAAGCAAGAAAGAACGGCTCTTCCAGAAAAAATTCTCTGGCAAAGCCGTTCCTGTATTTTTCTTTGGCTGCACTCAGTCTGCTGCTCCCGGCTGCAAAAAGTTATCCAGCCATGCCGCAAAGGTGTAGCGTTTTTCCACTGCTTCCGGCAGCGGCTGATACGCCGCCTGCAAAAAAGCAGGCAATTTTTCCTGCACACCCGGCTCCCAGATAAGGACGTTGCACGGATGATACAGCGGGGTTTTGCGGATCGCAGCGTTGTTCGTGATCAGCTTTTTGTGATAGAACATTGCCTCCAGCGCCCGGACGGTAATGCCCACCTGCCGGCTCTGCACCACCTCCACCACAATGTCACTCTGGATGGTGTGCTGCAAAAACTCTTCGTACGGCAGTCCTTTTGTCTTGATCCACGCGGCGTCCTCAGCCGCATACCGCCGGAGCGGCTCACTTACAAGGCAGAAATCCGTGGCAACGCCCTGCCTGCGCAGCGCCTCCCGCATTTCCTTCATCATGGGATAGCGACCCTTATCGACACAGGCCGAAAACGCCGTAAGACCTGCTTTGCCGTCTGCATTTTCCCGGACGGGCAGGGTCTCCGGCGCAAAATAGAACTGCTCGTTCAGCTTCCAGCCAAACTTTTTTGCATCTACTGCATCAAACGTCCAGTTTTCGCAACGGCGGCGCAGCGGAGCATTTCCGCGCAGCCATGTGCGATTGGTGATATTCCAGTTCCAGAGCACCAGCCTTGTCCGGCTGGGGTCGATCCGTTTTTTCAGGTACAAAAACAGTGCCGGTTCCTCAAACAGCACGATCAGCCGATACTGCGCCAGATAGCGCGGCGTAAGCTGCCGGAGCTGTAACGGCCGCAGCACGCTCAGGCCGTATTTTTCCCGGCGGAAATCGCTGATCGGCAGCACAGTGCAGCCGCATTCCTGCATTTTCCGGTTGTAAAAGCGCTCAAATCCATTCGTATCCAGCTTGATCAGCAGCACTTCACTCATCTTCATGGCAACACCTCCTTTACCACGCAAAGCCCCACTTGGAAAAGTAGCGCAGCAGGCTGCGCAGCTGCCACAAAAAGGGCTTCAGGCTGCGGTGCGCCGCGCGGTGCCATGCGTGGATGGCGGTGTACTGGGGCACCAGATACGCCTTGCCCCGGGTGCGCATCTTCTGGGTAAGGTCGGCGTCCTCCACATACATGAAGTAGCCCTCGTCAAAGCCGCCCACGGCCTTGAAGGCAGCGGTGTCCACCGCCGAAAAGCTGCCGGTGCAGAACTCGATCTCTGTGGGCTTTGTCAGGTCTTTGTCTGCCATCAGATAGCGGTCGTTGCACTTTGCCCAGAAGCGCAGACAGGGCAGCTGGCGGTAGGCCATGGCGCGCACATTGCACCGGCGCAGCGGCAGCTGCTGGGGTCTGCCGTCCGGGAAGGTCAGCCCCGGGCGGGTCATCACCACGCCGGGGTGCGCCGCCATCCAGTCCGCAAGGTCGCTCAGGGTGTCCGCCGTCAGCTGGATATCCGGGTTGAGGATAAAGTGCACCCGGCTGTGCAGCAGCGAGAGCACCGTGTTGTGCCCGGTGCCGAAGCCGCCGTTCTCCAGTCGGCAGAGCACCTGCACCGTCTGCCCGGGGGCGGTGCGCAGGGTGCCGTCCTTGGCGGCGGCGGTCAGCTGCTGGCCGCTGCCGTCCGGGCTGGCGTTATCCACCAGATATAAGGTGAGCGGGTAGCGGCGGGTGCAGTCCAGCACGGTCTGGGCGGCTCTGATGGCCTCCTCCGCGCCGTTATACACCACGATACAGGCCGAAAGCTCCATCTGCGTTTCCCCTTTCAGTTCGGTTTGGGTCAAAGGCTCACTCCAGCGGCTTGATGTCAAAGCTGAAGTCCTCCTTCATCAGGTCAAAGTTGGGGTTCATGCAGGGGTCGCCCGCAGCCAGCTGCTTTGCCCACCGCTTCTGGAAGCGCTCCACCTCAGAGGCAAAGCGCTTGCGCTTGGCCGGGCTTTCGTCCAGCCCGCGGCTCTTGCTCTCGTAGTGGTACAGCTGGGCAAAGGGGGTGAACACGTTGGTGTACCCCGCCTCCCGCACGCGCACGCAGAAGTCCACATCGTTGAAGGCCACGGCAAAGCTCTCGTCCAGCCCGTCCACCTGCTCGTATACGTCCTTGCGCACCATCAGGCAGGCAGCGGTCACTGCGTACACATCCTGCGCATAGACCAGCCGTCCCATATAGCCGGGGTGCCCCACAGGGAAGTTCTTGTGCATGTGCGCCGCCAGCGTCAGGAAGCCGAAGCCGATGCCCGCGTGCTGGATGGTATTGTCCGGGTAGAGCAGCTTTGCGCCCACGCAGCCCACCCGGTCCTGCTGGGCATACATGACCATCTCCTCCATCCAGCGGGGAGAGATGACCTCGGTGTCGTTGTTGAGCAGCAGCAGATACTCGCCGGTGGCAGCGCGTGCGCCAAAGTTATTCAGGGCGCTGTAATTGAAGCCGGTGCCCTGCCATGTGAGCACATGCAGGGTGTCCGGGTGCTCCTTTTGCAGCTGCTCATAGCAGCGGAAGGTGGCAGGCTCCTTGCTGTTGTTCTCGATGATGATGATTTCAAAATCCGGGTAGGTGGTCTTGCGGTAGATGGACTCCACGCACAGCCGCAAATCGCCCGAATGGTCGCAGCTGGGGATCAGCACGCTGACCCGCCCGGGCTTTGTAATGGTGTAATCGGTCTTGTAGAAGCCCGGGGTATTGGGCACCATGGTCACCGCGTCCACCGGCACGCCCATGCGGTCGTAGTGGGCGCGCAGGGCCTTCATGGCTGCTTCCAGACAATAGGTCTTGGCAGAGATGTTGCTGGCTACGCTGGCAGGACTGGAACGCCAGTAATAAAGCAGATGCGGGATGTGCACGATCTTTTCTGCCTGCTCGGTCAGGCGCAGGTAGAGGTCGTAATCCTGACTGCCGTTGAACTCTGCCCGCTCGTCGCCGCCCACCTTTGCCAGCAGCGCCGCGCTGAACACGCTCAAATGGCAGATATAGTTGTTGGAACGCAGGTTATCCAGCATATAATCCGGCTTGAAGTGGTAGACCGTCAAATGGTCGATATCCCCCTCAAAGGTCACTTCGTCGGTGTACACAAAGTCCGCGCCCTGCTTGGCAATGGCTTCTGCCACATACCACAGTGCACAGGGGTGCAAAATATCGTCATGGTCCAGCAGGGCGATATACTCGCCGGTGGCAAGGGCAAAGCCCTGATTGGTGTTGCCCGCAATGCCCTCGTTGCTGTCCAGTTTCTGGTAGCGGATGCGGCTGTCAGTGCTGGCGCGCTCCTGCACGAGGGCACCCACGTCCGCGTCCTGTCCGGCATCCACCATGCACAGCTCCCAGTTGCGGTAGGTCTGGTTCTGCACCGAGTCCAGCAGTTCCACCAGAAAATCGTGGGGGGTGTTGTACAGCGGCACCACGATGCTGATGCGCGGTGCCGCGGGCTGGTCTGCGGCCTGTTTTACCAGCAGCTCCACGTCCGCAAAGCGGTCGGCGGGCATCGCCTTGCCCGGGAACAGCTTTTTATACTCCTTTTTGGCCTTGGCCTGTGCCTTTACGCCCGCAAAGCCCACCCGGCGCAGGGTGGCAAAAAAGACGAACAGCGGGAAGGTGCGCCACAGCTGGCGGCCCTTGCTTACCAGATACCGCAGCGGCCAGCTGGCCTTCCAGAAGGTGGAGTTGACCACGCTGTTCAGGGTCTTTTCCAAGTCCTGCTCGTGGCTGCGGCTCAGGGAAAGGTCGCTGCGCAGCCGCTCCAGCTGGGCAGACTGCTCGGCAGCGGTGCGCTCGGCCAGCAGGGTGCGCTCCCGCAGAATGTCCAGCTGCTGCTCGTAGCCGTTTTCCAGCTCCGGCAGCTCCGGGGCGTCCATGCGGCAGAACAGCGCGGTCAGCTGCTCCTTGCCGTGATCCTTCCAAGCAAGCTCCCGGCAGAAGCCCTGTGCAGCAAGCTGCTTTGCGCAGTCTGCCATGCCGGCGTACTCTGCGCACACCAGCAGCACTTTTTCCGCCTGTACGGCGGGCAGGCTGACCCACTGGGGGTCTGCCACCACCAGCAGCTCCGGGGCGCTTTGCACCACCGCAGTATTCATTTTACAAAAAGCTTTTTCCAGCAGCCCGCTGTCCTCCAGCACCTGTACGCTGCGGGGAGCCAGCTCCCGCACGATGCGCTGTGCCAGTGCACGACAGCGCTCGGCGGCCTCCTGATTTTGCTTTTCCTGATCCAACTCCATGCTGATACTCCAATCCGTGCGCTTTTCCACGCAGTTATGTTTCCCGTTCATTTTTCACAAACGGATATAGTATACCAAATCCTGCGGCGTTTGAGAAGGTTTTTCCAAAATTTCAGTCAAACACGTTCAGCGGAACAGCCCTGCCAGCCAGCCGAACAGCCCGCCGCTGCGGGTAGTGCGGGTACGGATCTGCGCCCCGGTGTAGTAGTGCTGTAAGATCTGCTTGTAATTCATGCCTTTCTCGGCGGCGTATCCCACTGCGCCGCACTGGCTCATGCCCACGCCATGACCAAAGCCGTAGTAGGTCATGCAGGGGGTGCCGCTGGCATCGGTGCCAAAGTCAAAGCAGTAGCGGGAGGAAACGAACTGGTTGATGTACCGGTAGCTGCGCCCGTTGGACACCAGCGTATTGTACTGTACAAAGCCGCCCAGATCCTTGTGGGTAGTGTCGGCGCTCTGGTAGGGCTCGCCGGTGCGGCTGTCGTTGTATTCTATATAGGTGTAGTCCTTGCCGATCACCCGGCGCAGCAGGTTGTGGTACTGCTCCTCGTAGGGGCTTTCCACGCTTTGGAGGTAAGGCACATCCGTGCCCCACGCGTCCAGACTGGCGCAGGTGCCGTACACGCCGGTCTGGGTGTTATAGCCTGCACTGGCCGACCATACCGCATCGCACACGCTGCCGTTGTACACCAGTACCTCATCCTTGACCGCCTGCACCGCCTTGCGGATGGCGTTGCGGGCCGAGGAAGGGATCTGATTGACCGGGGTGTAGATCAGTGCATTGGTGGACGAACCGTACTGTTTGTGGTATTCCAGATAGGAGTGCACCGCCACCGCCTGCGCCTTCCACGCCTGCTGCGCAGCGCTGGCGCTGACATAGCTGCCAATGGAGCCAAGCTCGGTGTAGGTGATGCCCACCAGACAGTCCACCAGATCCAGCGTGACATTGCGCTTGAGCCCCTGCCCTTTGATGTTCAGGTAGGGCATGGTGATCTTATCCTTGGAGCCAAACAGCCAGCTGAGACAGTTTTCGTCCTCTGCGGGGATCAGGGTCGTATCGGCCCCGCCGATGGTGGTGGCAGCCGAAGCCGCTGCCGCCGGGATGCAGACGCACAGCATCGCCGCCAGCAGAAACGCCGCCGCGCGGCGGGCAAAAGAATGCAGATGTTTCAAAGTCCGGTTCCCTCCTTGTGGGCATATTTTAGGTTTTGATATGACCTTAGTGTAGCACAGCCCGCGCCGCCGGGCAAGAACCGGAGTTATGTATTTTGCGCCGGGCGGGACAATTTGAGAAAAGGTGCAAAACTTCCTCTTGATTTTACCCATAGAATCCGGTATAATAAAAGTCGGTCAAAAACATGCGCCGGTGTGTCGGAATGGCAGACGAGGGGGACTCAAAATCCCTTGTGCTAATAACACGTGTGGGTTCGACCCCCACCACCGGCATAAAAAAGAGAACTTCCCCAGCTTGTCTGGGGGAGTTTTCTTTTTTATCTGCGGCGTGTGAGCGGGTCGAACAGCACGGCCCTGCTTTGCAGGGCGAGCGATCAGCCCTGCGGGCTGTCGCTCAGTGCGCGGGAGACCCCCACCACCGGCATAAAAAAGAAGCTCCCTCAGCTTGTCTGGGGGAGTTTTGTTTTTATCTGCGGCGTGTGATCACGATCTCGTAGTTTGCATAGGTCGTGATTGCCACGCGGGACTTCATCATTTTCAACCAGTCCATGAGAAAATCGTTGAAAAGTACCGGGGAGTTATCAAGGCAGGGGTCAACCGTCTTGACGGGGTTCGCTTTCAGCCAGTTACTGTCAACGGCATACTGAATGGCATCGGACAGCTCCCTGTGCCAATCCAGAAGCTGCTGTACGGTCGCTTCCTCCTGCTGACGCTCATAGCGGAAAAACGTTTCCAGATCGCGCGGAGTAAGCGCTTTTAAAGACAGCCGCTTTCGTTCAAAGTATGAGCGCAAACGAAAGCCATGGAGGAAGGTGCATAGCAACGCATAGTGCAACCACGTTTTTCTCAGAAAAATTTTCAACCTTTCCATTTCTGTAACGACCGATCGTTGACTCAGACACCTTTGATTCAAAGGCCAAAGCCTCTTGCGTAAATCCGAAGCGTTTCATCACATATCGTAGTGCTGCCGGGAAGCAAGCAGGCATATTCGCTAACACCTTGCGTTCTTCTTCAGCCTTCTCATTCTCAGACAGCCTTTCCTCCGGGTCTATAATACGATAGTAGTTTTTGATCTCTGTTTGATTTTTTTCAGCATGCGAGGGCATCCAAATCCCTCCCACGTCCGAAACTACTCAAGGTAGCCTCAAACGTGGGAGGAATGGGCATAGCGATGCTCATTGGATCAGTAGTCAAACCCGCAGTCGCGCGACTGGCCTTTTTGACTCTATTAACCCATAGCATATGCAATTGCGCATAAATCTGTGCACACTTAGCCCTTCTAATGCGTCTGATCAGTTCTCGCATCCTTTCCAATTCGAGAATTCTTTCATAAACGCACTGATACTCCACAGAATCCGGTGCCAGATCATCAGCAATATGAAGCAATGACTGAATCCGCTTATTGATTCTGTTCTTTTCTTGCTTCAACCCCAACAGGCTTACTGCCTCAACAACTGCCTCGATAGCTGATGAAAGGATTGAATCTTGACAAATGATGTACATTAGCACATTCACCTGCCCTTTTCATGTAGTACGGTAAACCGCCAGTTTTATTATATCACATTCCATTTTAAAACAAAACATGTCTCGTTTTCTTATTGCTTCGCCATCTTCTCCTTAACCTTGTCCGGCACGTCGATCAGGCCAAATCGGTAGAACAGCCCATAGATATACGACACACCCCGGATATCTCCCAGAGCCTTAGGTCTGTCCACTACCTCTCCAATTTTACCGATATTGTGATACGCCAGCATCACAGAACTCCAAGCAAGACTCTTGCTGTCCTCTCTGCGGTCGATCCACAGTTCCTTGGTGAACTCATCTCCCCTGCCCTTCTTCAACTTATAGGTAAAGAGCAAGCCGGACATCGTCTTGAACTTGTATCCCCGAAAAGCCACCACACACTTCCAGAGGTTTTCTTCGCAGGGATTCTTCCTCAGCGCAACCACAGCTCGGTAGTGTCGCTGCCGCTCTGCACCGGTGCTGATATTGGAAGCGTCAGCCTCCTCCGGGAAGTACACGCCTTTCTCATACGGCAGATAAGAGGTCACAGAGGGACGGGACAGCTGCAAAGCAGACATGGTGGAGGTGACAGCAGCAGAATAACTCTGCGTACTTCTAAGAGAATCGAACGTCTGTTGGACGAATTTTGCCGTGTCCGACTCGTAGACCCCGGCTGTGATGAGCAGCTTCCGAACCTTGATGGGGTTGAGGGACAGCGCGTCTGCGATGGCTTGCAGGCTCATTTTGTCCGTATAAAGGTCAGCAGCTGCTTTCATCTGCTGTGCTAGGTTCTTGGCTGCGCTATACTCTGGTTTCGATGGTTTTCGCCCACCGCCGGGCTTGCGCGCGCGTGTATTACTCACTATTTTTTACCTCGTTTTAATTTCCATCACAAACTATACATCGTGCTCAAGAATACACCGTGTGAACTTCTGGAGTTCAGTCCACACGGCGTATTGCTTTATTTCAGTTTTTTGAGGACATCATCTGCCGTCATGCCGGATGCTAGCAGCTTCTTCAGCACAGCCTCTGCTTCGGTCTTCTTAGCTTCTTCAGTAGCCTTGGCATCTGCCTTTGCTTTCTTCGCTTCCAAGGATGCCACTTCTTTTTCGGCCTTCTTCAGAGCAGTCCTCTTCTCTTTCAGGTCAGCCTTCAAAGCGTCAATGTTAGCAGTGATGGATGTGATTTCAATATTCAAAGACGCCTAATAGCCTCCTGCTTCTCTGTGATCTGGGATGCGCAGTCGTTGGTGACTTTCGGTTTATTCTTGCTGCCTTTGGTTCTGGGCATAAGATATCGACCTTTCTATTATATATATTGTAGCTAACATTGCCAACAGGTACTTATCATCTTAATAAGTCAATCGTCTCATCCAAACTATATCCGGCATCTCTCAGCACTTCAACTGCAGCATATGTGTAAAAGCCCTCAAACGAGTAACTTTGAAATGTGCTACTTTCCACAAGCTCTTTGCCTGCTTCTGACTCATACCATTTTCTCATTGTGTCATAATTCACACATTCATATCCATCATCCAAAACCAGATAATGGTTACCGTCTCGATTACCAACAAATTCATCAATAGCCGATTTTAATTGAAGCATCTCGGAATCAGAGATTAGCTTTTTCCCTATCATACTGTTATATATTCTTTTAACGAGCAATTCATTCATCAATATATGCTCCTCATTCAAAATATTGAAAAATCATTCGTTATCGTTATTTTCATTTTCATCATAAGAAAACTGCATATAATTAGTACCGCGCATAGCATCCGCGTGATACTCTTCACTATTGCTAGAACTCGATTCCGCTGTACCTCGAACCAAACTTTCATCCATTGGTCCAGTTCTTCTACATGCTTCAAGTATACTCTTCATATCGTCTCTATCTGGCATATCACATTTCTCCTTATAATCCTAAAAAGCACTAATTATCGCTAGCGCTATCAAAGCAACAATACTCACACAGAATGCGTCAACACACCTATTAAACGCTGTATAGCCTTTTTCTAATACTGCATTATTATTCACCGTGTGCTGAACATAGAGTCTTCCAATAAACCTTACCGCTGTTGTGTCTTTTTCATCTGGCACTCCTTCTGTTAATAGCAACCCGGAATCCAATCTTTCAAATCTCACACTCTTCAATAAACTAACGGTCATAACAAGCATGCCAACATTACTTATAACGGCCACAACAAGTAAAATTGCATATATAATTATTCCGAATAATTCGGAACCACTTTGGGGCATCCCTAATTCTCCGGCTTTTTCAATCTGCGTTGTTAATAAGACAAACACAAATGCGCAAGCGGCCAATAAAATGTAAACCTTGTTTTCTAGCTTCTCTGCTCTTGTAACACAATAATCATATTCTGCCTTTATCGCCTCAAAACAAATGTCAGCACTTGATTCTGTTTTTTCAGCGCCTTGCGTTGTTGTGTCTTTCTCTAAATCCACCTGATATATTTGATCATCTACTTTTACATTATATCTAATCATTTTTTCGCATCTTTTCGCCATTGCGTCTTCACATCTTCGCCGATCATTGAATTCCTGATTCTTAGATCGTTGCCTGCTGCTCACCGTGTAGAGGTGTGCAAAGTTTCGAGCGGCAAAACCGTGAAAAATTCCCCACGGTTCAAATATAACCCTTTAAAAACTAGTTTTCAAGGGCACAGGTGAAATATACATCAACCCGTATGCTGCATCAAGGTTGCGTTCAGACCGCGTATCCTCTGCTCTTAATGGTCTCTACAACCTGAGATACATACTTCTGGCAGGTATCGTGGTCAGGAGCCTCCACCATCACACGCACGACCGGTTCAGTGCCGGACTCACGCACCAGAATGCGACCGGTATCGCCCAGTGCTTCTGCCACAGCCTTGACTGCCTCCTGCACCGCCGGGTCGTTCTGCGCAGCCTTCTTGTCGGTCACACGGACATTTTCCAGAACCTGCGGGTAGATCTTCAGCGGCTCAGCCAGCTTGCTCATGGGAACCTTCTTTGCCAGCATGACTTCCATCATCTTCAGGCTGGTCAGGATGCCATCACCAGTGCTGGCGTACTTGGAGAAAATGATATGACCGCTCTGCTCACCACCGATACGGCTGCCATTTTTTGCCATGTACTCATAGACGTACTTGTCACCCACTGCGGTCTTGGCGTAGCCGATGCCCTTCTCATCAAAGGCCTTATACAGGCCAAAGTTGGACATGACCGTGGTAACGACGGTATTGGTCAGCAGCTTGCCACGCTCCTTCATGTAGCAGCCGTAGATGTACAGAATATGGTCGCCAGTGATGACATTGCCCTTTTCATCCACACACAGGCAACGATCAGCATCGCCATCATAGGCAAAACCGATGTCCAGCCCCTTCTCTACCACGAACTTCTGCAGACCCTCAATGTGGGTGGAGCCCGCATTGTTGTTGATGTTGGTGCCGTTGGGCTGTGCATTGATGACGTAGGTATCTGCTCCCAGAGCATCAAACACAGACTTGGCAATGTTCCAGCTGGAGCCGTTGGCACAGTCCAGACCGACCTTGACACCCTTAAAGGAGTAGATACCGAGGCTGATCAGGTAGCCCATGTAGCGGTTACGGCCTGCCACATAGTCCACGGTGCAGCCGATATGCTCACGGTGGGCAAAGGGCAGCTCCGGCCAATCCTTATCAAAGACGTGAAGCTTGCCGTCGATATAGTCCTCTACCAGCAGCAGGATTTCTTCGGGCATCTTTTCGCCGTAGCAGTCGATCAGCTTGATGCCGTTATCGTAATAGGGGTTGTGACTGGCAGAGATCATGATGCCACAGTCAAAGTCATCCACACGGGCGATGTAGGCCACGGACGGCGTGGTAGTGACGTGCAGCAGGTAAGCGTCTGCGCCGGAAGCGGTCAGACCAGCGACCAGACTGTACTCGAACATATAGGAGCTGCGACGGGTATCCTTGCCGATTACAATACGGGCAGGCTCGTTGTTGCCGTTGCGCTCGCGCACTGCGTTATAATACCAGCCAAGGAAGCGGCCAACCTTGTAGGCGTGGTCAGCGGTCAACGTGATTCCGGCTTCGCCACGGAAGCCATCGGTCCCAAAATACTTTCCCATTATAGTTTTTTCCTCGTTTAAAGAGTAAATTAACGATTATATGCTTTAGCCGAGAGGGAATTCTCGTTGCCTGCCATCCGCCACGTAGAGGCAGCATATTAGGATGGCGTAGCATATTCCACACTGGCTGGTATATTTGCAGATATTAGTTCTCTATATTTTATTTCCAAATAGTTATCGATTTGATTCGGCATATCATCGCCTTCAACTGATTACTTGGCTCTTTGAGCCAAGTATAACACATCTGTCAAGGACATCTATGCCTCTTCGTTGTTGTATAGTTTCAACATTAAACTGCCTGACATACTCTGATCTTTTTGATTTCCTCAGCCATGCTGATTTTCAGATTCCGGATGTCAATATCATTCTGCATATCCAAGAAGTATCTATCAGACACTCCGAAATACTTTGCCAGTCGAAGCGACGTATCCGCTGTGATTTTTCTGCAGTCATGCAAAACATCCTGGATTCTGGACGCCGGAACATGAATTTCCTGTGCCAACTTATATGCCGAAATATTCATCGGTTCCATAAATTCTTCCTGTAATATTTCTCCAACTGTAGGAGTAGCAATATAACCCGTCATTGAAATTTTCCTTTCCGTTTGATTGGTTCACTTGCACACATTTCTATACCAACTTCCCATATATATCCATGCAACGTTGCTTTCTATACTCCTGATCCGGATACTTTTGATGAATCATACCACCAATCGCTTCCAACAAATCTTTTCCATCATAATGACTATTAACAGTGTCAATCCGTTCCGTAGGAATCTGATACACTATTGGTTCATCCTGAATTTCAATCGCACCATCTGAAATTATGTATCCAACAAGAGCTTTCTCTAAATCACTGATTGTAGGGAATATGGTCTTATCGATGCCGTCACAATCATACACTGCCTCCAGTTCATCCTTTGTAAACACAACACTATGCTTAATTTGTTCGATATAATCTCGAAGCTCGTTAACGCCCTCATTTGGAAAGACCTTTTTTCCACCATCCATCATTTCAAAAACTTGCTGCGACACTACCACTGATTGTTTGAACCTCATCTTCTCGAAGTGCCAGTTTTCTTGAAGAGGCGGTTCATTCCGCATTGGGTATATATAGCCACTTTGTTGAGCACAACGTAGCAACGGTTGATATCCAATTTGAAGGGCCACTCCGTCCATATCGCCAGACTGCAAGTAAAACCTTTTCTTTTGTATGTCCGGATCACTGTGGTTATAATGTTCACGCTCCCATTTCATGAATCCACCACCGTTCATAAAGTCAATGATCCAATCCGGTGCATGAAAAATATATCCATATTTTGTATCTTCGCTTTGGTCGATATCTTCCTGTGTAAGAGGTCTGTATGAATCTGTTTCTGGGACATACTTGCACGTTGCAAAGAACAGTGCCGCTTGAAAGTCATTCGTCAAATCCATCAAATGCGTAGCAATTCCATAATGCTGAGCAAGTGCATCTAAATTCACATCGCTGAGTTTTGCTTCCCAATATGGTACAACATTTATATTCCAGATGAGATTTCCAAATTGCCATTTTCTTAAATGCGCAATTACTCGAATGAGTTCTTTATCCTTTTCATTTACACAGCCTTTAAGTACACGATTCAATGACGGCATAGATTGATGGTAATTCTGGATTTCTCCTCTAAACAACTGGCGTTTGCTTGGAAATGTTATGATTCGTAATCCATACGGCATATGAATTACTGTTCCTTCTGTCTTCGTTATTTGAAGTTCTTCAACCAACCAATCCGTTTTCTTTGTGTATGTCCCATCGTGAATTGCCTTATCTCTGTTGGCCACCTCATTCTTAACAGCTATAGCCCACATCTCATCTTGTTCAGCATAATTCAAAAGCTGGTTGATATCATCTATCGTAATGTCATGCACAATGTTTTCTTGAGGATTCTCAAAGAGCCATCCGTCTTTGTTATATATTAACTTTGACGACATATCTAGTTTTCCCCCCTAATGATTTTTCTGTGGTCGTGCAAAACACCCCAGATTCAGGACATCGGAACATGATTCCCATGTCAACTTATATGTCGTCCCACGCTCAGTCTATTTCGCCGCCGTTTTGCCTTATCTGCTTTTTTACTGAGTCATCACAGATGCAACCGCGGAAATCATACGCATCAACATTAAAATTTGTAATGATATCTATTGCACTATGGAACCTGCAGTACTTTTCATGACAGAACATGATCTGCCCATTAGAAAGGATTGCAACCAGCTCATTGTTTTCAGTGTTGAACGAGATATCCAGAATATCACCATTTATCGCTGGGTCTCTCGAATCATACGGGTTTTCATACCACCATCCCATCTTCTTACCACTGGCCATTTTCTCAAAATAATTAAATGTCTTGAGCTTTCTTTGCCCGTTTGAACACGCAATCACTGTATTCTCCGGGCTAATGACCATCATATAGTTTCCAGCGTTTTCAAATATCTTTTTTCTTCCACAATCACCAATGTGATAAATACTAATGACATTGTCTTGAGTCGCCACTGCAATAAAAGGTTCATTCTTGAAGCTGCTTATGCCGATTACCGCTGCGTTCTGACTATTCACCTCAGAATATGCTCTTGTACGGATGTTTTTGAAATTGACCTTACGAATATTGTTTCCAACAGCAGCAATAGAGCCATCTGACATGAAGCAGGCAAGTCCTGCATTTTTGCACGGCTGTTCAATTGCTGTCATCTCGTCAGTTTTCAAATCGTAAAGATATAGATCTTGATCCACATTTTTTCGCAATACCTTGTTCCCGTAGGTAGAAATTTTCCCGTGTTGTGTTGAAATAAAGTGCTCATCGAACCATTTTACTGTCCCGTCTTCGATTTCGTAAACCCATGTCTCATCATCTGTTTCTCCGAGAATAAATGTTCCATTTTCAGACAAGCATATCTTATCTACTGAGCCGGGACAACAGACATCACCTGCACGTATCTTTTTATCCAAATTCCACAGCTGGATCTTGCGATTTCCACGCCTTACATCATAACTGAGCGTAGCTCCCCACTTTCCATTCCCAGAGATTGAACCATCTTTCAAAAGGGTTATCCCCCTTGAAAGGACATTACAAACCTCGTTTCCTTTTGTAACTATCAAGCCTCCATCCAACATAGATGTCGCCTTAAGCCCCTGATTTTCTATTTGGCATAGAATTCCCAGATTCCTATTACCACTTCGTCTTCTCTTTATACTCAAGAATGATACGTCAATACCATCGACGGGACATTTCCACGCTTTCTGTTTTTGTCTATTACTGATTTTCCTGCATTCAGCCAGTGAAAATTGAACTTCCCTGTTATTGTAGTAAAAATACAAAATACCATCCTTAAGAACTGCGCACCGAAAACTGCTGTTGAAGATACTCGAATAAGCTTCTCTTGGATTTTCAATTTTCCCGACATATGCCCATTCTTTTTGCCGTTGAAAAACATACAGACCCACATTAGAACCGCCCGTTGTTGCAATCAGGTAGTTCGCCGCAAAACCCAGCTGTGTAATTCCTGCATCGATTGTGTAAACGAAAGGAGGTTCCTCGTTCTGCAGAGAGAACACAAAAATCGCTCCGTCTGAAAACGCAGCTAAAAATTCGTTTTCCCTTGAAAAGCAGAGATGCGTATAATTTTTTATCCTTGTAGAAGATTTTCCAATAGATACATTGTTGATTTTTGCTCCGTGCATTGAAATTCTTTTACCAGCACTCTCTGCCACATCAGGAATCTGTAATGCACGCAGATCAAGATCAGAGTAATCAGGGCAGCCTCCGACTTTAGAGTGCGGGAAACAATCAAGCAAATTACCGATTAAATGGAATGCATCATCTCTATGTTTACCCACTTCATGGACACGTGCAGCCAACCCATTCCAGTATTCTCCCGACAGATTTCGGATATGTTCCATTACGGGAAAAGGTAGTCCGCGTTGATTCCAATATTTTTCAATATCCGTTTGTTTTGTGATCCAGAACGCCGACAAAAAATCTCTATAAATCTGATGCGGAAATCCCGTAACAATATCATCTCTGTACAGTAAGCGTGTTTCGACAGTCAAATAATCATAGACATTACCGTATTTTAATTCTGGAATGTCATAATCTCTAAGTCGCTCTTGTAGAGGCACAAGTTCTTCTACATTCGGATGATGCTCTTTCAGAATTTGCTGCAAAAGGATCCGACAATCTGCGTTTTCCTTATTAATGCTGTACGAAGATTCAAATCTATACGCTAATTCTGGCAAAACCTCGAAAACAATCAGATAGGCTTCCTGCACTTTTTGGCTATCCATCCCATCTCGTTGTAGTAATATTGCAATCTGCGCAACATAATAGTCATAAAGCAAATCTGTTGCATTTTTAATTGGGATACACCACTTTAGAGCTTCCTCATTTTCGAACTGCTTTATAATCGGGCAAATTTCCTTATACATTGTCACCATCATAGGATTGGACAATAATTTATGTAATGTAAAGGTATCCTGAACGGTAGACCATTCATCTTCCGAAAAGACCGACTTTGTTTGTTCATCGCTCAAGGGAGACAAATAACAACGGTTGTAACCGTCCATACTATATCGTGCCGTAAAGTCCGACCGCGAGGAAACCACAATTTGAATTCCCTGCAAAAGATTTAGTGCTTTGATTTCGTTTATATATTTTCGCTCATTTTTTCCATTAACTTCATTCAATCCATCAACCAGCAGCGTCAACGTTGGTGTAGAATATCCCCCACCACAAAATTCATCAAAAGCAGCCTCATCCCCATCAAACAATTTTCTTGCACAATAGGTCTTCATTCCAATTCCTATTGCAGCCAAATGTTCTGCCGAAATATACAGTGTCAAGCCGCCACTTGTTTTGCAGAGGTTCAAAAGCATCGTGGTTTTTCCCATGCCACCATCAGCAAGAAGGATAACATGTGGAGTAGCAGTGTTCCACACATTATTCAACACCTCATTAAGACTTTTTCCAGTTGCTCCTGCAATAGAAGGCAGCAACTCCTGGATGACATCCACTCTATCTGTAAATTCAGAATTGGCCTGTTTTGCCTTAACGGCTTCTCGGGAACAGCCATTATCTCCCGGAAGCCGCAATTGAAAAGGGTATTGATCTTCTTTTCTCCCATCATGCCACAGAATGGGATATTTTGCCCATCCTTCTGCAAACCAAGTATAGGCCGTTACATAGCCAACACACGTTACCTCATCATACTCACCCACTAGAACGGTGGCATTCGTTTTCTCCTCCATACGCAGTTCTCCTGTCTGAAGGGAATTAAGATAATCCATCGGATGTACCATGTGGTCGTGTTCATGACCCGCAAGCCACAAACGTACACCTTTTTTATACAACAATTCGCGCACATACTTCTTTTCGTCTTGATGAAGCGATGTGAACGGATAATGCGAAAGTAAAATTGTTGGCTTATCTGGATTCAAGGTCATCAGAGCATTCTGCAACAGCTTTGTTCCCAGAATCAAGTCCGTCGCTTCCTGATCCTTTGTATATGTAAGTGTTGAATCAACATGAAGTATATTAAAATCCGGTGTTTCGATATTGAAATGCGGTTGTGCAGGATTGGTATACAATTTCATTCGATCCTCAGGGTATATCTCAGTTAGAAAATCCCGAAAATCTTTTTGGCCCACATATAGCGCCTGCAGGTCAGCCTCATTAATGATTCCATACTTTGGATCATAGTATCCATCACGATGATAGAATACTCTTTTGACCGCATCATGACGCCCTGCCGCATCTCTGTTCACATCATGGTTGCCAGGAACTATGAACAGTCGATCTGTCGTTATTCCAACTGCCTCACAAAGTTGTACTAAATACCGTTTAGCCTCATCTGGGAAGTCATTTGGCGTTGCATTTGCTGTGCGAATATCCCCAGTGCAAAACACATAGTCACAGCGGATGTTATTTCTTTTGAGAAAGTTTGGCAGTTCCTCTCGTAAAGAAACTGTGCTCATGTCGTTGTCATTAAAGTGAAGATCTGAAATATGCAACCATCTGAGCATTTGTTCTATCATCCTTCCATAGCCATATTGCCCTCCTGCTTATTGAGCGGCAATATGTAGTACAGTTTCTTTATATTATACCATAAAACCCCATTCTTTCCCATTATTGTTTCTCCACATTCCGTCAATTTCAAATGTCAGGAGTCACAAATTTCTTTTCAACTTTTTAGCGCTTCTGTCAAGACGCCTATCACATCCCTCACGTGCTACATCTCGGTTTCTGTCAATGTTTCCAGTAATATATGTGAAGGGGGTGCGGACAAAGCCTTGGACTATTATAGAATTTGGTCCAAGATTTTGTCCGCACCCCTTACTGAAAAGTGGCTCAAGTATATATTGGCATTCACAAATGGCGGAAAAAGTCCGGCAGGGTGGCAGAAAAAGTCCGTGCAGATGGCAGAGCTACTCCGATTTATGCACAAAACGCTACAAAAAGATTATGCTGATCTGTGGGAGCTCCTTTCCGACCTACTGCAAAAGCTGGCCGGGATTGTGGGCTTCTGCGATCTTTGGGACAAAGTGTCCCGAACCGATAGAAGGCAAAACCCCTGTTTTCATCTTGTAATTTGTGAGTAGATATATGTTTACAGAAAAACAGAAACCCTGCCGAAGCGGGGTTTCTGTTGCATTTAATTGTTTTTTGCTTAATCAGCACCATTATCTTTATTGTAAAGATAGGCTTCACGAATATCACTCGCGTAAGTTTGGGTAAGTTCAATCGCCTTATTGACAATCCGATTGTTAACGCCAGAAGGAAGCTTAGTAAAAGCGGAGGAACCAACAAAAATCTGACCGACACGCTGTCCATGTTCACACAGATGCCAGTGTGGTGCTTCACGCGCACAATCCCATTTGCTAACATCCACTTCCATACTGTAAACAGAGTCAATGGTTTGTTCAAATCGTTTTGGATAATCCATGATATGCCTCCTTTTGTACAATAGATTACAGTTTCAAACTATGGTTTATAAACAAATATACCAATATATAATATACAGCTTCATGTAGTATGTGTCAAGGGTAAATCTGGATAACATTTTCAATTCTGCCATTTGTCACGGAGGTGAACCACGGCAACCACTTTTATCAAAGCCCATAAGCGAGCCGCGAAACGGACGGCCCTGAAAAGCCTGAAGGATCGCTTTGACTACGGCCTGAACCCGGAGAAGCTGGGGGCCGTGTCTGCGTACCTCTGCGACCCCAAGACGGCCCATCTGGAATTTATGCTGGTGAAAGGGCAGTATCAGGCGGCAACCGGACGACCTGCGGAGCATGGGGCGCTCTGCTATCAGATCCGGCAGGTGTTCCCCCAAAGGGAGATCACCCCGGAAGAAGCAAACAAAATCGGCTATGAAACGGCTATGCGCTGGACAAAGGGGAAATATCAATTCTTTGTCTGCACGCACATCGACAAGGGCCATATTCACAACCACATCTATTACAACTCCACGGCCTACGATTGCTCCCGAAAATTCCGCAACTTTCTCGGCTCCACCTTTGCCCTGCGGCGGCTCTCCGACAGGGTATGTCTGGAGCATGACCTGTCCGTGATCTTGAACCCCAAGCTACACAGCAAGGGGAAATTTCTGCACTATGGGTAATGGTTGGGCGCGGCCCGTAAACCACCGTTCAAAGAACAGGTGCGGACGGCCATTGATGGGGCCCTTGCCCAGCAGCCCGGCGATCTCACGGCCTTTCTCTCGCTGATGGAAAAGGCCGGCGTTGAGGTGCTTCACGGGCGGGGCGGCGTGATTTCGTTCCGGCTCCCCGGCCAAGACAGGGCCACCCGCTGGCGGGGCTCCACGCTGGGCAGCGGCTACGGCCCGGAGGATGTGCAGGCCGTCATTGACGGCAGAGCTCCGGCCCGGCCTGTCTTTCAGGGCGGCGCTGGCCCGCCCCCCGGCAGCGGATCAATCTCGCCATTGACATTCAGCAGCGCATCGCCCAGGGCAAGGGCCCCGGTTATGAACATTGGGCCAAGCTCTATAACCTGAAGCAGATGGCCGCCGCTCTGCAATATCTCCAAGAGAACGGCCTGACCGACTATGACGCGCTGGCGGAAAAAACGGAAACGGCGGTTGACCGGGCCCATGCCCTCGCCGGGGAGCTCCGGGCCGTGGAGGATCAGCTTGCCCGAACTTCCGCGCTGATGGGGGCCGTGGTGGACTATGCCAAGACCTGGCCTGTGTTTGACAGCTACAAGGCGGCCCGGTACAGCAAAAAGTATCTGGCGGCGCATAAGGATGAATTTGACACCTACCGGGCGGCCAAGACTTCCATCAATGAGCTTTTGGACGGAGCCAAGCTACCCCGCACGGAAAAGCTGAAACAGCAGCGCCGGGAACTGGCGAAGCAGAAAAAGGCCCTCTATGTGTTCACAATTGCAGATTAACAAGAAAAAGAACAAAGGGTGTTTTACAGCGCACAGCATAGTTCGCTGTTTTTACAGGAATCGAAAATGTGTGAATGCTAATATATACTTGAGCCACTTTTCAGTAAAAGGGGGTGTGGACATAGTCATGGTCGTCATTAGAAAATGACACATTACTATTTACACAGTAATCAAAAAAGGGAGTGCTACTGAATACGGGAGGAATCTTATTCGAGATCAAACCAAACGCCAGCAGACCCTTATATAAATCATCTGCCGAAATTTCATTCATATAATCCGCATATTTCTTTCCCATATGTAGGTTCCTCTTGTTTCATATCACCATGCCATACCGTATCAATACAGTAGGCTTAGGTCAGCAGTGCTGCTGCCAAGAGATTAGTGCCCACAGCCTGTAAAATTAACAAAACATCGGCAGCGACAGTGGCAAAAACTTTTATCATTTTAGCTTTCATGAGACCATCCCAATAATTGTGTAAACCTCCGGAGAGGTGTAAAATAGAAGCATCAGGATGGAGGAAAAAGATATGTCCAGAAAGAATCGAAGCCCGGAAGAAAAAGCCCGCAGAGCAAAGATCCGTGAACTGCTGCAGATGGCGAACATCGATAGCATGGACGACATCCAGGATCTGTTCAAGGAAACCATTGCCGAATTCATGGAGAACGGTCTGGAGGCTGAACTGGATGAGGATCTTGGTTACAGCAAATACGACTACAAAAACAAGGCTACAGACAGCAGCCGGAACGGTCACAGCAGCAAAAATCTGCGGACAAGTTTCGGCGATGTCGAGGTTTCTGTTCCCCGTGACCGGAAGGGTGAATTTGAACCGCAGCTGCTGAAAAAGAACCAGACCTGCATCAGTCAGGATATCGAGGAGAAAATCCTGTCCATGTATGCGAAAGGCATGACGACCGGCGACATTGAGGCGCATATTCAGGATATTTACGGACTGTCTGTGTCTGACATTACGGTAAGCCGGATCACGGATAAGATTCTGCCTGTGGCGAAAGAATGGTAGCAGCGGCCTCTGGAATCAATCTACGCCGTAGTTTTTCTGGATGCAATCCACTATCATGTCCGCAGCGAAGGGCAGATCGTAAAGAAAGCAGTGTACATTGCCATCGGTCTTGATCTGGACGGCCGCAAAGATGTTTTGGGGATGTGGGTCGGCGAGAATGAGAGCGCAAAGTTCTGGGCGACCGTACTGAATGGTCTGAGGAATCGGGGCGTGGAGGATATTTTTATCGCATGTACAGACAATTTGACTGGTTTCGATACAGCCATCCATGCAGTGTTCCCGGAAACGGAGATCCAGAACTGCATGATTCACCAGCTGCGGAATTCCAGCAAATACGTTTCTTACAAAGACCTAAAGGCTCTCATGTCCGATCTGAAAGCCGTGTATGCAGCAGTGGACGAGCAGGCTGCTCTGGACGCTTTGGAGACTTTCGCGCAGAACTGGGACAACAAATATCCCAAGATCGCAAAGTCGTGGCGGGAAAACTGGGCCAACCTCAGCACCTACTTCAAATATCCTCAGGAAGTCCGCCATCTGATCTATACCACGAACACGATCGAAGGCTTTAATCGGCAGCTGCGGAAGGTCACAAAATCCAAGAGTGTCTTCCCGACAGACGACAGTCTGCTGAAAATACTGTATCTGGCGATGATGGATATTACGAAAAAGTGGACAGGTCGGCGGCAGGACTGGAGCCGCATCCATGCGCAGTTGTCCATCTATTTTGCTGAGCGTATGCCGGATTAACACCTGCTGCGGAGGATTGTCAAGGGTATATGAACGGCTTCGCCGCCCTTGACATTCCCCCTTGCCGGCGTTATGTTGTTGTTAAGGCGACAGCCGGTTTCGCCGTCTGCCGCCTCATATTAAAATTGCTCTTGTTTTATAGCTGTCTGGACTTTACACAAAATTTGGGAGAGACCCGCTTTCATAGACTTTTCCTCCTTGTATTTAACAGCGATACCGTTCAGATATCTTTGAAAGGGACAAAACAGTACACAGACTATGGCCATTAAAACTATGGCAGACAAACCCAGCGACCCAAGCTCGGCTGGCCTAAACCTATTCTATCTTTTTTTGCATTCTTAGCCACAATCTCTTGTGTTGCCTACCTCTCACCGCGTAGAGGTGTGCAAAGTTTCGAGCGGCAAAACTGTGATGAGCAAGTCCCCACAGCTCTATTTTTCTGAAAATTTCTGGTTCTATATTACTCTTTCGCCAGTCGTTTTGTAATACACACACCGACTGCTGCCCCCAGCGTGTTAAACAGCACATCGTTGACGTCTGCCATACCGCGCTTCGTCAAATACTGAAGCATCTCGCAGAACACGGACAAGACAAATCCTGCTGCAACTATCTTCTTTCCCTCTCGCTTCCACTGCCAGCTTGTTGCCCCATATGGTACATAAAGGATCAGGTTCAGTAAGTTTCCTGCCCATACGCCTACATCCGACCACAGCTTTAGCCCAATACGGATATTTTCACTATACCCCGGCGCACGGCGCAATAGCGTGATATAGAGGATTAGAAAAACAGAATACAGCGGTGGAATGCCTGGATATTTCCTGCGGTTGCACAATACAATAATTATGAACATAAAGAGTAAAATAATTTCTTGGGTAGATAAATTCTCGGATGCGGTATAATAGATTTGATGAATTAGGAACAACATTTATTGTTTGTCCTTTTTTCATATCACTTGTACATTGATAACGTCGAATCATTTATAGAGACTATTGATTTTTTCTGTTATGTCAACATATCGACTTTTACCGAATGGTTCATGGGAGGCAGTTATTGTTTTATAGGAAGAAGGCTGAGATATGACAAAGCAATCTGATGTCATTCTTTCCCATTCTTTGCAGGTGAAGAAGATCTTATCATATGGCATAAGTAAAAACTCGTCAAGCGTTTCCTGCGTGGCTCCATTTTGATCATTAAACTTTACAATGAGTCTATTCCAATTTATGCGATTGCACCTACGCTCCCACTTTTCCTGTGCTTCTCGCTCGCTATGATAATGTAAGAAAAAAATTTCGATTGTCCCCCCCCCGGTGGACAATTGACCTATTGGATAGTGACCGAATCGTTTATCATTTACCAATTCCGGCCTCGTCTTCCACTTTGAATCTTCTGGTGTAATAAATTTGAGAGGAGCTGTTACGAATCCCTTCAAGTCCTTTAGAAAACGTATGTAATCCTCTGCAAAGAAAAACAAACCTACTGTTGGGGAGTTTTTGGGAAGATTATAACTCTCGTAAATCATCCCGCCCCAACAGTTATTGGAAATAATAGTAAAATCTTTACCCAATAACTTTTTTTGGCGCTCCTTTGCAAGTCCCTTGCGCCAATACTTACTCACCTTTAGTCTGAACCCTTCGTATGTCATATTATCACCTTACACCTTTGAAACGTTCTATAATCCGGTTTATACATTTAACTCTCAGCAGCATGATTAATGCTGCGTATGTGAGAACAATATAGGTGCCCATAATCAAAAATTGCAGATATATATCCCCCTGTAATGTAGTCTTTATAAGGGCTGCTGTAAGCCAAACTATCCCAGAAACTGATAAAATTTTCAGGCCGTCGGGAATGCTAGACTTCATGGAAAAACTTGGAGTGTATTTTTTCACCCCTGGAAGAAGCAACGCAGTAACGACAAGCATAGAAATGCTCGTTGCCAAAGCTATACCTGTAACCCCCATGAATTTTGATAACGTAAAACTCAAAACAACATTGACAGCAACAGATATTGCTCCATTTATCATTGGGGTTTTTGTATCTTGGAAAGCATAATAAACCTTAACGATAGTTGCTCTCGCAGCTTGAAAAAAGAATCCTGCGGAATATCCAATAACAACCCCATTTGTTCTTGAAATTGCATCCGTACTAAAACTGCCTCTTCCATATAGCACTCCGACGATTAGGTCCCCCGCCACAAAGCACATGACCATAATTGGCATAATAATTACAAGCAAATATTCTAGTGACTGTTGTAGATTATTCCCTACCTTTTCAATTTTTCCCTCTGCAATCCATGTCGCGTAATGGGAGAAAAGAACCGTGGAAAGAGATGTAACAATCAAAGACGTAACAATCTCATTAATGGATGCTCCATAAGACAGTACCGAAACACCGCCATGGCCTAAGCCTGATGAAATCTGCTTGTCAACTATATCGTTAATTTCGTAGATTGCATTGCCTACAATCAACGGACCTGCCAGCGAAATCAACATCTTAATGCTTGCTATCTCATCTGAGGTTTTCAGTTTAAACTTGAAACAATTTCTGGCATTCCAAGTTATTTGTATGCATTGAACAAATCCCGCCAAAACAAAGGCCCATAACAATGCAGAGATTCCCATCTTAGGATAAAACAGCAATGCAGAAACAATAATAAATAAATTTTGAAAGAAGGCTTGACCTTTTCCTGGAAGAAATCTTTTATCCGTTTCAAGTACAACATTAATGATCTGGTAATAGCAACTAAAAACAAAAACAATCGCTATAATTCGAATATACGAGGATAGATCCTGCAACTGGGCCCCCTCATACGAAGGCGCCAATATTCTGGATATTTCGTCAGAGAACGAAGCGAATATAATTGTAATAACAAAAGCAATTGGGATAAATGTCCTTAGAACTGCATTAATAAGATTGTTTGATGCATCACGTCCTTCTTTTAGTAACCGATTGGTATGCATTGAGAGCAGTGAAATTGAAATAGATGAAAAGAAGACAGTACACAACGCCGCAATCACTTCTGATGCGATAAAAAATGCGTCTGTTTCTGCAGTCGCACCACAAACTGCTGCAATAATCGACTTCTTAGCAAGCCCCAAAACTTTAATAAAGAGCACTGCAACCGTTAATTGCAATGTCGAACCAATTATGCCTTTCTTCTTTGACATCTTTCTATAAGTTCTCCTTATCAGTTCTACTTTATTTTACCAACAAGAGACATTGTCCTTTTATTTCATCAAAAAGCAAATCCCATTTATGTAAGAATTTCTGAATCCCAATTTGATTGAATATTTGAATTCTACTTTTTTCTATTGCGCAACAGACAACAAAAATCGTAGGGGCAATAACAATTAAACCGCCAAGATACATCATTATTCCACCAGCGTACAGTTGTTCCATCGGTAAAATCTTCCACAGAATATTCCTAACATTACTGTTGTCGTGAATAAGATATACTGCAAAAGTAAGTGGACCGAACCAGATGATTGTTCTTTTTAATCTATCATTTCCAATATTGAGATTTAAAAGGAACCAGAACAAGAATACTGACGCCATTACAACCGTAATAGAATTGTACCGAAAAAACAATCCCGATAAAACATAGCTGCCGACTATACGATTTGATACAAGTCCCAATGGAACTCTTACCAGTCCCGTAATCAAAGAACATAAGACATATCCCACGAGAGCCTTATTCTTCCCACATGGTATTCCAAATTTACGAATATATCCGCCAATTATATACAAGGGAATAAGCCACTCATAATCCATGCCTGTTGTTATTAGGTCTCTTTCCCAAACCAAAACTGTCGGCAAGACAACGCAAATTATATTAATGGCTGCGATTAACGCAATATATTGTTGTTTACTCAAACAATCTAATAGTTTATTAATGAATGGGCAAAAACACAGCAATATCGCATAGGCCGTCACATACCAATATGCCTCTGTTGTAAAAGGAACCGCCGATTTCAATAATTGCGCAACACTTATTTCGTTTCCGAGAAACTTGCAAATCAATGTGCAAGCAACCGAATAAAATTCAACCTCAACCCACAATCTCACAATTCGCGAAAGTTTGAATTCTGTAGTTACTAAACAGTAACCAGAAACCAGTACAAAAAGATTAACGCAAACAAATACAAATGCGTCTATACACCAATACACAATATACTCTATCGTCCCAAAGTCAGGCCATACCGTCCCCCCCATGTCGGAAATAGTGATGCATGACCACAAACAACATAGCAACTATTCGTATCAATTCAATGTTTGCGTTCTTCGTTTTCAATTCTCAACTCTCCTTTCAACCAAGTACAAAGAATTTATATCCGCACAAATCTCCACGAACTCCGGATAAGGCAAAAATTATAAATGAAAAATAAAATAGAGTCCTACGATATTTATCAGCTCTATCATTTTTAAATAATTCTGACACGAGCGGAATGCTAGTTATTGTGCAAAGCATTGTGTAACGTCTAAATATTGCATAACTAAAAGGTAACGCAATCACACTTATTGCAGTCCAAATCAGTGTAAACAAATATAGCGACTTTTTGCTACTTATTTTTTTATCTGACGCACACAATATGGTTCGATGGAATGCTCTCAGAACATAGCCTGTTTCGATAGTTTCAATTATTCCAATGATTTGTTCCCAGATGTATGTATATTCTTTCGAATCAGTAAGATACCCTTTTCCATATTCGAAACTTCCGCTTATGAAACTGCCCATGTACTTAAATGAAAACAATGCTCCTGCTAAAATTACAATTCCCATCAAAAATTTCTTCGTAGCGCCTTTGCTTTGAATTAAAAGAAACAAAAAGCGCGATATTACCAGAACCATGGTGGAAGTATGCAGCAAGGCCGCAAAAATCCACAATGGTAAATGCCAGACCACCTTTTTATTTTCCACAGTTTCCCGGTATAGACAAAAAGCAACAATGGAAATTCCCAACATTGACCGGATACCAGAAATGGTCTGGAGATAAAATGCGCCAACTCCCATTACATAAAAAAGCAATACGCTTCTGAATGGGCCTTGAATTTCAAGATGTTCTATTTCTCGGCCGATGATATAGAATACATTGCCAAAGCACCAGAGACATGTAATCGTTTGGATCCAGTTTATGTTGCCCAGCCGTGACAAAGCATATGAATACAACACCCACGAAGGTGTGCTGCTCCTCATAGCATACTTTAACACACCATTTAGATCCTTGTGAATCCAATATTCAATGTACTCTCGCAATCTATAAAGGTCCGCAGTTATATATGGTTTATAGTTGAATGCAAAGATTGCCAAGGCAATCAAATACATAAGAAGAACCACTTTGTACTGCTTTCTTGCCACCCTAGCAATCAATTGGTATGCGACAAATAATGCGAATGCGTAAACCAGCAAACTTATGGTTCTTTCTAATAGAAACATCTGCTTATCCTCCAGATTATCATAGCATTTTTCTGTATATTTCTATCAATTTCTTTCCGCATCCAGCATTAGAAAACTTGCTACGTTCCAATTCGTGGATATATCCTGATCTTTCTGCATTACGACCAAGAGCTTTCTTTAAATGCTCTGCCCATACCTCTTCTGATACATTCAGACCTATATAGTCTACAAGGTCGGAATAGATCATTTCATCCGTAATCGTGTCGGAAACGACCATTGGAAGCCCCATTGCCTGCGCTTCTACGCCTGTCAACGGCAGCCCTTCAAACAGGCTAGGCAGAAAGAATGCATCCATTCCTTGATACAGTTCCAGCACATCATTCCGGTTTCCCAGAAGCCTTACATACTCAGAAAGCCCGTTCTTTTCTATATAGTTTTTTACCTGCTCCTGAAGCGGACCACTACCAACCCACCAATATTCTGCATTGTGGAGCTTTTTCAACAGACAAGCAAACACATCTATTGCAAAAAAAGGATTTTTCTGCTCGGCCAGACGGCCAACAGTTCCAACAATTAATTTACCCTGCACGTTCATATCTTGCCGCACACGCTCACGAACAGCAGGATCAAATTGATACTTGTCAGTTCGAATCACATTTGGTATCACGGTAAACTTTCGTTTTCCAAACATGGCCTCGCCTGCCAATTGTGAACACGCCGCATAATCTGTTGCTAAAGATCGTAATACTGGAAGAAGAATTTTATTTCTCAACTCTTTTTGTGATGTTTCCCCCATTTTTGTATTATGACTGTGAAGAATTCGAACAGGGATGTTCTTCTTCTTTGCGCAGAACATCATAGGAATAGATATATGAAGCGTATTATCGTGAACAATATCATACTTTTTTGCGGAAAGTATCTCATTGCATTTTTTTAGATGCTCTTTGATATCCGACACTTTAGGTAAGATATAAATATCGCTTCCTCGCATTCTTATCTCATCGTAATAAGGAGACGGGCGATCTGCATACAAAGCAAAATCTACATGAACCTCGCTTGGGTCAAGGTCTCTAAAGTAATTCATTGCAAAACTTGCAACACCGTTTGCTACTCGCAAGTTATGAATCAGGATAAGTACATTTATCACTCTTTTTCCTCCCCGTTAATAGCTCTTTGTACATTCTTTCAAGTATTTCTCTATCCACACCCGCATCAAACTTTCGAGCCATCAGTTTTCCGCTGTGGATAATCGCCTCATAATCCGAACTTTTAAATGTCCTCGGACTACTCTTTCCTTCGGACCAATCAACATAATGAAGGTAATCTTCAACATCCTTCCGATAAGGCGAAAGCATTACCAATGTATGAAAGAAGCACTCGTCAGGACATAAGCAAGTTTCATAAAATCTATAATATTTAGGGTGTTCATTATTATAGGCCATCATCCAATCTATTGTTTCTTTCTTCAGGCACCACCATGTTGCGCCAAAGTAAAAATGCTCACACGGTGCATCCTTTCTACGAAAAAATGCAAATGTTTTGTTGTACCCTCCCGTAGCCTCAATATAGATTCTTTTCAAAATTCACAATTGAGATTTCGGACTTACAAGCCCTTTGGGAAATACAATCTGGTTTCTCTTATTATAATGATTGTCTTTCCCCAGACGGTTCTTTTTGGAAGCGAAGAAATTGATGAAATTTTTGTTTTCCGCTCTTTTTAGAAAATCAACGATTGTTTCAGACTCAACCAGCGGAAAGTCTTGGCCACTGCAAAGCCAGTAATAATCAAATCCTCCATATCTCCGGACAGCCTCAATTAAATTCAGCGTTGCCTCAGCCTGAGATACCTGTGCCTACCTTACATCAACTCTTTTGGATTCAGGTAAAACAATAGCATTTGATTGGGCGAGGCTCTGTATGTCATCCGGCATCTTTTTATCTGCATGAAAAAAATCGTGATATCTGGATGCTACGACGCAGAAATCAGCATTTGCACCTGCTCCAGATTCTTATGAACCATCAAAAGAATTGCAAGCCGCATAGCCATTCCTCCGTACATCCTTGATTTAGCATCCAAGTGTTGATTTGAGCCACTCAAGGGACTCTTTTCTAAGTTGCTGCATTTGAATGTCAGCCTTCTCATACGTCAAATCTGGAAGCAACTGTTCCTGCTGATAACAGTAATTTCTACTTGCCAATCCAAGCTGTTCCAGGATTCCATCGATACGGTCATCCTTTTTCATCTTTTCGCCTTCCATGTCGCAAAGATGGTAAAAGTTCTTATGGAAAATAAGAGAGAAGGCGGTTCCATGGAAAGAATTCGTAGCTACAATCTTTGCATGAGCGAGAAGATTTAAAAATTCACTCGGTCCCCCGTCATATAATACTTTTACTCCGTATCGTTCGCTCAGGCTTGTATGAAAACTCGTAAACACTGTGTAAACCGGCAGACCAGTCTTTTCAGAGAGTTTTTGAACAGCCTTCAGGGAATCTTTGCTATAAGTGATAGAATAGTAAAAAATGTAATCTCCCTCTACCAACGGAGCCTTTTGATACAGTGACTGATAATCCGCCTCATTCAAAAGCAACGTCGGATCAAGAACGACTCCGATCTCATCACTGTAAATCGATTGAAGCTGCTTTTTTACGGCTTCCTCTCTTACAGAAATTCCCTCAAAAGCACTAATTGCACCTTCATATTCCTTTAGACCCGCTGAACCTGCCACAGAACCACAGGAAACTGCATAGGCAATTTTTCTCTTATCCACATTAGGCAGAAAGTAAGCAGGCGAGAAATCTGGTGCACTGGTATTCCAAATCTGATCACTTCCCGCAATAAGGACATCATACTTACTCGCTTGTTTCAAAGCATCTTCTTCTGAAACAATGCACTCGGTTTTCATCAGATACCGATTCCGCATTTCTTCGAACCGTGCGTATCGAATATTTAATTTGCGATAATGCGGTAGGGATGCTAAATTCTTTAGCAAATCATTTTTGCATTGTACCGGGCGAAACGTCTTATATTGATTTGTTTGTTTTACAGACCGGAAATCTATAATCTCATTATCTACGCCCAGTTCTTTCACAAGGATCTGCTGAAGTGCATAAGCCTGCAAAAAAGAGCCATTATTATTTGGCGCATGAAAAGTAATCGTTCCTGTTTTCATTTTTTACCCCGAATTACTTGAAGAAGCTTCTTCTTCCAAGAATTAGGCAGTACCTGCCCAATATCACTTGTCAGGATCTTCATTCGATATTTTTTAAAGTAGAAGTCATCCACGCCCTGATAACCACTTTGCCGATAACAATTCAGTACTTGATTTCGTTCTGGTGTTTCAACAGATGGCGCCTGCAGCTGCGGATTATGCTTTGCTACCTGTTCCACCGTGGATTCCTTCATTACAAATTCTTGCTTTACTTGTTCAAAAAAGTCTTTTCCGGCATTCGTATTCAGCATGACTGCTGAGATTCCAGCCAGACCTTCCTTCTCTACTTTCTTCACGAAGTCAGCGTGCTCGTCTTCAATTCCCCAGTAATCACACAAGGAAATATCGCCCGGGCGTTTTGTTCCCGCAAACTTACAGTGGTAGCAGCTGTCTCGAAAAGTTTGACAGTTCAGAAAAAGTTTATAATAAGAAGATTTATAGGAAATCAAAGGTTCTTGCCAGTAGGCAATTTCGCCAGTATGGCTAACTTGCCGGTAGGCAATTTCGCCATACACATTTTGTCCTTTTGTCTTTGTGCGGAACTGAATGGACTGAATTTCCATCTTCTTTTTGTCAGTCAGAAAAGAGAGATAATCTTTCAGCATTCGGTTGCTCGGGACACCATGGCACACAATATCTACCAGCAAAAGGTTCTCATAGCCTCTTCCAAGATATCGTTTCAGAGCCTCGACTTGGCAGGGAACACCACAGAATAATACCGTTCTTCCGGTCTGCAGCTCACTCTTTATCTCCAGAAAGCTGCTGTTCATGCTGCTCTGTACATATTTTGAGCCCTGAAGTCTAGGCAGATCTTCGATTTTTTCAATTGGGACTACTTCAACATCAAATTGCTCTGTGTACGCCGAACCAAAAACAATGCCGCCTTCGGTTAGGACCTGCTTAGCGAGCGCAGCGAAAATGCCCCCGGAAGCCGACTTTGCGGAGATATCCTTATTCTTATAACTTGCCGCATACACAGTTTCGGGCTTGCGAAGTTCTGCCTCATTGTTGATGCAGCATACTTTCAAACAGCTTCCGCAGCCAACACACTTGTCCGTATCAATTTGAGGAAATCTGAAACCATACTCATCCTCAATCATTGTAATGGCCTTTTTTCCACAAACCATTTCGCATGCGTTGCAACCACAGCATTGATATTTATTTTTAAATAGCTGAATTGCTTTATCTGTCATATAGTGCTCCCATATATTCTCATCGATCATTGACCCTCTTTTCGAGAATCTCGATTACCCCTTCATCCTCAAATTTTCTTGCCATCAACTTGCCGCTTTTCATCATTCTATCAATATCCGATGCCTCCAGATTCTTCGGGCTATTACCCCCAAAGCTCCAATCAATGTAGTGCAGGTAATCTTGTCTTTTATTCTTGTACGGTGAATTCATTAAGAGTGTTTGAAAGAAACTTTCATCCGGGCAATTCGTATGCTTATAAAACTCTATAAACTCCGGATGGTTCTTGATGTACTCCTCCACCCACTTTTCCATCTCACCAGAAATACACACCCACTGACTTCCAAAGTAGAAGTCTACGTTTTCAAGTTGTTTTCTTCTAAAAATCGACCACGTCCTATTGTACCCACCAGTCAACTCAACAAGGGCACGTTTTGCAATTCGCTTTGGCAAGGTGTTTCCAAGAACACTGTATGGGTAGTAGATATCTGTTCGTTTGTCGTAATTATTGGCGTCCCCCCCTCCATTTTTACTAGCCCATATTTGTACGAAATTAAAGTCTGCGCTTTCATTAAGAAAATCTGAAAGCTCCGATGCCTTGACGAGAGGATAATCCTGCCCAGAGCAAAGTAAATAGTGACCATATTCTCCCCGCACAGCTGCATACCGCATCAAATTGAGCGTTGCTTCGACCTGCGAAAACTCCGCCCAGCCCACATCTACACGGTATTCATCCGGGAGAATATGGATTCGCTCCCCAGTTTTAATTTCTGAACCTATATTGTTTTTTTTATCGATGTGAATATAAATATCCAGACTTGGATCATTTAAGGCATCCAGCAGAAGATTGATTTGCTTCGGATTTTTGTGACACTGAACCAAAATCGCCTGTTTCATTTCATCCTCACTTCCTCAGCACTTTCTCAAACATAAATTTCCGCAGCCAGTTTGGAGCCAGCGCCGATCCGCTACGGATCACACAGCTCTTAATATACTGGCCGTTCCCAATGAATCCACTGTCTTTCATGTACTTGAACAGCTTTGCCTGTGTCTTGGCGTACTTCCATCCGGCTCTTCTTAAATACATATCCGAGCCTGCCCTCATATGGAGCAGTGGTTCCTGAATGTTGTAACCCCGATATCCAGCCATCAGCATCCTTAGCCAAAGGTAATAGTCCTCCAGTAAGTAGAAATCTTGATAGGAGCCAACTGCTTCGACTGCGGACTTCTTATACATCACACAGGGGTGATTAAACGGATTACGCTTCTTTGCAAACTCTACGATTTCTGCATTCGTCTCCGGCAGCACTCGCCTCGTATCAACCGTGTTCGGATCAGTGGTAAACTCCTCCACAATGCCGGAGCAAATGCTCACTTCCGAATGTATGTTAAACACAGCAATCTGTTTTTCACAGCGATCCGGGTACGCAATGTCATCACTGTCCATTCGGGCGACCAACTCATTTTTGCAATGCTTGATGCCTTCATTAAGTGCGTTGCCAAGTCCACCGTTCTTCGCGAGGCGGACAACATTCAGAGATTCACCCATTTCCTGCTGCTTTGTAGCAATCACGCCATCTAGCTGTTCGTTCAGCGGTCCATCACATACCAGCACAAAATCATTTGTGGAGAGCGTCTGCGTTTGTATGCTCTCTATCGCCTGCTTCAGATACTCCGGCTTCTCTTTGTGATAAACCGACATAAGAACGGAGTATTCTCTGTATTTCACAACACTCATAGTTCCTCTCCGCATATCAAAGATTACAGCCCAGACCCAATCTCAAGGAGTCTGAGCCGTTTTTTCTTATAAAGCTCTACTAATCGTCCTCAGCAGTGTGAGCCACGCTGCCGCTATGTCTTGTACCGCTGCAATGGGTCTCCACTACGCTCTAAATTGCACCATTTTTGACGCTATGGTAGCTCTCGTCTTTAGTCCCGATGGTACCAATCCTCGCTACGGTAGCTCCCTTGCTTATGCTGGATTACACCACACGAATGAGCATCTCCGTAACTATGTGTTTATCACCATCACTCTCACAGACGACTTGTTATCTCCAAGACCGGGATGAAATCGCAGATGATGTTATGAAACCGCTGTGTGAAAGTCACCACAGTGTCGGTACATCCCCTCACAGTGCCATCCGGCATAAACTCACGAGCTACGGTCGCGTCCATAAAAGTGCTTTTTCGGAGTGTAACAGCCTCAATTTGACCTCATTTTGCCCTCTCTCACGCTCAAGTTCTCGGCATTTTGCACTATCAAGAGTGCTATATTGCCCCTGTACAGGGCGTTTTGCCAACTTCTCAGCTTAACGCTACTGTAAGAGCTGCATTTATACCCGATTCCGCTCTGGAATTTCTTCCAATTTTTAGCAGTTCAAAATGTACGAAAACGTCGATATTTAGTGGTTTTCTCCACTCATTGCAGTGGTTTGACCCTCAGAAACTCCCTCGGTGCTTTCGGGCATAAACAGGATCTTCACGGTTGCCAGCATGATTTTCAAATCCTCGATCAGGCTGGGATGTGCAATATACATCAGATCCATCTGCAGCTTATCGTAGGGGGTGGTGTTATACTTGCCGTACACCTGTGCATAGCCGGTCAAACCAGCCTTTGCCTGCAGACGCAGCGCAAACTCTGGCATCTCCTCGCAATACTGGGCGGCGATTTCCGGGCGCTCCGGGCGGGGACCAACAACAGACAGGTCACCCTTCAGGATGTTCAGCAACTGAGGCAGTTCGTCCAGACGGCAGGCGCGGATAATGTGACCGACCTTTGTAATACGGTCATCCTTGTCGCCGGTGGAAAGACGTGCCACGCCATCCTTTTCTGCATCCACACGCATGGAGCGGAACTTCAGAATCTCGAACTGCTTGCCGTCCTTGGTCAGGCGAACCTGTTTGTAGAAGGCGGGACCACCATCGGATTTGACCGCAATGGCCGTAATCAAAAGCACCGGACTCAGAATCACCAGAGCCACCAGCGAAATCACAATGTCCATCGCGCGCTTAACGAACAAGAATTCCGGGCTTGCCATGTAGCGACCGACGCGCAGCATCGGTAGATGGAACATATGCATCGGCCAAGCGCCACTCATAATAACGTCGCCAACGCGGGGAATGACGAACATATTGATGCCCTTCCCTACGCAGTGCTTCAGGATAATGTTTCGTTCATGGCTGTGAACACCACTGACAAAAACAGTCTCCATGCCGTCCAGAATGCTCAGGTCTGCCAAGCACTCCGACACGCTCAGGGTAACCTGCACGTCGTATTTCTGGTTCAGACCATACTCGTTGATGAGCTTTTCCATACCATGACGTACATCGTAGACAACTGCGGTCTTCTGCGGTGGGAAGGTCTTGTAGTACCATTTATGTGCACAAGATGCCCAGATCGCAGCCATCACCAACTGCCCCGCAATTGCCGCAATACCCGGCAACAGGTTGCAGAGCTTTGCGGACATCAGGCAGATCACGATGTACAAAATGCCATCGGTTGCCATAGCGCCAAGGATCTGGCCGTACACCAGTTCTGAGACCCGCTGCATCGACATCCAGAACGCATCGTAGATTTTACCGAGTACAATGTACAGGATAAAAAACAGGCCTAAAATCGCAAAATGACCTTCCCATGCCAGATTTGCATAGGTCTGGTGCGAGTAGTACAGGAACCAGCAGACCGCAAACGGCAGCTCGATCATCAGAACATTCAGGATCTTCACGACCCTCAACATCACATCATGCTGAAACTTTGACATAATCCTCTCCAATAACTCCTTTAGATTTTCTTTTTACGACTCACGTAACTTTTCCGACCCAAATTGCAGCAAGTGCTTTGGATCGCGCTATCAACTACACAAACCGATCTCTTCCCCCGTTTTGTGGTTAGCCGAAACATTCAGGTTTTCACTTTTCCTCTTGGACTCTTGTGCCGGTTCTAACCGGCGCAGCCTCGAATCCGCTTTCCTCCACCTCATCCCGATGGTATCCAGCTTTGCGATACGCTCCTCTGTCAGAACAGCGCAGCTTTTTTCAGGATTCTGGCGGGTATACCGCTGCCGCTTGACCCAATTTCCGAGGTTGTAACCGCCCGGTGACACATATTCTGCCGGGACGTTCAGGTCTCCATGGGCATCAAAGTAGCGCTTCGCCTCCTGATACCCTTCGTTCCACTGGCGGTCATTGCGGTTGCCCCAGTACATCCCGATTCGGTTGAGTCGCTCGACCTGTTCGTCCGTCAGTTTTCCTTTCGGGTACGCCCATTGCTGGCTTGCGACCCATTGCCCCAGCCGTTCACCAGCCGCTGTCACATAGGAACGTGGGATATTTAGGTTGCCGTTTTCCTCATAGTAGGCTGCAGCCAATGCATAAGCCTTTTCCCACTTGGCATCAAAAATGTTCCACACCATACCGATCTCATCAAGCTGCGCAATGCGTTCTTCCTTTAAGCGTCCGTTCAGCTTTTGCTGCCGGGTCTTGATGATCCACTGTCCCAGTGGGTAGCCGTCTGGGTCTACATATTTTCCGGGCACCATCAGATTTCCGTAGGTGTCGTGGTATTTCTTTGCGACCTCAAATCCATGCTGCCACGCAATTTCCTTCCGGTTGCCCCAGACCATGCCGATGCTGTCCAGCCGCGCGATCTGCTGCTCGGTCAGATTTCCTTGGATCTGTCCCTCGCGCACCCGGCGCTGGGTGACCAGCCACACGCCGAGGCTCAGACCTCCGGGCGTGGTATACAGTTTCGGGACGTTCAAATTGCCGTGCTCCGCATAGTAGATGCTCGCCTCAGAGAAGTAGTGCTCCCAACCGGAAGAGAGGCTTGCCTGTAGCTGCTCGAACAGCACCCGACAGTCGTGCACCTGCTCGATGACCTCGAACCGCTCGGTCACGATCTTGTCACCCTCACCGTTGGCATAGAGCCGGTGAACCGCCTCCTGCATCTCGCTTTGCAGGCCGGAAATACTGGTCAGACCTTCAAAGTTGTTGACAACATCTAGGATAAGTGGTGTCGTATTATCACCAGCGGTCAGGGCGCGTCCGATCTGCTGCTTGTAAATAATGGGCGAAATCGTTGGTCGGAACAGGATGACCCCGGAAATGCCTTCCACATGGACGCCCTCGTTGAGCATATCAATGCAGAACAGCAGCTTCAGCCGGTTGCTTGTGTCCGTTTTGAAGTCCGCAAAAGCCTTGTCGGTGTTCGGGTCATCGGAGTAGGCTTCGTACACCACCACATCCGGGTTGACCCCGGCGAACCACTCCGGCACATGGGACACCATCTCGTCCATGTGCTCCTTGTTGGCGCAGAACACGATGTACTTGCCAGCCTTATTCGTGATATGATGGGCAAATACTTTATCCAGGCCGTCTGCCTGCTCCAGTGCGCGGCGCAGCGCGTCCAGATATTTCTGGTTCACATCCTGAATGCCCGGTGTTCGCAGGTTGTCCACCCGTGCCTGATACTTTGCAAGCGTTTTCTGGTACTGGTAGACCGTGGTCACATATTTCGGGGTAGGCAAAATGCCCCTGACGACTGCTTCACCAAGGGTCATGTTGCTCGCAACACGGCTATCGAAAAGTTCTTCGGCCATATCGCGGTTATTATCCAGATAGCGGATGTTTGTTGCCGTCAGCCCCAGAAGCTTTGCATCTGGGCACAACTTTAATAAAGCCACTGTGCTTTCGCCCCAACATTCAGCACCGGCACGGTGGAATTCGTCGAGTATAATATAGGCGGGCTTTTGCGCCGCAATTTCGTCCAGCTGTGCCTGCGTACAGCACATCAGTTTGGCATAGGTATAAAAGTGAACGTTTGCCAACGGAAAATCCGGGTCGCTCCTTTTCAGGCTCTCCAGCTGGGTCTTGAAGATATATTCACTGGGAGAAAGCCAGATCACGATCTTCTCCGGGTTGTCCTCGATCAGCTTGAACGCAATGTAGCTCTTTCCGGTGCCGGTGGGATGAACAACGGCAGCCTTGCCGTACTGCTCCATCATCCGGACTGCCGCATGATATGCTTTTTCATTGTGCTCAAACAGACATAATGCCACCTTGTTCACCCCTTCCCGCATAAAGGGGTATCCTCCACAGTGATAATGGAGGATACCGATCTTTCGACATCGTTGTTTGAATTCTTCTATTATTTTATCATGGTTATATCTGGGAATCAATAGAAATCCGTACAAATGTATCTCACCTGACCTTAGAAAAAACCTCGCAGAAGCCGAAAGTTTTTTGCACATTGCCCAGTTCTGCATGAAAAATCCAGCTGAAAACGAAGGTGGACAAAATAAGTGGTCAGATGGGTGTCCAAGATGCAGGAGGAAACAGAAATGGCACGACGGGGAGAAAACATTCACAAACGCAAGGATGGTCGGTGGGAAGGTCGCTACATCAAAGCGCGCACACCGAAGGGAAAGATCCAGTGGGGCTACGTCTATGGCACGGTCTATGCTGAGGTCAAACGTGTGCTGATTCAAAAGAAAGCAGAGGCAGGCTTCTACAATCTAAAGAGAACTGACCTAACCTTTGAAGCACTGGCTGAGGTATGGCTGCACTCCCAGCGGAATGCAGTAAAAGAATCCACCTATGCGCATTACTCGTACACGCTGCACAAATATCTTCTTCCGGTTTTAAGTAAAGTGCCAGTCGCATCCCTTGAGGAAAGCTTTCTGGAACAGGCTATGCAGCAGATCATTGCGCCGATAGATGCCGCACACAAGCCGCTGGGGAACTCCTCTGCCCGGGAATGCCTCTCGATGCTGCGCCGTATCTGCAAATATGCCGCGCACTTGCGCCTGATCCGTCCGATGGAGCTAGAAGTAGCGCTGCCAAAAGCCATCGACAAAATTTCTGTGCCCCTCTCCCCGGCGGAGCAGCAGCGGCTTTATCAGTATGTACAGGAGAATCCCACGCCCCGCAAAATTGGCTTATTATTAGGGGTGGAATTGGGGCTGCGTATTGGCGAGATCTGTGGCTTACAGTGGGGCGATTTCGACCTGAAACTCGGAACGCTGAAAATCAACCGGACGGTCTGCCGAATTTCCTGTGAAAATGGGCATACAAAGGTGGTCATCCAAACGCCTAAAACCCGCACCTCCCGCCGGGAAATTCCAATCCCAAAGCAGCTGCTTATTATGCTGAAAAAACTGCGCGGATGTGTCAGCAATGCTGCATGGTTTCTGTCCGGCAACGAGTCCAAGCCCACCGAGCCCCGCTGCTACCGAAAAAGCATCAAATCATATCTGAAACAGGCAACTGTCCGGCAGGTACGTCCGCACGCGTTGCGCCATACCTTTGCAACGACCTGTCTGCAGGCGGGGTGCGATGTAAAGACCCTCAGCGAATTGTTAGGACACGCTAACGCCAACATCACCTTGCAGCGCTATGTGCACTCTGACCTGACCCGAAAGCGCCGGGAGATGAACCGAATTTTCTCCCATCAGGTGTCCATGAGGGGTAGGAACATGCTAAATATGACGTAGTGGCGCGTTATTTCTTTGTCGTTCCCCCATTATCACTATGGAGGATACTTTTTTATTAAATATATTCTTTGCCATTACGCGGCTGCACATTCTCTGTATCATAAAATACTTTTGCATCATACGCAGATGCGTATGCATAGCTACACGGATTTCTGTAACATCATAGTGAGGTAAACTTCATCACGACTGTAAAAGATGCCGTCACCAAACGCTTTGAACCGCTCTGCGACCAATGGGGGATATGTCCCAACAAGTTGGCGACCCGTCCCGGTGCATATTCCAAAATCGATTTATTGTTTCAATCGAAAAATATTTTTATTCTACAAACTGCACCTCTTGCGAACATAAAAAACGAGTGTTATACTGAAGCCATCAAAAAACATTGGAGGTGTCCCCTATGCCCCGTCCCAAAGGAAGCAAGAACAAGACCAAGACCGTAAAAGCAACCGTTGACTTTGCTGCACAGATCGCTGAAAAGCAGTCTGCAAAGGAAGCCGCTGCCGCCGAAATCGCATCCATCACTGCGAACATCGATGCGCTGAAAGCCGACCTGAAAACCAAAAAAGCAGAGCTGAAATCTATCGACAAGGAAATCGCCAGAATCGAGGTTAAAAAGGTCAAAGCTGAAACCAAAGCAGCGGAATCCGCAAAGAAAGCCGAAGCAGAGGATGTTCTGAAAAAACTGCTGGCAAGCGGCGTGAGCGCAGACGATATCCTCGCAAAGCTGAAGTGATTTAAAAATTTCTAACGCAGCAGTTGACGAGAACATCTACGTCGCAAGCAGTGCAACTTGGTACCAACTTGCGATTTTTGAATCGGATTTTTCAAAATCCAAATTCAAAATGCTTGTTGGGCTGTGCCCAAATCCCTTGTGTTCTGCATCCGGTGGATGCAGGCTGCGCATTTTTGCAAAATGCTTTTTTGATCTGAGTGCCGATGCCTGTGGTATCGGCACTTTTTGCACAGATAGATTCCCGGAAGCAGAAAATAGTGCTATGCAGCACATCCGGGATTGTGCTATACTTGATTTACACAAACCTGTTTGTCCTAAAAAGTTGGAGGTGTTCATGGCTACACGAACCATTTGTTTTCCCATATCCGGCTACCCCTATTGCAAAGAACAGCCGGTGACGTTCACATGGATAAAAGGTAGCAAGCGGCAAAATATCCGTGCCGTCCATGATGCCGTCCATACAACAGACCCGGATGTTTCCATTCTGGAAGTCAGCTCTGCATCCGTTCAGCCGGAGGGTGAGGCTGTTTCTTCTCTGCGGCTTCTGCTGCGTCTGGATTCTGTTGCGCAGGATGTGCCCATCAGCACGGTTTTTGAAGCTGCCAAGGTATTTGAACATGGTGGTCCATTCGCTGACCTTCTGACCTGTGCGCCATCCAAAGTCCATAAGGACGCTCGTCTGCGAACCAATGGAAAGTTGCTACGCTACTCTTTGGAAGGAAGTGAGTATCCGATAGAGCCGCACCCGGATTCATTTTTTGAGTGGCTCTACTGCCGTGCGTTGAAGCAGTTCCCGGAAAAGGCTGCGCAGCTGAGCAGATATAATGCCTTTTCTGATATTGCTGCCGCAACGGATTCTAAAAAGTATTATGGCGATTCCTCGCGGGCGGCTGCAATCTATGTAGGACTTGCAGCGGCTGGAAAACTTCCGTGCATCGATTCCTATGAATCATTCGTTGCGGAAGTTTACACGGAGCCAAAGCCCTTGCCCAAGTCTGGAAAATCCGAAATTGCTTCAAAAAAGACACCCGAGGTTTCTGCACCAGCAAAGGAGATTCCGGCAGACGAATCGTCGCAGTCCGATCTTGCAAATATTCCGGACGGTGCGCAGATGGAACAGATCCTTGAGCTGCCCAAAGCGACCTGTCTGCTCCTCTCTTTGGCAAAAAATGCTGGTCTTTCTGCAAATAATTCCAGTGAGCTGGCATATAAGGGAAAGGAATTTTTTCTTGACGCTTATCAGAAAGCACTAAAAAACAAAACGCTCCAAATCAATGTTCATAAGAACAAGATCACTTTTCCGATGGAAGAGCATGACAGCGGATTTCATGCGGTCGGAGTACTGACCCGTTCGCCTGCTTGGGAATACGGATGGAAGTTCAACTATCTGGCCGAGAACACATCCGGAGCAGAAAAGCCCGAAGTCAAAGCAAAAATCCAGAAGCCTTTGACCGCATTGGAGCATCTGGAACGCTGTGGGTATAAAATCGTTCAGCAGATCGTGCCGGAAAAACTTCCACCGATTGCTGTTCAGCGGATGGCGTGGAAAACAGGCGAGGCTCTTTGCGATCCGGTGGTGGTGGATTTCTTGCAGTTTATCCGAACACATATGCAGAGCGACGGCTCTTTTTCGTTCCGTATCCCAAAGGGTGCGTCCAAAAAATCGTTTGCCACACTTTCAGAGATTGCTCAGACATGGGACAAAATGGGACTTTTTGCAGCCATTGTGATTTATCCGCAGAATATCGTCTATGAACTTGCGCAAAACGAAACCGTCCGGCATTTTTTGAGCGGAAAGTGGCTGGAGCTTTTTGTAGAGCATCAGGTTCAGCAGATCCTGAACCGCTATCAGGAGGAGCAGGGCGCAGAAGTTTCGGTTTGCTCCAATGTGGTTCTTTCAGAAACGGCATCCGTAGGGAGCACGCATGAGCTGGATGTCGTGTTCTCCATCAATGGGAAATTTTTCTGGGTTGAAGCCAAATCCTCCAGTCGAAGCATTGATTATGGAAAATATTCTTCTCTGTGCGAAAAGCTGAACGTGACACCAGAAAGCTTGCTTTTGGTCAACAGCGATTTGTCCGTGGAAGAGTGCGAAGGTGTTTCTTATTTCTGGAATTACCGTGTTGCAAATTGCGCAACGATTACGCAGGAACTGGAAAGCATGATCTCTAAACAAATTGAAAGCACCGGAAATGCTGTTCCGAGTACAGACTGAGGAATAATCAAAAAAGGCCCTGAGAACCCTGCCGGATAAGCGGCAAAGTTCTCAGGGTCGTATTGTTTATCTGGAATGTTCGGTTTGCTCTGGCTTCTTTTCCTCATCGAAGAAAAGCTCAATATTTTTCTGCGCTCGAAGAAGCTTCTGCATTTCTTCTTTCGCTTTGCGGTAGTCCGGGTAGCATGCTTTCTTTTCTGTCAGCAGCTTGGAATATTCTGCATCCAACTCTTTGACCTGTCTCTTATACACATCTCCGAGCCCACGAGACAGGCAGAAATCT
>ERZ1027054.46-NODE-46-length-56940-cov-9.516815_pt1 | contig 56940 bp, 52 predicted proteins | sample MGYA00519284_ERZ1027054 | MGnify/ENA primary metagenome ERZ1027054 (study PRJEB26926, sample SAMN06164568) | human gut metagenome | biome: ENVO:00009003; feature: ENVO:2100002; material: ENVO:00002003 | host: Homo sapiens | place: USA | collected 2012 ... | reverse complement strand
TTTCTGCCTGTCTCGTGGGCTCGGAGATGTGTATAAGAGACAGAGTACAGACCGTACAGGTTGTACGAACTTCTTCCGTGAAAAATGCACTTTTTACGGGCAGGGGTGGACAAGCGGCTCGATGCCTACAAAACCCCGCACCCTGCGGCCACCGGGCAGGTAGATGTTGTTGGTGGCTTCAAGGTTGTAGCGGCGGTCATTCTGGCGCAGCTCTGCGCTGAAACGGATCGCCGATACGCTGTGGCAGGCGTTGTCCTCACACCACTGCTTATAAATGTCGTAGAACTCCTTGGAGCTGATGGAGTAGTCCGCCTTGAAGCGGAAGTAGCCCTCGGACTCCATGAAGTCGATGACATTGTTGCTGCTGCGCTTGATGGTGTCCACGTTGGCGGCGGCTCGTTCGCTGACCGTGAAGCGGAAATCGTTCTGCACCAGCCGGTGTAGCCCTTCCAGACACCAAAGCAGGATGCCTTCCAACTCGGCGCACATCTTTTCCACAAGGAAGGGGTCATCCGTGCGGTCAGCAGGCTTGTCCTTGGTGGTCAGGATAAGCTGGCGGCGAAAGAAACCGTCCGAATGGTCATACAGCGAAGTCAGCGCACCGTTGCCAAAGCAGAGAAACCGGGCGTAGATGTCGCGCTGGTAGCTCTGGACACCTTTGCGCTCCAAGTCCAGCTTGGCTTCGGCAGTTACGATGGTCTTAATATAATTCGTCTTGGGCAGGGCGTTCATATCCATATCATCGTCGATCATCAGCAGGCGGCGCTCCAGATCGGCGCGGGCAAAACGGTTGTTCTCCACTTTCTGGACGCTGCCGTTGCTGGCGGCATCTCCCATGAGCCGCTTCAGCACCAGCCCGATGCGGGACTTGCCCTCGCCGCCCTTGCCGACAATGAGCATCATCTTCTGCCCTTTGGTGCTGGGAATGAGACAGTAGCCCAGGTACTCCTGCAAGGTGGGGATGTCGGCATCGTCCAGCAGCTCGTGCAGAAAGGTCAGCCAGCGGTCAGGGCTGGCGGCTTTGGGGTCATACCTCACAGGTAGGCGGTTCTGGCAGAACAGGCGGCTCTCCTGAAAAGAGCCGTCCGGCAGATGGTACACGCCGTTCTGGAGGTGGATGCAGTCCTGTTCGATGGGGAACGGGTCGGAAAAAGCCAGCAGCTTGATGGTCTCCAGAATGTTGGTGACTTTTTTGGACAGGCCGGAGGTGACATATTCCTCGATGTTCTCCAAGATGCGCTGCTTGATCTCGCTCTCGTCCTCCACCGGGCCGTCCAGCGTGTACAGCGTTCCGTTGACGCATTTCAGCGGCCACTGTTCCAGAAAGGCACGGCCAAACTGGACTTCATCGATCTTCTTGCCGTTGTACCAGTCCGGCCATAAGGGGTTGCGGGAAATGTTTTTCTTCATAGGGTGGTTCTCCTTTAGAAAAGTGAAGTGGTGGGTCTCACGGTGAGACCCACCACTTCGGGTGAATAAATTATCAGGCGCACTTTGCCAGAGCAAGGCGGTCGGTGCGCTCCTCCAGCATCAGCAGGTACGACCCGGACAGCAGCTGTGCGGCGGCAGCGGCCTTCTGCCGGGGCGTCCCAAATGCAACGCAGTCCGTCAGGTGCTCGATGGTCTCGGTCATGTGGAGGGCTTCTTCAAACCGTGGGTCATGCGGTTCCTCCGGGGTGGCGGGCTTGTAGCGCTCCTGCCAGTCGTGCAACAAGTCGAGATAATCGGTCAGCACCCGCAGACAGTAGGCGATGTCTGCCCACTGCTCGTCCGTCAGGCCACGCTTGGGCGGCGGCAGGGCGATGGCATTGGCGGGCGGCTTGTCCGGGTCAAGCCCGAAGTCGTGTATCAGCTTCTCGGCGGCTTGCCGTGGGTTCAGGTCGAACAACTTGGCGGTGAGGTCGATGGCATCTCCATTGGCTCCACAGCCAAAGCAATAATAATAGGTGTCGTTCAGCTTCATGCTGGGGTCGCTGTCAGAATGGAACGGACAGCACACCATGCCATGGCGGTCGGGCTCCATGCCGTACATCTCTCCCACCTGCCGAACGGTGATGGCGGACTTGATCTTTTGATATAAACTCAAAATTTCTCCTTTGGTCAAAGGTTTTGGCACGGATCGTTTTGATCCCTGCCACGTTCAAAGTCACCGGGGTCCCCCAAATGGGAACTTCGGTGAAGCCGGTCTCCCTTGCTGCCTCCCGACAGGAAATCTTTTTGGACTCTGTGTCGGCCCCATGCAGGGCGCTCGCTCCCCCGATGGGAGGTCTTGGCGGTCTGGGCAGTTCGGACGGTCATTCTGTTCTCAAGGTCCTGTTATGAAAGATATTTCAGAGGGCTTTCGCGGGAAGCCCTTAATATGTTCGCTGCTGGGGAGTTAATATGTTTTCTTTCTGTCTATAGGATAGCACCGCAATGGCCGCTGTGCCGTATATCCATAATGTCGGAAAACAGGTGCAGAAACTGCAAAATTCCACGCTTATGGACAGGAACCGCCGGAAGTGGTATACTGTGCAAAAAACATCGGAGGTGCGACCATGAACATCAAGCTGACACTGGGAGAACGGCTCAAAGACCTGCGTGTGGAGCGGAATCTGAAGCTGGAAACGCTGGCAGAGCAGACGGGTCTGTCCAAATCGGCACTGTCGAAATATGAGAGCGACGATGTGACCGACCTCAGCATTTATGCGGTGACAACGCTGGCTGAGTTCTATGGCGTGACCACGGACTACCTGCTGGGGGTGACGGAAAACAAAAAACGCCCAGATGCAGTCCTTTCGGACTTGCATCTGAGCGATGGCGCAGTGGACGTATTAAGGAATGGAAAATTCAATCATCGGCTGCTGTGTGAGCTGATCGTGCATGAGAATTTTCAGAGGTTCATGACCGATCTGGAGATCTATGTGGACGGATATGTCAGCGCAAACATTCAAAACCTCAATGCTGGTCTGGAAGCGACCCGGCAAATGCTGAAAAAGAAGTATGCAGCAGATGAAAACGATTTGTACATGAGCACCTTGAAGCTGGGGCAGATCGATGAAGATGAGTACTTTGGTCGGGTCTTGTATGACGAGTTGGTGGCTATCCTGAAGAACATTAAGACGGAACACCGCAAGGACAAGACCACTTCGGATGGTGCAATGGTCGATAACTTGATGAAGGAACTGGAGGATGCACAGAAACTTGAAGGGTCTGCGGATGAAAAGAAGATCCGAACAGCATTGAAGGCAATCGGCATCAACTACGATAAGCTGACAGAGGATGAAAGAAAGCTGATAAAGAAGATTCTTTATAAAACGGCAATGCTAAAACCGGGGACACTTGCAGGCAACCGGGGCAAGCACAGACGCTGATCATTTGCCCTGCGGCTTATAAGGAAAAAAGCTGCTGCGGCAGGACGGGAGAACGTACACCATTGGTTCCTCTGCAAGCCTGCGCTGGGTGGGCAAAGACCGTCAACTGCCATGCCAATCCGCGCATCCTTCTGCCACAGAACAGGTGCTTGCCGGAGCCTCTCGCAGCCCCTTTTCCGCATCAGCCGGAACCAAGGTGTAACACACTAGACTTTGCAAGCAAAGTCGTGTGCCAACGAGCGTTCCGCCGCTCTTTGGATTCTTCCCGGCAGGGCACTGGAAAATGGGGTGCCCTGTGCAGCACGGGGCGCATCCGTTACCTCGCACAAAAAATTGACTGCAAGTTTTACTTGACAATTCGCGGAATATGCACTATCATAGCCATAAGATGAATATAATGTTTATAACGATATGCTCAATTTGAGGGTGAGGTATTTCATGGCGATCAATGATAGTGCTGTCGTCCCGCTTTACCAGCAGGTAAAGGATGACATTCGTGCCGCGATCGAGAGCGGCAAGTACAAAACCAACGAAAAGATCCCTCCGGAGCCGGAACTGAGCGCGGAGTATTCGGTCAGCCGCATCACGGTGCGCCGTGCCGTGGAAGAACTGTGCGCCGAAGGGTATCTGGTCAAAATGCAGGGGCGGGGCACCTTTGTCAGTAAGCCCCGCATCCATCGCAAGTTTACCAGCGGCAGAGGTGCTGCCAGCTTTACGGAGATCTGCAAAGAAAACGGCATGGTGCCGGGCGCCCGGCTGCTGAACCGTCAGATCGTGCCGGTGCGCAAGGATGAAGAAGCCTTCTTCCATGTAGGGTCGGATGCACTGCTCATCTACATCCAGCGTCTGCGCACCGCCGATGGTCAGCCGGTATTTCTGGAGAATCTGTTCCTGCCCTACGAGCCTTATAAGAGCCTGATGAGCGAGAACCTCAATGATGTTTCCATGTTTGACGCCATTGAGCGCATCTCCGAGCTGCGCCCTGCAACCACCGCCCGTCAGCGCATTGAGGCGGTGCGAGCCACAGCAGAACAGGCACAGCTGCTCAACCTTTCGCTGGGCGAGCCGCTGCTGTATCTGAACGCCTACTTCCATGACCAATATGACCACCCGCTGTGCATCGGGCGGCAGTATTACATTGGAAGCCGGTATATGTTCGAGTTTTAAGGGCAGCATTCTGTCCCCCAAGAGCGTCTTTTCCACCCGGAAAAGACGCTCTTTTTGTCGTTCCAAGGAGAATTGTTGGTGAAACTGCTAAAATATAGGGGGAACGCTTTGTGCACGTCACCAAAGCTGAGATTATTTTAACAAAACCTCTTGACGTCTGCGTGAAATGTGGTACTATGTACATGACGATTATGACGTCTATGACGAGTGAGACGATACAGACGCCGAAGAGATGAAGGAAACACAAGAAAGGTCGTGGATGCGTATGAACCGAATCATTCTTGCTTCGCACGGAGGGCTGTCTGCCGGGATGAAGGACACCGTGCAGATGATCCTTGGCGAGATGCCGAACCTTTATGCCCTTGCTACCCTGCGGGATGAGACCGAGCCTATCACGGTAGCGGCACGCCGGCTGCTGGAGGGCTTTGCAGCAGAGGATGCTGTGTACATCGTGACCGATGTGATGGGCGGCAGCGTGAACAACGAGATGCTGACCCTTCTGCCGGAGTATCCGGCGGTGCACCTGATCTGCGGCATGAACGCTTCTCTGGTGCTGACCCTTGCTTCCAACGACGAAGCCCTGACACAGGACGAACTGGCCGAGTGCATTGCAGATGCCAAGGCGCAGATCATTGATTGCAACCTGCTGCTGAAAAACGCAGCCCAAGATGAGGAGGATGACCTATGATCAAATTAGTACGTCTGGACTACCGCCTGCTGCACGGTCAGGTGGTATTCTCGTGGACCGGCCATGTGGGCGCACAGCGCATCATCGTGGTGGACGATGACGCTGCCAACGACGAGATGAAAAAGTCCGCCCTGCTGCTAAGCAAGCCTGCCGGTGTCCGGGTGAACATCTTTACGGTGGACAAGGCCATCGCCAAGATGCCAAAGGTGGAGCAGCTGGACGAGAAGATCATGATGATCTTCGGCAACACCGCTGCGCTGCTCAAGTTCTGCCAGGCATACCCCAAGATCAAAGAGATCAACTACGGCGCTGTGGCAAATAAGCCCGGCTCCAAGGCCTTTGACCAGTCGGTATTCCTGACCCCGGAGGAGCAGGCAGACACCCAGAAGCTGCTGGATATGGGCATTAAGATCTACAGCCAGCAGACCCCCACCTTTAAGGTAGTACCCATCGATCACACCTGATCGTAAGGAGATAAGAAGGAGGAATTGACCCATGTTTGTTACCGCATTGCTTCTGGGTCTGGTTGGCGTGTTCTGTATTCTGGACTCGCGCATTCTGGGCCGCATGAACTTCGAGCGTCCGCTCATCACCTGCACCATCGTCGGTGCGCTGCTGGGTGATCTGCAGACCGGCCTGACCCTTGGCGCATCCATCGAGCTGATGAGCCTTGGCATCGTGAACATCGGCGCAGCCGCACCCCCGGACATGAACATGGCTGCCATCATCTGCGCAGCTTTTGCCATCCTGACCGATGCTTCTGCCGAGACTGCACTGGCGCTGGCCATCCCCATCGCTGTTCTGGGCCAGATGCTGGGCGTGCTGATGCGCACCATCCTGTCCAACCTGACCCACGTTGCCGACCACGCCATTGCAGAAGGCAAGTTCCGCAAGGCATGGAGTATGCACATCGTCTGGGGCACGCTGCTGTACAGCCTGATGTACTTCATCCCCATCTTCCTGTCCGTCTACTTCGGCACGGATCTGGTGCAGAAGATCGTGGCTTTCATCCCCGCATGGCTGACCGATGGCCTGAACCTCGGCAGTAAGTTCCTTACCGCTTACGGTATTGCCCTGCTGCTGTCCACCATGCTCAACCGCGACCTGACCGTCTACTTCCTGCTGGGCTTCTTCTTTGTGGGTTATCTGGGTCTGGATATCACCGCTGTGGCGATCTTCGCCGCAATTCTGGCTGTGATCCTGACCGGTCTGAAGTATGGCAAGGGCGCACCTGCCGCAGCCGCTGCCGGTGCAGCTGCTGCCAACCCGGACTACGACCCGCTGGAAGATGACGACGATCTTTGATAGGAGGAAGCTGAAATGAGCAACGCAACCAAGACTGCAAAGCGCAGCGACTTCAAGAAATACTTCCAGTTCATGTGGCGCTCCCTGAACATTCAGGCCTCCTGGAACTACGAACGTCAGATGAACATGGGCTTTTTGTACGGCATCGCTCCCACGCTGGACGAGCTGTACCCCGACGAGAACGACCCCGAGCAGCTGGCGCACAAAAAGGAAGCCTACGAGCGCGAGATGGCGTTCTACAACTGCACCCCGCAGACCAGTGCCTTTACGCTGGGTCTGGCCGCTTCCATGGAGGAGCAGTACGCCGCCGACCGTGAAAACTTCAACCCGGAGACCATCAACGCCGTCAAGACCTCGCTGATGGGCCCCCTGTCCGGCGTGGGCGACTCCTTCTTCCAGGGCACTGTCCGTCTGATCGCTTTTGGTCTGGGCATCTCTCTGGCACAGCAGGGTAACGTTCTGGGCCCCATTCTGGCCATGATCCTCTCCATTGTCCCCGCTGTGCTGGTCACATGGTTTGCCGGTAAGCTGGGCTATACCATGGGCAGCAAGTACCTGACCAAGCTCAACGGCGGCATGATGGACAAGCTGATGTACGTCTGCGGCATCGTAGGCCTGATGGTCATTGGTGCCATGGTGGCAAGCATGGTGGGTTTGACTACCCCCATCACCTTCGCAAGCACCGGTCTGGTGCTGCAGGATGTGCTGAACAGCATTCTGCCGAACCTTCTGAACCTTGGCATCGTGATGCTGATGTACACCCTGATCCGCAAAAAGGTCAAGACCGGCTGGCTGCTGGGCATCTGCATCGTGGGCGGTGTTGCCATCAACGCCCTTGGTCTGTTGGTGTAACCGGGTTTCCGGCTTACATAGATATCCGTACGCCTGTAATTTGTGATTCATCAGAACAAAAAGAAAAATAATTTGGAGGATTGCATTATGTATAACATTGATCTGGCAAACGTCAAGTCCATCGTGGCAGACATCGTGGCAAAGCACAACGTGGAGAACGTGGCCTTTGTTGGCTGCGGTGCTTCCAAGGCAGAGCTGTACCCCGCAAAGTACTTCCTGGCAAACTGCAGCAAGAAGCTGCGTGTGGCACACTACACCGCCAACGAGTTCAACTACGATACCCCCGATTGGCTGGGCGACACCACCGTGGTCATCACCGCTTCTCTGGGCGGCAGCACCCCTGAGACCGTCAAGGCCAACAGCGTGGCAAAGGCTGCCGGTGCAACCGTTGTCAGCGTTACCCACGCTGCCGGTTCTGCCCTGACCAAGGAAGCTGACTACACCATCGTTCACGGCTTTGAGGCAAACTACGCCGCCAAGCTGGAAAAGATGGGCTACGTTCTGGCACTGGCTGTGGAGATCCTGCAGCAGGTGGAAGGCTTCGACAAGTACGACAAGATGATCGAGGGCCTGACCAACGTGTTCGAGGCTGCCGAGAACGCTGCCAACTCTGCCCGCAAGTCTGCCAAGGAGTTCGCTGAGAAGTACAAGGACGCTCCCGTCGTCTACGTCATGTCCAGCGGCGCTTCCATGGAGGTCGCTTACTCCACCTCCATCTGCCTGATGATGGAGATGCAGTGGGTCAACTCCGGCTCCTTCCACAGCGGCGAGTTCTTCCACGGCCCCTTCGAGATCGTGGACAAGGACGTGCCCTTCATCCTGCTGATGAACGACGGCAAGACCCGTCCCGTGGATGCCCGCGCACTGACCTTCCTGCACCGCTTCGATGCTCTGACCACCGTTGTGGATGCAAAGGATTACGGTCTGGGCAATGCTGTGGACAGCAGCGTCATCACCTACTTCAACCCGCTGATGCACACCGCCGTGTTCCGCGTCTATGCTGAGGAGCTGTCCTACGTCCGTCAGCATCCGCTGACCCTGCGCCGCTATATGTGGAAGCTGGAGTACTAAGCGATCGACTGGGATCAATAGACCCATGCTTGGGGGAGGGGCTTGCCCCTCCCCTTTTTTGATGAAGAGGGAAATGAAGAATGATTGAAGCAGTGATTTTTGATATGGATGGGGTGCTGGCAGATACGGAATATTACTACGAGAACCGCCGTAAAAACTTTCTGCTGGAAAACGGCATCCCCATCCCGGAGGGCAACTTCATCGGCTCCAACGAAAAAGCCATCTGGGAAGCCATTGTCCCCAACGACCCTGTGCGCCGTCAGGAGATGCTGATGGCTTACCGGGAGTACCGCAAGGCTCGCCCCACCCCCTACGGCAAGCTTACCGACCCGCAGGCAGAGCCCCTGATGAATGCGCTCCGCAGCCGTGGACTGAAGGTGGCGGTGGCGTCCTCCAGCGCAGCACCGGATATCATGAAGATGCTCACGGAGGGCGGCTTGAAAGCCATGGTGGATTTTGCTTTCAGCGGCGAGGACTGCGCCGCTCATAAGCCTGCGCCGGACATCTATCTCAAGGCGCTGAAGGCACTGGGATTGACGGCAGATAAGGCCATTGCGGTGGAGGATTCTCCCACAGGCATCGCCTCCGCAAAGGCGGCAGGGCTGAAGGTGCTGGCACTGAAGCCCCGCCACGGCGAGCCGCTGGACCAGTCCGCCGCAGACTGCATCATCACCCGGCTGATGGATGTAAAGGAGCATCTGGACTGAGATGGAAGCGATCAAGAACAGCCTGCACAAAAACCTGACCCCGGCGCAGCTGTGGAGCGGTGCACGCTTTTTTCTGCTGCTGAATCTGGGCCTTATCATCTATGCAATAGCGCTGAACTTTTACTGTGCGCCCAACCACTTTGTATTTGGCGGCACCACCGGTCTTTCCATCGTTCTGGCCACCTGCTTTCCGGCTCTGAGCGTCAGCACCTTTATGTGGATCACCAATGCGGTGCTGGATGTGCTGGGCTGCGTCTTTCTGGGCATAAAGACCATGGGTTGGACACTGTACTCCTCCTTCATGCTCAGCTTTTATTCCAGTATGTGCGAAAAGATGTTTCCCGTGTCGCAGCCTTTGACGGATGATACTTTGCTGGAGCTGTGCTTTGCGGTGGCGCTGCCTGCCATTGCCAGCGGCATCGTATTCAACATCGGGGCATCCACCGGCGGCACCGAGATCGTGGCGATGATCCTGCACAAGTACATCAAGGTGGAGATCGGCAGGGCTCTGCTGCTCAGCGATATCGGCACAGTGCTGTTTGCGGCTTACCTCTACGGCCCGCAGACCGGGATGTACTGCGTGCTGGGACTCATCGGGCGCAGCACCATCGTGGATACAGCTATCGAGAGCCTGAATCTCCGCAAGGTGTGTACGGTCATCACCTCAAGGCCGGAGCCCATCCGGCATTTCGTTACGGAAACACTGGGACGCACAGCGACCCAGCAGAACGCCACCGGCGTGTACACCGGCGAGCCCCGCACCATGATTATGGTGGCGCTGACCCGGCGGCAGGCAGGGCTGCTGCGGGATTTCCTGCGCCGGGAGGACCCGGAGGCCTTTCTGACCATTGTCAACTCTAGCGAGATCATCGGCAAGGGATTCCAGTCCATCTGAAAACGCAGAATGCCCGCCCACTGTGGCTTTTCCACAGCTGGGCGGGCATCATTATATATGGTAAATGGTTATTTACGCTGACTTCCCGGGATTTACGCTGAAAATACGCTGACTTGGCATGGTTTACGCTGAATTTACGCTGAAAACGCGCAATCGCGCGAACAAAGCGCGAATAAATCCGGCTGACCGCGAATGAACCGCGAACAAAAATCGCACGGGCGTGCATTCTTCATGCGTGGGAAGGTGCGACATGAAAGTGAGAACCTGCAAAAATAAACTGTAATACGATTGAATTTCGGAAAAGTGAAATCGCACGCTGGAATGCACGCCGTGCAATTCAGTCTGACAAGAGGTGGAAAGAAAAACGCGCGCCGCGCGATTAGCGATTTTGCCGCGCGTTTTCTAAGGCTCAATCTTCCAGCCTGCTATGGTCACAACCCAGCGACAGATAGTGCTCCATCTCCCCTCTCAGCACCATCCGTGCATACTCCAAGGGCTTATTGTACAGCAACCAGTCCAGCTCTGCCCGCTGTGCCGGGGTGGTGCCGTATTCGTTCTCCACAGCGATGCAGTCGATGGCAACGGTGGAGCCATCCGCGAACCGGGCTTCCACCCGGTTGGTGTCCATGTTGTAGCGGCAGGAAAGTAATTTCATCATAGTCGTATCCTCCAAGACTTGATTTTTGGTGTGCGGTCACTCAAACCAATGCCGTCAAGTCGTTGTCGGATGAATCTGGATTTCATTTGTCTGAGAGTAAGTGCACGGTTTCTGCACGGTTTTTGCACGGTTTCAAAACGTGCAAAGGGTGCAAATCGTTGCAAAATCGGACAAAGGGTGCAGAAACTCGAAGCTCAAAACCTGCGATGTATCGCCGAGAAATAACGACAAAACGTAACTTCCAAAAATTGAGGGAATCGCCCGGCGTGCGCTACACCTTAGCGTGCCTGACGGTCGAAGATCTGCGGGGCTACGCGGCACAGCAGCACGGCGGCCACCATGGTGAGCAGGGTCTCGGGCAGCATATAGCTGCCGTTGTAGGTCAGGCTGTAAGTCCATGCGGCCAGACCATCATTCAGGTTGCCCCACACCAGCACGCCGGACAAAAAGCTGCACATAAAGCGCAGGAAACCGGCGGCAAAGGTGCCCACGGCTACGCCCACGGTGCGGTTTTTGAAGGGGCGGGCGAACAGCTCGGCCAGACCCAGTGCCATAAAGGCCAGCACATAGTCCAGCAGCACCTCACCGAGGAAGTAGAGGAAGGTAGAGGCGGGAGGAGGGTAGAAGCCCATGATCATTTGCAGGCAGGCGTTCACGAAACCGGTGAACAGGCCCCACTTTGCGCCGTGGCGGAAGGACACCAGCACAAAGGGCAGCATGCTCAGCAGGGTAATGCTGCCGCCGTTGGGCATGGTGAAGAACTTGATGTTGGAAAGCACCGTGCCAATGGCGATCATCAGGGCGCATTCCACCAGAATACGGGTCTTGGAATAGGTTTTGGACATGATGAAAAAATTCCTCTCTCATAGTAGTACACAAAAACAAAATGCGCCTGCTGGCAGCAGACGCATGGAGGTTTGTTGAACGTACCGGACAGTTCCGCAAACTCCCTACGCCGGCATGGCCCGGATCAGGTAAAGGGTACTCCGCATTATGCGGATCTCAGCCTTACGGCACCCCTGTTTTTATGTCCGCCCACAGTATACGCGCCGGGGGACAAAAAGTCAAGCCCGCAGACATATTCCGCCCCGGCAGCGCGTATGTTATACCATTGCAAAGCTGGAACGCAGGGAGGCGGGATATGAAAGCCGATCCAGAACAGCGTGCCGTGCAGCTGGGAGAGTACATTGCCGCCCACAACGCCACGGTGCGGGCAGCGGCGGCTGCGTTCGGGTGCAGCAAGTCCACCGTGCACAAGGATGTTGCCGTGCGGCTGCGCAGCATCAGCCCTGCGCTGTACGGGCAGGTGCGTGCCGTGCTGGCGCGCAACAAGGCCGAGCGCCACCTGCGGGGCGGTGCTGCCACCCGGCGCAGATACAGCCGCCGCTAAAGCCAAAAAAGACCACTGCCTTGCGCAGCGGTCTTTTTTGACTGGGACGATTTTGAATGGCCGCCGCGCTGCTTTGGCCATATTCAGAGGAAAGCATGATTATAATTCGTGGTTCAAAAACACCTGCGGGTGCTTTTGAACCACTTTTTCATAGGGGCGCAGAGAAAAGCTGCTGCTTTCATCCCCCGGTGTGGAACTGCTGCAGCGCGCCTTTTTCCAGTCGGCTTACCTGTGCCTGACTGATGCCGATCTCCTGCGCTACCTCCATCTGCGTTTTGCCGCGCAGATATCGCAGCTCCATGATGCGCTTTTCCCGGGGCGAAAGGGCGGCTACCGTATCGCGGAACTGCAACCCGCTGATCCAGCTCTCCTCGCTGTCCGGGTCGCGCACCTGATCAATAACATACATGGCATCGCCGCCGTCGGTGTACACCGGCTCATCAAGGCTGAGCGGTTCTACCACCGACTCCAGCGCGGCGGTCACCTCGCGCCGGGCAAGCCCCGCTGCGGCGGCAATCTCGTCCATGGTGGGCTCGCGCCCCAGCTGCTTTTCCAGCGTTTCCCGCGCCTGCATGGCACGGTAGGCGGTGTCCCGCAGGGTGCGGCTTACCCGCAGGGCGTTGTTGTCCCGCAGAAAACGCCGGATCTCCCCGATGATCATGGGCACGCCGTAGGTGGAGAACCGCACCGGCTGCGCGGGGTCAAAGTTGTCGATGGCCTTGATCAGCCCGATGCACCCCACCTGAAACAGATCGTCCAGATTCTCGCCCCGCTGGGCAAACCGCTGCACCACGCTGAGCACCAGCCGCAGGTTGCCCTCCACCATCCGCGCCCGGGCAGCCTTGTCCCCGGCGTGGGCAAGGGTGAGCAGCTGCCGCTTTTCCGCCTCGGTCAGCACAGGCAGCTGCCCCGTGTTCACACCGCATAGCTCCACCTTGTTGTACATCCAAACGCCCCCGGTCTTTTAGCTTTACCGGAAGTATGGCTCTGTGCGCCGGGCGCTATGCGTGGAAAAAATTGAGCGCCCCTCCGCAAAAGAGGGGCGCTTTGTAGACAAAGCTGTAATTTTATGGTATGTGGGCAGCGGCTACTCGCTCTCCAGCCGGGCTTTCAGGGTATGGATGATGCGCTTTTCCAGCCGGGAGATATAACTCTGGCTGATGCCAAGGGCATCGGCGGCTTCCTTCTGGGTGCGCTCCACGCCGTCGGTAAGGCCGAAACGCAGTTCCATGATCTGCCGCTCCCGTGCCGAGAGCGCCGCCACGGCGCTGCGCAGTACCGCGCGCTCGGCGTCCTGCTCCAGCTGCTGGCTTACCGCGTTGGCGTCGCTGCCAAGGATGTCCGAGAGCAGCAGCTCGTTGCCGTCGCCGTCCACGTTCAAAGGCTCGTCGATGCTGGTCTCCTGCCGGCGGTTGGAGCTTTTGCGCAGGTACATCAAGATCTCGTTGCCGATGCAGCGGCTGGCGTAGGTGGCAAGCTTGATGCTGCGGGCAGGGGTGAAGGTGTTTACCGCCTTGATCAGCCCAATGGTACCGATGCTTACCAAGTCCTCGGCGGGCACGCCGCTGTTCTCGTACTTTTTTGCCAGATACACCACCAGCCGCAGGTTGTGGGTGATCAGCTCCTCGCGGGCGGCGGTGTCCCCGGCAGCCATGCGGTCAAGCAGGGCTTTTTCCTGCTCGGGGCTCAGGGGCGGGGGCAGGCTTGGCCCGCCCGCCAGATAATGCACCGCGCCGCAGTAGCGCAAATGCCCCCACAGCCGCCGCCAGACTTGCCGTAAAAACTGCAACATGGAAATCCCTCCTGTGCACTGTTAATTATATGTATAATAGAGGAAACTCCCTCAGTCAAAGCCTAGGGGCTTTGCCAACTCCCTCGGGGAGGGAGCCTCTGGCGCGCTCGGAAGCTTTGCGCTTTAGCCGGAAACCTTACCGCCATGCCAAAGGCCCCATCCCAGAGGACGACTTCCCCCGGCCGGGGGAAGATGTCGCCGCAGGTGACAAAAAGGGGAATCTGTCGCCGTAGGCGACTGGGGGAGTTTTGGGTGCTCTCCTACACCCCCGCCTCCTCCGCTACGTCATCCCCCAACAGCAGCGTCCACGCGCCGGTGGGGGCATCCGGCGCGCAAAAGGCCGCCAGCAGGCCGGGCACACGGCGCTGCCCGCAGCATAGCACAGCGGGTACGGCCGGCAGCAGGCAGTGGCCGGTAACGGCGGCGCAGGGCACAAACTGCACCCCCAGCCCCGGGGGCGGGGCAGCACCGGCGGCAAACCAGCTGTCTAAGGTTTCCCGCAGCGGCGCGGGCAGCCGGCTGCGCACCGGCGGATACTGCACCAGCACCACCCGCCGCCCGGCAAGGGGGTCTTGCAGGGTAAAGCCGGTGTCGTGGTAGGCCTGCACGGGCACAGCCGCTCCCGCAAGGTGAAGCACGGCGGCAAAGCAGCCCCGCTGCGGGCGGCCAAACACCGCCAGCAGCCCGCGCAGCAGCGCATACACCCCGGCGCAGCACAGCAAAAGCCGCCCCGGGCGCACCGGCAGCAGCACGCTCAGGTTATTGGCCTGTACCCCGGGCAGCACCACCGCGCCGCACAGCAGGCCGTTCAGCGCCGCGTACCACCCGCACAGCCGGGCAAAGCTGCGCGCGCCGGGCACGCCGTAGCACACCGCCACCACCCCGCAGCAGCTGGCTATTTTATATAGTATCGCCAGCGGGGTGGGCCACGGCGGCGCCAGCAGGGCAAGGGTGCTTGCCGCAGCCGCCGCGCTGCCCACGCACAGCCGCAGCCCGGTGCAGCTGCGCCCGCACAAAAGCCCCGCGCCCAGCAGCAGCGCGGCGGCTGCAGCAAAGTTTACCAGCAGCAATTCGTCCACAAAAACAACTGTTTTCATTGTGCAGCACCGCCTTATGGTTCTGGTAATTCTATTTTTCACAAATTTGCGAAAAAACTTGTCACACCAGAAAAACCCGCATGAACAGTGCACATTTGCTACAAAAGCGGGGACGAGGTTTCACAGTTTTTACACTTTTTTCAAAAAAGTACTTGAACATTTCTGGAAAGTGTGGTATATTATTGCCATCCTAGCAAGGATTGAACCGGAAACACCGGTTCGAAAATATTTTTTCTATTTTTGAAGGGAGTAATTCATTATGATGATGCCTGCAAATTTCTCTGCTGTGTCTGAGAACGAGATGACCTACGTTATGGGCGGTAGCGTTGCTGACTACCTGGCACCCGCTATGGGCGCTGCTCAGTGGCAGAACTTCCACAAGAACCTGATTACCATCGTTGGTAACAAGTACGTTCAGGGCTTCCTGGACAACACCGTTGGCGCTGTGTTCAGCGGCACTTGGACCCCCGGCGACGGCCTGACCGGCTTCGGCGGCCAGTTCAGCACCATTTGGAAGAAGAACTACACCGATAATGTGACCGATAAGTCCACTGGCGCTCAGAAGTTCGGCTACGGCGCTCTGGGCGTTGTGAACAGCATCCTGAACGTTGCTGGCAACCTGGCTGCTATCTACAACCTGGGCTTCGGCACCGCTAAGAACGTTGTCAGCGAGGACGTTTGGAAGGTTGCCTAATCAGTTTAGCTGATTGGCTCATGCTTGCGTGACTGTACCCTTAGGGGTGCAGGGAACATACTAGCATAATAACACCCCCGTGGGCTTATGCCTGCGGGGGTGTTTTTTGCGTAACTCCCTTAGTCAAAGCCTGCGGCAGTACCCCCTTAGTCACGGCTTGCGCCGTGCCGGCTCCCCCAAGGGGGCGCCTTTTGGCAATGCCGGAAAGTTTGCCATCACCGCCCAAAGCCGTCCCCTTGGGGAAGGTGGCAAAGCCGTAGGCTTTGACGGAGGTGGGTGCTGTTCCCACCTGAACCCTCTCAGTCCGCTCCCGTTGGTCGCGTCCAGATTCCCCTATTTGTCGCTGCGCGACATCTTCCCCCGACCGGGGGAAGTCTTTCCTCTCAGGGGGAGCTTTTTTGCGCTGCCGGAAAGTTTGTGGTTTTGCCGGATACTTTGCCGTAACCGCAAAAGCTCCCCCTTTCGGGGGAGCTGGCATCGCGCAGCGATGACTGAGAGGGTTTTCCCCAGTTCACACTTCTTTTACCAGTCTGTTACTTTCCGTTTTGTGCTGTTTGTGGTATACTATGGTCAACATGGGTCACCATGGCAACATTGAAACAGACAGGATGTGAAATCCTCTTATGAAAGATGGTTTTTTAAAGGCAGCTGCCTTTTCGCCCGCGCTGCGGGTGGCAGACTGCACCTATAACGCGCAGCAGGTGCTGGCGCAGCTGCAAGCTGCCGCGCAGCGTGGGGTAAAGCTGGCAGTATTCCCGGAGTTTTGCCTTACCGGCTACACCTGCGGTGATTTGTTTTTGCAGCGCACTTTGCAGCAGGGCGCGCTGGATGCGCTGGAATGGCTGCTTGCGCAGACCCGCACGCTGGATACCGTAGCGCTGGTGGGCTTGCCGCTGCTGGTGTACGGCAAGCTGTACAACTGCGCCGCCGTGCTGTGCCGGGGGCAGCTGCTGGGCATCGTGCCCAAGACCTACCTGCCCAACTACGGCGAGTTTTACGAAAAGCGGCAGTTCACTCCCGGCAGCACCGAGGTGCAGACGGTGACCGTCTGTGGGCAGCAGGTGCCCTTTGGTACGTCGCTGCTGTTCCGCTGCCGCCAGATGCCCAGCTTTGTGCTGGGTGTGGAGCTGTGCGAGGATTTGTGGAGCGCGCTGCCGCCCTCCACCTTCCACGCACTGGCGGGCGCTACCGTCATCGCAAACCTTTCCGCCAGTGACGAGACCGTGGGCAAAGCCGAGTACCGCCGCGCGCTGGTGGCAAACCAGTCTGCCCGGCTGCTGTGCGGCTACCTGTACGCCTCGGCGGGGCACGGTGAAAGCACCACCGACATGGTGTTTGCCGGGCATGACCTCATCGCCGAGGACGGCAGCATTCTGGCCGAGACTGCGCCCTTTGCGGGCAATTATGCTGAGACCGAGCTGGACTGCCAGCGCATGGAGGCCGAGCGTGCCCGCAACACCAGCTTTGAGCACACTGCCGAGGGCTACGTCACGGTGGAATTTGACCTGACACCGGAGGAAACGGTGCTTACCCGCCGCATTGACCCCGCCCCCTTTGTGCCCGGCGACCCACAGCGCCGCGCCGCCCGGTGCGAGCTGATTTTAAAGATGCAGGCCGACGGCCTTGCCAAGCGGCTGGAACACGCCCACGCTAAAACGGCGGTCATTGGTATTTCCGGCGGCTTGGACAGCTGCCTTGCCCTGCTGGTGGCAGTGCGCGCCATGAAGCAGCTGCACCGCCCCGCCGCCGATGTGCTGGCGGTGACCATGCCCTGCTTTGGCACCACCAAGCGCACCCGCAGCAACGCCGAGATTTTGTGCGGGGAGCTGGGCGTGCGCTTTCAGGAAATTCGCATCGCCAACACTGTGCGCAGCCACTTTGCGGATATCGGGCAGGACGAGACCGTGCTGGACGTTACCTTTGAAAACGGGCAGGCGCGTGTGCGCACGCTGGAGCTGATGGACCTTGCCAACCGCACCGGCGGCCTTGTGGTGGGCACGGGCGACCTTTCGGAGCTGGCGCTGGGCTGGGCAACCTACAACGGCGACCACATGAGCATGTACGGCGTGAATGCCGGTGTGCCCAAAACGCTGGTGCGCTATCTGGTGCAGTACGAAGCCGAAACTGCCGCTACCGCCGCTTTGCACGATGTGCTGCTGGATATTCTGGCTACCCCGGTCTCGCCGGAGCTGCTGCCCGCCAAGGACGGCGAAATTGCACAGATCACCGAGGATTTAGTGGGTCCCTACGAGCTGCACGATTTTTACCTGTATTATGTGCTGCGCTGCGGCTTTGGCCCGGCAAAGATCTACCGGCTGGCAAAGGCTGCCTTTGCGGGCAGGGCAGAGTATACGGACGCCGTGCTGTACAAGTGGCTGCGCAACTTTTACTGGCGCTTTTTTGCCCAGCAGTTCAAACGCAGCTGCCTGCCGGACGGCCCCAAGGTGGGCAGCGTGACCCTTTCGCCCCGGGGCGACTGGCGCATGCCCAGCGATGCCTGTGCCACCCTCTGGCTGGCTGAGCTGGAGCAGCTCAAGCCAGGAGAGCAGTAAGCCATGAAGAACAAAAAGCTTTTGACCAATATCCTGTTTGCAGTGGTGGTACTGGCCATAGCAGCGGTGCTGCTGGCTGTGCGCAGCCACAATGCCACAGGAGGAAAACTGACTGCCCAGCTGATCTACGGCGATAGCAACACCGTGCTGGACATTCCGCTGGAAAAGGACGAGACTTACAGTGTGGACACCGGTTATTATACGGTGCATATAGAGGTAAAGGACGGCAGAGCGCGGTTTGTTGAATCGCCCTGCCCGGATCACATCTGCGAGGGCTTTGGCTGGCTGTCGGCGGAGGATCAGACCGCCACCTGCCTGCCCGCCCGCGCCGTGCTGACCATCGTTCCGGTGGGCTAAAAAAGGAGTATTCTCATGTTGGACGAAAACGAGCATTCCCGCAAGGAGGACGGTCGTTCCCTGCACCGTCTTTTGCACAAGGCTGAGCAGCAGGACGCCACTGTGGTGGTGGGCAGCGCCGCGTTTTTCTCGGAGCTGCCGCCGGAGCAATCCGCGCCGCCCCGCCGCCCGCAGCAAAACACCCCCCGCAGCACTGCTGGCGGGGAGAATGGGGCGTACCTGCCCCCGAAACGAGGGAAGATCTTGCTGACCGTACAGGCAATTTTAAGCGTTTTGGTGCTGGTGCAGCTCTGGCGTACCCAGATGCTGCCGGTGCTGTATCTGGTGGTGCTGGCGGCGCTGCTGGCGCTGCTGTGGCTGCTGGTCAAGCGCTGTCAGGAGTACAAAACTGCAGGCACCGTGTCCCGGGTGTTCTCGGTGGTGCTGTGCGCCGCCATGGCAATGGGCTGCGTGTGGGCGCAGCAGGGCCTTGCAGCGCTGGGCAATATGACCAATGGTTTTTTGAGCAACGCCGAGGCGAATAAGATCACCAAAGAGCCTTTTGTGGTGTACCTGAGCGGCGTGGATACTCGCGGTGATTTGACTGATAAAGCACGAAGCGATGTGAATATCATTGCCGCCGTGAACCCCGTTACCAAGCAGGTGGTGCTGATCAACACCCCGCGCGATTACTATGTGGACCTTGCCGGTACAAATAGCAAGGATAAGCTGACCCACGCCGGGCTTTACGGCGTGCAGACCAGCATGGACACCCTCGGCAACCTGTACGGGGTGGACGTGCAGCACTACATTCGCATCAATTTTGCAGGGTTCATCAACGTTATTGATGCACTGGGCGGCGTGGACGTGTATTCCGATCAGGCGTTCACCTCAGTAGGCAGCCCCGGCTACTACGACCCCACCACCTTTGTGGAGGGGTGGAACCATCTGGACGGCAAGGCTGCGCTGGCCTTTGCCCGCGAGCGCCACGCCTTTAAGACCGGCGATGTGCAGCGCGGCATCAACCAGATGAAGGTGATCGATGCCATGCTGAACAAGATCAAGTCCCCGGCGCTGCTGATGGGCTTTACCAAGATTCTGGATGCTGTTTCCGACAGCTTTGTTACCAGCCTTTCCCAGAATCAGATCAGCGCACTGGTGCGCATGCAGCTGAGCGATTTTGCAGAGTGGAATATTGAACGCTACACCGTTACAGGCACCTCCGGCAGCAGTACCAAGTGCTACTCTGCCAAGGGGCAGAAGCTCTATGTCATGAAGCCGGACGAAGCCTCTGTGGCAAAGGCCAAAGAGATGATCGCGGCTGTGCTGGGCGGCGAGGGCACGGTAAGCTCCACCACCCAGACCCCGGAAAAGACGGATGTGTACACCCCCACCACTGACCCCGATGCCGCTGTCTCGGTGCCCGAGACGCCTGCCGACAGCGTGATCGTGGAGCAGCCTGCGGAAAGCGTGCCGGAGCAGCCCGCCGAACAACCGGCAGAGCAGCCCACCGAGCAGCCCACGGAAACGCCCGCCGAGCAGCCTGCCGCCACCGAGACACCCCAGCCGGAGACCACCCCCGCCGAGGGCGGCAGCACCGAGACGCCCGCCGTCAGTCTGCCCACACAGGAGCAGGTAGAGCAGGCCGCAGGCTCGCTGTACAGCGCTGCCTCCACCGTGCTGGACGCCATCCTTGGCGCAGGTGGGAACTGAGCAGTCCCTTTTGCGTGAAAAGGCATCCCGGGAAAATCCGCAGATTTTCCCGGGATGCCTTATTCCGCTAAATATGCCCAAAGCGCACGCGGCGGGCATTTTTAATGGTCTTACAAGCAACAAAAAGGCCACTGCACAAATACTGTGCGGTGGCCTTTTTGCGTTACAACAACAAAAAACGCTGCCTGCACGCAGCAGACAGCGCAAAAACACAAAAGGGAAAACGAGATAGACCGTAAGCCGGGTTCTGTATTAAACGACGATCTGTCTAGGCCTGCCATTGCTGACAGGCTCGTGCCGCCTTCGGGACACGCGAGCAGCGCTGTACGTCCCATATAGGCGTTGCTTCCGGTAGGGTTTACAAAGCCGCATGGTCACCCATGCGCTGGTGAGCTCTTACCTCGCCGTTTCATCCTTACCGCATTGCTGCGGCGGTTTGTTTTCTGTTGCACTTTCCCTAAGGTCACCCTCGGCTGCCGTTAGCAGTTACCGTGCTCTGTGAGGCCCGGACTTTCCTCAGAGCGGTCAAAGCCGCCCCGCCGCCGTATGTTCCACTCGTTTTCCGTTCCTCATGATACCATAAAAAAGTAAGATTTGCAAGTGAAACGAATTTTTGTTATAATATCATTTGTGTTTTTTGTGAATTTTGCAGGGGAGGGGCAGGTCATGCAGCTGTATTTTGCCGTGCCAGATACAGCCACCACCCACGATGGGGTGCTGGTGCGCAGCTTTCTGCGCCAGTGTGCCGTCTCTACGGACCTTGCCCGGGCAGTCAAGTTCCGGGGTGGCGGCTTTTTTGCGGACGGCGAGCCCGTGCTGGCAAACCGGCGCATCTTCCCCGGGCAGGTGTTCTCCTTTGCGCTGCCGCCGGAAGGGGATGGCGTGACCCCGCAGCCGGAAATTCCGATCAAGGTGGTCTACGAGGACGCCTTTGCGGTGGTGCTGGAAAAGCCGCCGCAGCTGGCGGTGCACCCCACCCTGAACTACCCCGGTGGTACGCTGGCAAACGGCTACGCCGCGTGGGCGGCAGAACACGGCCACAGCCCGGTGTTCCGTCCGGTGAACCGCATTGATAAGGACACCAGCGGCCTTGTGCTGGCGGCGAAAAACGCCTACGCCGCGCCACTATTGGCGGGCGGGGTGGAAAAGCTGTACTATGCCATTGCGCAGGGTGCGCTGCCGCTGGGGGAAGGGGTCATCGATGCGCCCATCGGACGCCGGGGCGACAGCATCATCGGGCGCTGCGTTACCCCCGAGGGCAAGCCCAGCCGCACGGAGTATACTATTATAAAGGAAGAAAACGGCCTTAGCCTTGCGGCCTGCGTGCCGGTGACCGGCCGCACCCACCAGATCCGGGTGCATTTTGCGTCTATTGGCCATCCGCTTGCCGGGGACGACCTTTACGGCGGCAGCCGGGAGCGCATTGGCCGGCAGGCGCTGCACTGCGCCAGACAAAGCTTTACGGTGCCTGTATACACCCCGATGCCGGACGGTATTCGGATAGAAATGCCCTTGCAGCTGCGCACCGTCACGGTGGAAAGCCCGCTGCCGCCGGATATGGAAGGGCTTTTTTCGTGAAAACTGCGTGAAAAAAGTAGCCAAATTTTATGTAAGCGCTTGTTTCAAACCGTGCAAAGTGTATAATAAAAAGAGAGCGTATTGTGTACAGGCCCTGTTGGCCTTTTGAACAGGGGAACGTACACCATCTAGCTGCTGTGTTCCGGGCCGAAAAAATGCCCTGCAGCGGCGCAGGAAGGAGAAAAATCCCGTTGACTGAAGATAAAACAAAGGAGCAGCAGCCCGCTGCGCAGCCGGTACGGCAGCCCCGCCGCCAGAAGCTGCGCTCGCTGTGGGCGCAGTTCCAGTGCCGGGGTGTGCTGCGGCGGCACAGGCTGCGGCGCAAGCGCCAGCACCGCCGGGAAACGTTGTGGCGTAAGCTGCTGCATAACCCCGTAGCGCCCATAGTGGGCGAGACGCTGTACGCCGTAGGCTTTTCTGCCGAGTATGCCGTTGTTCGCACAGGACGCCGCTTGCAGCACGGCTTCCAGCGTCTACTGCAAACGGTCAGAGAACTGCTGAAAAATATCGCATCTATGGCCTTTCCCGGGGCGGCGCAGCTGCTGCGGGATCTGTTCGGCCCGGTAGTGCTTGCCCTGCGGGGCACCGGGGCGCTGCTGCGCCACGCACATCGGGTGCGCAAAGAGAATGGCTTTGGCGCTGCGCTGCGCGCAAGCGGGCACTTCCTTGCCCATGGTATCGCTGATAACATCCGTCTTGTGCCCCGCATGGCCATGTATGTGCTGCCGGTGGCAGCGCTGGCTGTTATGGTGACCGTGTTCCAGACTACCATCCGCCAGCCCTACGCCTTGCAGGTACAGGTGGATGACAAGACCGTGGGCTATGTGGCCAACGAAGAGGTGTTTAACTCTGCGCTGGAGGCCGTGCAGCAGCGTATCAATTATTCCGGTGCAGAACAGGCGCGCTTTACCGTGGAGCCTACTTATTCCGTGACCATCGCCCATGACGTGATGGACGAAAATGACGTGGCTGACGCTATCCTCAAAACCTCCAGCGACCAGATCAGCGAGGGCACGGCTTTGTATCTGGACGGCGAGCTGACCGCCGTGTGCGCGGACGGCACCAGCCTGCAACGATACATCAGCGGCCTGCTGGAGCCCTACGAGAACCCTGACGACCCCAACACCACTGTGGGCTTCAACAAGGATGTCACGCTGGAAAACGGCATCTACTTCAACGAGAGCTTCCAGGAGGAAGCCGAGGTGGAGCAGCTGCTCTCCGGCGTGCAGCAGGCGGAAAAATCCTATACGGTGCAGAGCGGCGATACCATCTGGTCCATTGCCCAGAAAAACGGCCTGACCGTGAAGGAACTGTGCGAAATGAACACCGGCTTTACCGCCAACGGCGAAAACGGCCTGACACAGGATTCCAAGATCCTGCCCGGCGATGCACTGACCGTGGTGCGGGAGGAGGAAACGCTGGAGGTGCGCATCACCAAGGTGGAAAGCTGGGAGGAAGAGATCGCCTACACCACCGAGACCACCAAATCCAAGGAGCTGAACTCCGGTACCAAGCGCGTTACCCAGAAGGGTGAGAACGGCATCCGCACCGTGACGGCACAGCGGGTGTACGATGCAAACGGCAATCAGCTTTCCCAGCAGATTTTGAGCACTGTGGTGACCAAGGAGCCTGTGACCGAAAAAGTTACGGTGGGCACCAAAAAGGTGTCCTCCGGTGCATCCTATATCACCGGCAGCGGACGGTTTATCTGGCCGGTGCCCGGCTATCGGAACTGCTCCCGCTGGTACGGCGGCAGCCACAAGGGCGTGGATATCTGCGCCGCAGCCGGTACGCCTATCTATGCTTCGGCAGGCGGTACGGTGACCAAGGCCGGCTACAACCGCGCCGGTGCAGGCAACGGCTACGGCAACTCCATCATCATCAGCCACGGCAACGGCTACACCACCTTGTACGCCCACTGCCTGTCGCTGGTGGTGCACGCCGGTCAGTCGGTCAAGCAGGGTCAGCTCATCGGCTATGTGGGCAGCACCGGACGTTCCAGCGGCAACCACTGTCACTTCGAGATCCGGCGCAACGGCTCTTACATCGCACCGCAGAACGTGTTCAACCGCAGCAAATATCGGTAAATAGCAGCAAGGGCTTTTCCACAGGGGAAAGCCCCTCTGCTGTATCATGAATAAAAAAGGAGAGATCATCTATGTCTACCCCTCACATCAGCGCAGAAATGGGCGATTTCGCCAAGACAGTCCTTATGCCGGGTGACCCCCTGCGTGCCAAGTTCATTGCCGACACCTTTTTGCAGGATGTCCGGCAGGTGACCGGTGTGCGCGGGATGCTGGGATTTACCGGCACCTACGAAGGCCGTCCCATCAGCGTGATGGGCAGCGGTATGGGAATGCCCTCCATCGGCATCTACTCCTACGAGCTGTTCAGCTTCTACGGCGTGGAAAACATCATTCGCATCGGCTCTGCTGGCAGCTATACCGAAAAGGCTAAGCTGTTCGACACCGTGCTGGCTACCGGCGCTGTGAGCGAAAGCAATTACGCCCGGGTGCAGAGCGGATTTACCGGCAACATCACCCTGCCCAGCGCAGCTTTGAATGAAAAGCTGCGTGCCTCCGCTGCAAAGCAGGGCATCCCTCTGATCGAGGGCAACATCCACTCCTCGGATGTGTTCTACCGCCAGCCCTCGGACGCAAAGCCCACCTACTGGGAAAAGCTGCGGGACGAGGACGGGTGCCTGTGCGTGGAGATGGAAAGCTTTGCCCTGTTTGCCAACGCGCAGGTGCTGGGCAAGAACGCCGCCTGCCTGCTGACCATCTCGGACAGCTTTGTGGCCCCCGGCATCACCACCGCCGAGGAGCGCCAGAAGAGCTTTACCGATATGATGAAGGTCGCTCTGGGCGCAGAGTACTGATCGCATAAATTTTCCAGCGCGGCTGCCGCCCCAAGGCACAGCCGCGCTGTTTTTGCCCATAAAAGGAGGAAACAGCATGACAAAACTGACCATGGAAGAAAAGCAGCAGCTGATTCGCATGGCACTGGCCGCGCGGGAAAAAGCCTATGCGCCTTACAGCGATTTTATGGTGGGCGCTGCACTGCGCGCTGCGGACGGCCGCATCTTTACCGGCTGCAACGTGGAGAACGCCGCCTTTACCCCCACCAGCTGCGCCGAGCGCACCGCCCTGTTCAAGGCGGTGGCGGAGGGCGTGACCGCGTTTACGGATATCGCCGTGGTGGGCAGCCGCCGGGGCGAGGTGAACCGGCAGATCACTTCGCCCTGCGGGGTGTGTCGTCAGGCATTGTTCGAGTTCGGCGGGCCGGAGCTGAACGTCATTATGGCAAAGACCCCGGAGGATTTCATTGAGCGCAGCATGGACGAGCTGCTGCCCTTCGGCTTTGGCCCCTCCAACGTGGCGGGCAACAGCGCCGTGGAAGGGGAGTAAGTGTTCTTCTTTGAAAAACAGCGCAAGCAGGGGAAAATTAGTGAAAAAGCATTGCTTTTTCCTAAATTATACAAGGGATTTGTAAAGAATTTGTAATCGGAAATTGCTTGCATCTGTCACTTCCACCCGCTATACTTGAGCCAGTAAATGTGCCAGAGCGCACATTCCATTCATTTGACGCAATTTTTTAAATAAAAGGAGAGTTTCTTATGAAGATTTCTCGTCGTAACTTTCTGGCTGTGGCCGGTGCTGCTGCCGCTGCCGCTGCTCTGACCGCCTGCGGCGGTTCTTCCGCTTCTTCTACCAGCACTGCTTCTTCCGCAGCTGCCAGCTCTGCCGCCGCTTCCGGCGCAGCAGACGGCGCTGAGAAGATCGTCAAGGTCGCTCTGACCTGCGACACCGGCACGATCGACGATGAGAGCTTCAACCAGGCTTGCTGGGCTGCTGTTTCCAGCTACATGGGCAAGAACTGCCAGTACTATATCCCCGAATCTGATGCTTCCGATGAGGACCGTGAGACCATGATCCGTCTGGCTGTCAACGAGGGTGCTGACGTTATCGTCTGCGTGGGCTACCTGTACGGTGCCTCTCTGGCATGGGCTGCTGAGCAGTACCCCAACATCAAGTTCATCGCTATCGACGTGACCCAGGGCGATATCGGCACCGACAGCATCCCCGCCAACTGCTACTGCATCACCTTCAAGGAGGAGCAGGCAGGTTATCTGGCAGGCTACGCCGTTGTTAAGGACGGCTACACCAAGCTGGGCTTCCTGGGCGGCATGGCTGTGCCCGCCGTTATCCGTTACGGCTACGGCTATGTGCAGGGCGCTGACGCTGCTGCAAAGGAGCTGGGCACCAACATTGATATCAACTACTTCTACGGCGGCCAGTTCTACGGCGATGCCAACATCACCTCCCGTATGGAGGGCTGGTATGCCAACGGCACTCAGATCGTCTTTGCCTGCGGCGGCGGCATCTACACCTCCGCTGTCGAGGCTGCCCTGAAGAACAACGGCTACGTTGTGGGCGTTGACGTTGACCAGAACTACATCGGTGCTAATGGCGTTGAGAAGGACGGCTACGCTTACAACCCGTTCATCACCTCTGCCATGAAGGGCCTGTCTGAGTCTGTCAGCACCGCTCTGGGCGACATTGAGGCCGGCGAGTGGAGCAGCATCGCTGCCACCAACGGCAACTTCGGTCTGGAGGATGGTGACTATGTTGGTCTGCCCACTGCTGATGACAGCTGGAACTTCAAGACCTTCACCAAGGACGAGTACGAGACCCTGAAGAGCAAGATCGCTTCCGGCGAGCTCGTTGTGGACAACAGCTCCGACGACGCTACCAAGCCCACCGTCAGCGAGTTCACCAAGGTCAACTACATCCAGTAATTGCTTTCCCGGAATTACTCCCGTGAATAGGGGCGGGGTGCTCATGCAGGGGCACCCCGCCCTTTTTGTATGCCTGTGTAAGAGAAACCGGTAGGAAATCATGCAGACTGTACAAAAGTAATACTTTTGCTTGTGCTTTTTGACAAAAAATCAAAAAGCCGTGTGCAAACTGCAAAAAATCAGGTATAATGGGTTGTAGTATAGAAAAGGTGTCGTTACGGCACGAAAGGAGAGTGAGCAGATTGGCAGAGGATTATGTGATCGAGATGCTCCACATTACCAAGGAATTCCCCGGTATCAAGGCAAACGATGATATCACCCTGCAGCTGCGCAAGGGCGAGGTACACGCCCTTCTGGGCGAGAACGGCGCGGGCAAAAGTACGCTGATGAGCGTGCTGTTCGGCCTGTATCAGCCGGAGCAGGGCAAGATCCTGAAAAACGGCAAGGAGGTTGCCATCCGCAACCCCAATGATGCCAACGCACTGGGCATCGGCATGGTGCACCAGCACTTCAAGCTGGTGGAATGCTTCAGCGTGCTGGACAACATCATTCTGGGCGTGGAGCCCAACAAGATGGGCTTTTTGCAGAAGGCCGAGGCACGCAAAAAGGTGATGGCGCTGAGCGAAAAGTACGGTCTGCGGGTAGACCCGGACGCACTCGTCAGCGATATCTCGGTGGGTATGCAGCAGCGCGTAGAGATTTTGAAGATGCTGTACCGCGACAACGAGATCCTGATCTTTGACGAGCCCACCGCCGTGCTGACCCCGCAGGAGATCGACGAACTGATGGAGATCATGCGCGGGTTCAAGAAGGAGGGCAAGTCCATCCTGTTCATCACCCATAAGCTCAACGAGATCATGGCTGTGGCCGACCGCTGCACCGTGCTGCGCAAGGGCAAATATATGGGCACGGTGGATATCAAGGGTACCACCAAGGAAGAGCTTTCCCGCCGCATGGTGGGCCGTGACGTGCAGCTGCAGGTGGAAAAGCAGCCCGCACACCCCGGCGAGACCATGCTGGACGTGGAAAACGTTACCATCCACAACGACCAGCGCAAGAAGGACGTGGTGAAGGATGTGTCCTTCAAGGTGCACGCAGGCGAGATCGTCTGTCTGGCGGGCATCGAGGGCAACGGTCAGACCGAGTTCATCTACGGCCTGACCGGTCTGAGCAAGGTGTCTAGCGGCAAGCTTACGCTGGACGGCAAGGATATCACCCACGAGAGCATCCGCCAGCGCTCCAAGGACGGCATGGGCCACATCCCGGAGGACCGCCACAAGCACGGTCTGGTGCTGGATTTCAGTCTGGAAAACAACATCGTGCTGCAGCGCTACTGGCAGCCGGAGTTCCAGAAGGGTGGCTTTATCCGTGCCGATAAGGTGCGCGAGTACTCCGACCGGCTGATCAAACAGTACGACGTGCGCAGCGGTCAGGGCAGTGTGACCACCGTGCGCAGTATGTCCGGCGGCAACCAGCAGAAGACGATCATCGCCCGCGAGATCGACCGCGACCCCAAGCTGCTGGTGGCAGTGCAGCCCACCCGTGGCCTGGATGTGGGTGCTATTGAGTACATTCACCGCCAGATCGTGGCCGAGCGCGACAGGGGCAAGGCCGTGCTGCTGGTCAGCTTGGAGCTGGACGAGGTGATGAACCTTTCTGACCGCATCCTTGTAATGTACGAGGGCGAGATCGTGGGCGAGTTTGACCCCAAGACCACCACCGTGCAGGAGCTGGGTCTGTATATGGCAGGCGCCCGCAAGCAGGGAAAGGAGGAGCAGTAACACATGAATAAGAAAAAACTTTCCCACAGCGGCAGCCTGCAAAGTTCTGTTACCAGCGTGCTGGCTGCACTGCTGTGCATCCTGATTGGTTTGCTGGTGGGATTTCTGGTGCTGGTGGCCATCAACCCCGCACACGCATGGGGCGATGGCTTTGTGCGCATCATCAAGGGCGGCTTCCACGATGCCCCCTACGGCGTGGGCAAGGAGCTTGCCAATGCCGCACCCCTGATCATGACCGGTCTGTCCGTGGCCTTTGCCTTCAAGACCGGCCTGTTCAACATTGGCGCAGCCGGTCAGTACACGCTGGGCGCTTACGGTGCGCTGTACTGCGCCATTATGCTCAAACTGCCTTGGTTCGTCTGCCTGCTGGCAGCAGCCGTGCTGGGCGGCCTGTGGGGCGCGATCCCCGGCTTCTTCAAGGCCTACTTCAACATCAACGAGGTTATTACCTCCATTATGTTCAACTGGATCGGCCTGTATCTGGTAAATGAGCTCATCTACCAGAACGGCACCGGCCCCATGTACGACGTGCGAAACACCCGTACCTTGAACCTGAGCAAGAATGCCGATTTTGCCCAGTCCCTGATCCCGGACTTCGGCCTGAACAAGCTGTTCCAGACCAACAGCACCACCATTGCCATCTTCTTAGCGGCAGCGGTGGCCGTGCTGATCTGGGTGGTGCTGAACAAGACCACCTTCGGCTACGAGCTCAAGGCTGTTGGCCTGAACAAGAACGCCGCCCGCTATGCCGGTATCAACGAGAAGAAGAACATCATCCTCTCCATGGCCATTGCCGGTGCGCTGGCAGGCTTCGGCGCGGGTCTGTTCTTTCTGTCCAACGTGTCCCAGTGGAACCCGCTGAACTCCACCAGCCTGCCGGGCATGGGCTTCAACGGTATCTCGGTGGCACTGCTGGCAAGTTCCAACCCCATCGGTACCGTGTTCTCTGCGCTGTTCATCTCCCATATCTCGGTCGGCGGCTCCTTCCTGTCCACCAAATTTTACCCCACTGAGATCTCGGATCTGATCAGCGGCATCATCATCTACCTGTGCGCATTCTCCATGCTGTTCCGGGGCAAGATCCAGAGCCTGCTGTTCCGAAATGCCGAAAAGACCAATGTGAACGCAGAGCCTGCGCCTGCCGCAGAAAAGACCAAAAAGGAGGGCAAGTAATATGCTGCTTCTGATCAAATATACCCTGCTGTACGGTATCGTGCTGATGCTGGTGGCACTGGGCGGTATGTTCAGCGAACACTCCGGCATCATCAACATTGCGCTGGAGGGCATCATGGTCATCGGCGGTGTGGCCGGTGTGCTTACCCTGACCATGCTGCCTGCAAGCCTGTCGCCCTTCCTTGTGGTGCTCATCTCCATTCTGGTGGCGGCACTGGCGGGCGTGGTTTACAGTCTGCTGTTGGCCTTTGCCTCCATCAACCTGAAGGCAGACCAGACCATCGGCGGCACGGCACTGAACCTGCTGGCTACCGCCATTGCCGTGGTCATCTCCAAGTACTTCAGCGAGAGCGGCAGCGCCAAGCTGAATTACTCCAACAAGCCCTTCCTGTTCAGCATCGGCGGGCTGGAGCTCAGCGTGTTCGTGCCGTTGGGGCTGATCTTGCTGGTGGTCAGCTACATCGTGCTGTATAAGACCCGCTTTGGCCTGCGCCTGCGTGCCTGCGGCGAGCATCCGCAGGCTGCGGACTCGGTGGGCATCAACGTCTACAAAATGCGTTACGCCGGTGTCATCCTTTCCGGTGCGCTGGGCGCCATCGGCGGTCTGGCCTATATCGTGCCCCCGGTGCAGACCTGGAACTTTGAAGTCGGCGTGGCCGGTGCAGGCTTTCTGGCACTGGCAGTTATGATCTTTGGTCAGTGGAAGCCTTTCCACATCTTTGGCGCGGCCATGTTCTTTGCCGTGTTCAAGAGCCTTGCCAACATCGCAGACTCCACCTTCCTTGCACAGCTGCACTGGTCCAGCAACATCTATAATATGATGCCCTTTGTGGCCTCCATGGTCATTCTGGCCTTCACCTCCAAGAACAGCATGGCACCCAAGGCCGAGGGTATCCCCTACGACAAGGGCTCCCGTTAAGCGCTTTTGCTAAAAATCCATAAAATTAGGGCATCCGCAGCCATCAACGTGCTGCGGATGCCTTTTTTGTACGGGAGATGGCACATTTTATCCATGTATTTGCCGGTAGAAAATGGCATTTTTGCTTGTAAAATACAACGAGATATGTTATCATTAAAGAACGAATGTGTATCTATAGGAACCCGGTGTACATTTCTTGCACTGCGGAAGAACAAGAAAGGTGAGTTTCTCTATTATGGACGAAAAAACAACTATGGGACAGTCGCTCCGGAACATGGAGGACGAAGAGACCATTGATCTGATGGAACTGGCGCGCCTGCTGTGGGCTCATGCTGTGCAGATCGTGGCAGCAGCTGTTGCGGCAGCGCTGATCTGCCTGCTGGTGTGTATGTTTGCACTTACACCCAAGTATCAGGCTTCCATCAACATGATCGTGAACACCCGGCAGGATAACACCTCCACCTTCACCAGTGATAACTTCAACTCGGCTAAGAATCTGATCAGCACCTATGCGGTCATCATCAAGGGCAACACCGTGCTGAACGAGGTGATCGATACGCTGGATCTGGACATGACCTACGCCGAGCTGTACGACATGGTGGATGTTGCCGATGTGGACGCTACCCAGATCATGAAGATCACGGTCACCGATACGGATGCAGAGCGCGCAGGCGAGATCGCCCAGACGATCTCCGAAATCGTGCCCGACGTGCTGGTGGAAAAGGTGGAAGCCGGTTCCTGCAAGACGGTGAGCGATGTGTCTATCAACCCCAACAAGGTGTTCCCCCAGACCAAGAAGTACGTTGTAATGGCCGGTCTGCTGGGCGCTGTTCTGGTGTGCGGCGTGCTGGTGCTGGCACATCTGCTGCATGATACCATTGTGGATGACGAAGATATTCAGAAGAAGCTCGGCCTGCCCGTGCTGGGCCTGATCCCGGAGGTGTAAGACGATGTGGAATCTGTTTGGTAAAAAGAAAAAAGAAGGTGAGCACCGCACCCTGCAGCTGATCACCGATAAAAAGATGCCCTTTGGCTATGTGGAGGCTTACAAGTCTCTGCGCACCAATCTGGACTTTATGGCAGGCTCCATGGACGTGCACACGCTGGTCATCACCAGTACCGTGCCGGAGGAATCCAAGAGCAATGTGGCGATCAATCTGGCGCTGACGCTGGCCGAAAGCGGCAAAAAGGTGGCGCTGGTGGATTGCGACCTGCGCAAGCCGGTGCTGCACCGCTATCTGAAGGCCGGTCACAATGTAAAGGGCGTTTCCAACGTGCTGTCCAACCAGTGCACGCTGGACGAGGCTTTGCAGGAGCTGAAGGAAATGAACATGACCTTCCTGCCCGCAGGCACCCCGCCGCCGAACCCCTCCGAGATGCTGAGCCAGCCGCAGATGCAGGCTATGGTGGATACTCTGCGCCAGAAGTTCGATTTTGTCATCTTTGATGCACCCCCGGTGTCGGTGGTCACCGATGCAGCCGTCATCGGCCGCTATGTGGATGGCGCCATCTTTGTAGTGCGCTCCGACTACGCCCCCACCGATGCGGTACGCGGCGCAGTGAAAAAGCTACAGGATGCCGGTGTCCGGGTGCTGGGCAGCGTGCTGACCCGATACGACATGAAGAAGGCACTCAAGGGCTCCAGCTACGCATACAGCTATGCTTACAACTACAACTATGCCTACGGCAAGCAGGATGCCACTGCCGGTAAATAATAAGGAAGCATTGTTATGACCGATCTGCATTGTCACATTCTGCCCGGCATGGATGACGGCGCAAAGGATACGGCAGTCTCGCTGGAGCTGCTGCGCAGGGAATATGAGGATGGTGTGCGCAATATCGCGTTCACCAGCCACTTCAACAGCGAACGCACCACGGTAGAAGCCTTTACGGAAAAGCGGCAGACTGCCTTTGAACAGCTGACCGCCGCACTGGAAGGGCAGCCCATGCAGTTCGACTTCAAGCTGGGTGCAGAGGTGTTCTTCTCTCCCGGTCTGTGCGAGCTGGACACCCGGGCGCTGTGCATGGGGGACACCGCCTATCTGCTGCTGGAGTTTCCCACCACCCACAAGCCGCATTTTATTCGGCAGACCCTGTACAATTTGCAGCAGCAGGGCATCGTGCCGTTGATCGCGCATATCGAGCGCTACCCCTATGTGCTGGAGGATCCCACCCTGCTGTACGACTGGGTAGCCGCCGGTGCCTATGCGCAGATCAACGTGGGCGCCCTGCTGGAACCCAAGCTCTGCAAAAAGCTGTGCAAGTTCATCCAGTGGGGGCTGGTTCATGTCATCTCCACCGATACCCATTCCCCGGACAAGCGCCCGCCACACATGGCACAGGGCGTGCAGCAGCTGGAAAAGCTGCTGGGTAAGGAAACTGCTGCCCGCATCGTGCGCAACGGCGATGAGCTGTTCCACGATCAGGAGCTGGACGCTGTGACCCTGCATCAGCCCAAAAAGTTTTTGGGCAGATGGGTCTGATCCTATTACAAGGAGAAAACTGCCCGGGCGGAGGTGCACTCTGCCCGGGCAGCGGATTTTGGTATGAAGAAAAATAAGGTCCTGAAAATCGTATTGATCGTGCTGGGTGCGCTGGTGGTTCTGCTGGCAGCAGCAGTCCTTGGGGTGCTGTTCTATCTCCACAGTATGGCAGCCGGTCTGCCGGAAACCCTGCCGGATGCCCTGGCGGACAGTACACAGCTCACCCTGACGGATGAGGATCTGGATAAGCTGCTCAGCGGCGAGATCACGCTGGAAGAACTGACCGACGAAGCCGCTGCGTCCAACATTGGGGAACAGGAAGCATCAGCCAGTGCTCCGCAGGAGGGAGCAGGTTCGGTGTCCGCCCCGGCAGGTTCTTCTGCTTCTTCGGGGAGCGCTGACTCCCGGACGGAGAGCAGCAGTACCGCTTCCTCCGGCAAGCAGGAGAATGCCGGTACAGCCAATTCCGGTACAGAAAAACCGGCGTCCTCTTCCAGTAAACAGGAAGCCGCTTATGAAAAAGAGGTCAAGGCGTTGCTGCAGCAGCTGTACAGCGTTAAGGCGCGTGCCGAGGCAGAACTGAACAGCTGCATTGCCGGAGCAAAAGCAGAGTTCAAGTCGCTGCCGGAGTCTCAGCAGACACAGGCACGCAAGGTCTCCATCGTGCTGGCCAGAAGCGGCAGACTGTACGCGATGCAGGCGTCCTACGATAAGGAAGTGGCGAGCATCGTCAGCCAGATGCGCGCCATTCTGACCGCCAACGGCCAGAGCACCGCATTGGCAGATCAGGCCATGGCCTCCTATAAAGCACAGAAGAGCGCCATGTACTCCCAGCTGACCGCAAAACTGTACTCCTGACCCGCAAAACGACCCATGACCACCCGCAACTGTTTCTCCGAGCACTGACTGTACCGGAAAAAGGCTGCGGGTGGCTTTGTTTTGCCGTTTTTGCTGCAATATGGAGAAAAATACTAACGGTATGGATGGATGGTTCCGGGGCAGAGACACTGCTTTTTGCACCGACAGGGGAGGGCAGATTGTACGCACCAACGGAACAATCAACCCAAAAGCCGAAGAAGTAGCACTTTTACCTACAAATATACAGAAAATTTGTATAAAGTATAAGATTTCACTCATGCTTTGCTGAAATGAAGTGAATTTTTTTCATGTAAATTGACAAAATCCGTGGTTATCCTTATAATATATAGAGTGTTTCTCGGGTATGGACGATGGTGTTTATGCGACCGCAAGATGCCATCGTTTTATTATTCGCTTTTTCTGTCCGTGTGCCAAGGACAGACGTCCGCTATGTGTGAGGCTGGCAGACTGCGGGAAAGTATGGCTCGGCCTGAGAGCAAAAATAGTAATTCATTGATAGGATTGGAGTGGCATCAAACGATGGCAAAGTACATCATCAAGCGTGTCGCAATGGGTATCTTCAGTATCTTCATTGTGGCCACGGTTACCTTTTTTGTCATGAACCTGGTCCCCGGTGGCCCGTTCGTGGCAGAAAAGTCCATCAGTGCCGCTGCTCAGCAGGCTCTGGCCGAAAAGTATGGCCTGGATAAGCCGCTGGGTGTGCAGTACGTCAACTACATGGAGAGCCTTCTGCACGGCGATCTGGGTCTGAGCCTGCGTCAGCGCGGCCGTACCGTGAACCAGATCATCGCCAGCAAGCTGCCGGTGTCCTGCCGTCTGGCAGGCATTGCAGTGGTTGTGGCTCTGTGCGTGGGCATCCCGCTGGGCTGCATTTCCGCTTACAACCGCGGCAAGTGGCTGGATAACGTTATTATCGTGTTTGCTACCTGCGGCATCGCGATCCCCAGCTTTATTTCCAGCGTGTTGCTATTGTACCAGTTTGGTATGAAAATGAAGGTGCTGCCCACCGTTGGTCTGAACAGCGTAGCCGCCTATATCATGCCGGTCACTGCACTGGCCATCTATCCCTCGGCTTATATCACCCGTCTGATGCGCTCCAGCCTGCTGGACGTTATGGGTCAGGACTATATGCGCACTGCCCGCGCGAAGGGCGTGTCCCAGTTCATGATCCTGTTCAAGCACGCACTGCGCAACGCCATTCTGCCTGTCATCACCTACGTCGGCCCCATGCTGGCCAGCCTGATGACCGGTTCTTTCGTGGTGGAAAAAATCTTCTCCGTGCCCGGTCTGGGCCGCGACTTCGTGTCTGCGATCACCAACCGTGACTACACCATGATCATGGGCACCACCATCCTGCTGTCCAGCATGGTCATCATTGCAAACGTGATCGTGGATATCCTTTATAAGATCATCGACCCGCGCATCAAGCTGCAGTAAGAGAAAGGAGCGATTTTCATGGAAAACATTAAAAAGAATCCGCTCAGCCTGCAGCTCAACGCGGAGGATTTTCTGCCCGCCAGCAATGAGGAAAAGCAGAGTCTGGTGGTCATGCGCGAAAGCGTCAACTTCTGGAAGGACGGTATCCGCCGCCTGAAGAAGAACAAGATCGCCATGGTCAGCTTTGTGTTCATCATTGCCATTGCCATCTTTGCCTACCTGCTGCCCGCCGTCTGGCCTTACAGCTATTCCGAGCAGATGAAGGGCAGCAACAACCTGAAGCCCTTTGAGTATTCTGCCTCCGAGCAGGCGCGTATCGACGCGGGCGAAAAGGTGTTCCCGCACATTCTGGGCACCGACCGTATGGGTCGTGACTTCGCTGTGCGTATCATGATGGGCACCCGCGTCAGCCTGTCCGTCGGTCTGATCGCTTCTGTGCTGGTGCTGATTATCGGCGCCACCTATGGTGCGGTTGCGGCCTTTGCCGGTGGCTGGGTAGATAATATCATGATGCGTATTACAGATATCCTGTACACCATCCCCGATATTCTGCTGATCATCCTGCTGGGCATGGCTCTGAAAGATCCGCTGGATGCACTGGCTACCAAGCCCGGCTTCAAGTGGATGCAGACCCTTGGCCCCAACATGATCTCCATCTTCATCATCTTTGCTCTGCTGTACTGGGTCGGCATGGCGCGTATCGTCCGCAGCCAGATCCTGATCCTGAAGGAGAGCGAGTACGTTACCGCTGCCCGCGCACTGGGCGCATCCAGCGGCCGTATCATCAAAAAGCATCTGCTCACCAACTGCATCGGTACTCTGATCGTTACCACCACCCTGCAGATCCCGGCTTCCATCTTTACCGAGAGCTACCTGAGCTTCATCGGTCTGGGCGTTGCAGCCCCGCTGCCTTCTCTGGGTTCTCTGGCTACCGATGCCGTCAAGGGCATGAACACCTACCCCCATCTGCTGATCGCCCCCGCACTGATGATCAGCGTGATGATCCTTGTGTTCAACCTGTTCGGCGATGGCCTGCGCGATGCCTTTGACCCGAAGCTGAAGAATTGATGAGGTGAACAGAAATGAGCGAGAAAATTCTTGATATCAAAGATGAACGCCTTTCTTTCTTCACCCCTGCGGGCGAAGTAAAGGCACTGAACGGCGTTTCCTTTACCATGAATCAGGGCGACGTTCTGGGCGTTGTGGGTGAGTCCGGCTCCGGTAAGTCGGTCACCGCCTACTCCATTATGGGCCTGACCGCTTACCCCGGCAAGCTGGTGGGCGGCAAGGTGTGGTTCAACGGCCACGAGATCGAGAACATGAAGGAGAAGGACTTCCGCAAGATCCGCGGCAACGAGGTCTCCATCATCTTCCAGGATCCCATGACCAGCCTGAACCCGGTGTACACCATCGGCAACCAGATCGTGGAGGTCATCCGCCTGCACACCGATAAGAACAAGGCCGATGCATGGGCACGCGCCAAGGAGCTGCTGGAGCTGGTTGGCATCAATGAGCCTGAGAAGCGTCTGAAGCAGTACCCCCACGAGCTGTCCGGCGGTATGCGCCAGCGTGTGATGATCGCCATTGCACTGGCCTGTGAGCCTAAGCTGCTGATTGCTGACGAGCCCACCACCGCACTGGACGTGACCATTCAGGCACAGATCCTTGAGCTGATGCAGGATCTGCGCAAGAAGCTGGGCATGAGCATCATCATGATCACCCACGATCTGGGTGTCGTGGCTTCCATGTGCGAGAAGATCGCCGTGATGTACGCCGGCCACATTGTGGAGTACGGCACCACCGATGAGATTTTCTACCAGCCGGGTCACGAGTACACCAAGGGTCTGATCAACTCTATCCCTAAGCTGAACACCGCAGAGCACGAGCGCCTTGTGCCCATCGAGGGCACCCCTGTGGACCTGCTGAATCCGCCGGCCGGCTGCCCCTTTGCGCCCCGCTGCAAGAACTGCATGAAGATCTGTCTGAGCAAGATGCCCCCGCGCACCGAGCTCAGCGATACCCATTATACCTACTGCTGGCTGCAGCAGAAGGCTGCATTTGAGAAAGGGGAAAAGGCAGAATGAGTGAACACAAGACGCTGGTTGAAGTCCAGCACCTGCAGCAGTATTTCCCCGCCGGCGGTGTGGGCAAGAACCGCAAGTACGTTCAGGCTGTGGATGACGTAAGCTTTGCCATCCGCAAGGGCGAGACCCTTGGTCTGGTAGGCGAATCCGGCTGTGGCAAGACCACCACCGGCCGCACCCTGCTGCGCCTGTACGAGCCCACCGGCGGTAAGATCTACTATGACGGCAACCTGCTGTTCGATAAGGACAACAAGATCGCAGTGGATATGCTGCCCTACCGCCGCCGGATGCAGATCGTTTTTCAGGATCCCTACGCAAGTCTGGACCCCCGCATGACCATTGGCGACATCGTGGGTGAGGGCATTGATATCCATCATCTGGCCGAGAACGAAAAGGACCGCCACGATAAGATCATCGCTCTGCTGGAGCGCGTTGGCCTGAACAGCGAGCACGCAAACCGCTACTGCCACGAGTTCTCCGGCGGTCAGCGTCAGCGCGTGGGCATTGCCCGTGCACTGGCTGTGAACCCCGAGTTCATCGTTTGTGACGAGCCTGTCTCTGCACTGGACGTTTCCATTCAGGCACAGGTCGTCAATATGTTCGAGGATCTGCAGCAGGAGATGGGTCTGACCTACCTGTTCATCGCCCATGACCTGAGCGTTGTCAAGCACATTTCCAACCGCATCGGCGTGATGTATCTGGGCAAGATGGTGGAGCTGGCCGACAGCTACGAGCTGATCACCCACAGCATCCACCCCTACACCCGCAGCCTGATCTCCGCAATTCCGGTGGCAGACCCCATTACGGCCCGCCAGTCCAAGCGTATCGTGCTGCAGGGCGATGTGCCCAGCCCCCTGAACCCGCCGTCCGGCTGCCGTTTCCGCACCCGCTGCCCCTATGCAGACGAGCAGTGCGCAAACGAGGTGCCCGAGTTCAAGGAGGTCTCCACCGGCCACTGGGCAGCCTGCCATCACCTTGACCGCGTGAAGTGAGAACACTTCACCACAATGAAAAGTGAAAGCGATTCAACTTAGTGCTGAAATGTTGTCACAAAATGGTTACAGTCCAAGTTTTGGACTTGTAACCGGCGTGAGAACGCATTATAATCATTCGTGTTCCTCCGGTGTACATTTGCACCGGATCGAATATAGAGGCGGCTGGGGGAACCTGGCACACTCAAAATTTGATATAAGGGAAGGATATTATTATGAAACGCATTTCTCGTCGTAATTTCCTCAAGGTTGCAGGCGTGGGTGCCGCTGCTCTGGGTCTGGCAGCCTGTGGCGGCAGCAAGTCCGGTTCTACCGCAACCTCCGGTTCTGCTTCTTCCGCTGCTGGTTCTTCTACCGGCAGTGTCAACACCGCTGGCTTCACCGTCCAGTACGGCCCCAACCCCGAGACTCTGGATCCCTCTTTGAACAACACTGTTGATGGCGCCAACACCATCATCACCATCTTCGAGCCCCTGCTGATCATCAACGAGAACAACGAAGTTGTTGGTGGCCAGGCTGAGAGCTGGGAAGCAAGCGAGGACGGCCTGACTTGGACCTTCACCATGCGTGACGGCCTGAAGTGGAGCGATGGCACCGACCTGACCGCTAAGGACTTTGAGTACAGCTTCAAGCGTATGGTCAACCCCGACACCGCAGCTCCCTACGCGGAGACCTGCCTGGGCATGATCGATGGTTTTGACGCAGCACAGGCCGGTGATCCCGATGCTCTGAACGTCAAGGCAAGCGACGACGGCAAGACCCTGACCATCGTGCTGTCCTACCCCTGCTCCTACTTCGACAAGATGGCTGCATTCGCATCCATGAGCCCTGTGCAGCAGGCTACCGTTGAGGCCAACGGCGATGCATGGTGCACCTCCGCTGAGACCTTCGTCTCCAACGGCCCCTACATGATCACCGAGTGGACTCCCTCCGAGCGTATCGTCCTGACTAAGAACCCCAACTACGTTGGCGGCTGGGATAGCTCCAAGATCGTTTCCGACAGCATCACCCTGCTGCTGCTGGAGGACTCTTCCGCTTCCTACGCTGCTTACAACAGCGGCGAGGCTGTCCTGATCAAGGACGTGCCCACCGACGAGATCCCCAGCCTGACCAAGGCAGAGGACGGCGGCGACTTCTACGTTGACACCATTCTGGGCACCTACTACGTCAGCCTGAACCTGCAGCGTGATGCCTTCAAGGATGCCAAGGTCCGCAAGGCTCTGGCTCTGGCCATCGACCGCGACTATGTTGGCAACACCATCATGCAGGGCACCTACTCTGCTGCATCCAACTTGGTTGGCCCCGGCATCGTGGACGAGCAGGGCTACTTCTACGACAACGCGAACGGCGGTTCTCCCTACATTGCTGATGACTACGAGGCAAATATGGCCGAGGCTAAAAAGCTGCTGGAGGACGCTGGCTACCCCAATGGCGAGGGCTTCCCCACCATCGAGTACAGCACCAACGATTCCGGCTACAATGTGCCTCTGGCAGAGTACCTGCAGCAGACTTGGGGCGATCTGGGCATCACTTTGAGCATCAGCAAGATGGAGTGGTCTGCCTTCACCGCTGCTCGCCGTGCCGGCGAGTACGATGTTGCCCGTAACGGCTGGGTCATGGACTACAACGATCCTTTCAACATGATCGAGCTGTTCTGCACCGACAACGGCAACAATGATGGTAAGTACTCCAACCCTGACTTCGATGCTGCTATGGAGGCTTCCAAGGTTGCTGATCCTGCCGAGCACTTTGCGCAGCTGCATAAGGCTGAGGACATCCTGATGGAGGATATGGGCTGCATCCCCGTTGCTTACTACAACGACTTCTGGCTGCAGAGCTCTTCTCTGAAGGGCATCTGGCACAGCCCCTACGGCTACTGGTACTTCCAGTACGGCTACATCGAGGAGTGATTTTCTCCCCGTGCTGTGCAGCGTAAGCTGAACCGTAAACTATAAGCACTAAGCACCCCGCTGACCGGAAACGTTTGGCGGGGTGCTTTTTTGCCGTTATCCTGCAAAAAAGACGAGTGCTCGGTTTTGCCGAGCACTCGTCTTTTATATGTAAACCAGATTGAAAAGGTGCCAGCTTACACCGCAGCCATAGCAGCCAGAACGCTCTGCCAGCTCTTGCTGCGTGCGGCAGGCACCGGGGCGGGGCAGGTGCGCCGTGCAGCAGGGGCACTATGACCGGTCACAGAGGATACCGTCAGGGCAGGGGAGGGGCAGAAGAACACAGCGGTGTCCTTTGCCAGCCACTGCGCAGCCAGTGCAGCGGCCTGCGGGTCAGACTGCAACGCGCGGCGCTCGTTCCCGGCCAGAAAATCAGCCAGCCAGTACAAAATTGCGGCCAGCGGCAGGCAGGGGGATGCGCCCTGATTCCAGTAACTCCAGCGTGCGCCGCAGCCAAGATGACTTTCCACCGTGATCTGTGCGCCGGTGCGGGCATTCTGCGGGATGAAGCCAACATAGTTGGTCCCGGCGCGCTGCCCCAGCTCCTCCACAAGGCGCTGGGTGCGGGCAGCATCCAGCCGATCCTCCCGGCAGTAGGCGCGGAAGTCGGTCTGGCTCAGCAGGCTGTCGGCACTGGACGGAAAGCGCCCGGTCAACTGCCCATCCGCATTGTGGCACAGCTGCCAGCCCTTGCGGAACAGCTGGAAATTCAGGCAGCGCCGCCCCATGGTGGAGTAGCACACAAGGGCGCTTTGCTCCCCGGGCAGCTGTTTTACTTCAAGATAGGCATCGTTGCCGCAGGTGTCCTGCAAACGGACGGTGAGCAGCAACTGTGCACCGGCGTGCTGGGTGGACATGGCGTTGTGCATGGCGTCAAAATAACGGAAAGCGTCCATGATTGATCTCCTTCCTATAGCAATTCAATTTTTTAATGCAACAGCAACAACGTTGAATTGCATATCGCAGATATGCTGTTTGAATGTTGCACTAATTTCTTGCCTTGCGATAAAAGCAAACAGCGAAACGTTGTAAAAGCGCCAGCCGGGTGATCGGGCCGACAGGCTGCATAAAACTTCTCTGAACGTAGTATAGCATACTTTTGAATAAAAAACAACTGTAAGTTTTTCAAAACGACAAATTTTTGCAAAAACTTGTAGCGCAGAGCGAGCAAAGGTTCAAAGTATGGTTGTGCTTTGAAATAAACGGTTGTAAAAAACGACCCCTGCGGGAAATGCCGACTAAGGCCGGTACTGCTCCCACAGGGGTCGTTTTATTTTACTTCAATCGCCAAGTTCCCGGATCTCGTTCTGGATCAGTCGTCCGGCAGCCCGGGCAAGCTGATCCATGCCGCGGATGCGCGCCATATTTTTGCCGTAGATCTGCGCGGCGGCACCGGCGCTGCTGTCCTCGCCCATAAAAACAGCAGACACCCGCACGCCCTGCCGCTGCAAGGTGCGCACCTGCGCGGCGGTATCGGCCACACCGGCGGCGTCCTCGTAGGCGCAGCCAAGCGGGTTCTGCGCCGTGGGCGGGATGCGGCGGCTGTCGTTGGGGCTGGCATCGGTCAGCAGGATCATCAGGTGGCGCGGGGCAGGGCCGGGGGCGTACCGGATCAAATCACCTGCTGCCCGCAGCGCCAGACCGTCCCGGTTCCAGCCTGAGGCGAAGTAACGGAAGATGTTCTGCCGGTTTTTGTCTGCAAAGCCTTTCAGCACCCGCAGCACCGTGTAGCCTCGCAGGCTGCTGAAGGCGCTTACCCGCACCGGAATGCCGCAGTTAGCCAGACTTTCGGCCAGAATGACACCCTGCGCCGCGATCACCTCCTGACAGTGCAGGCGGGAGGCAGAGGCGTCCAGCAGCAGATCTACCGTAAAGGCGGGACAGTTTTCCTCCTCCGGGCACAAAAACACCCTGTTATCGTTCAGGTAAGGGGCGCGCCACACCCGCCCGGCACACAGATCACCGCTGCGTGCCACCCGCTGGTCTGGCTGCTGATGCACCAGAATACAGTTGCGGATCTGCTCGGTAAGGCGCAGTACAACACTTCGATGCAGCTCCTGATTTTTTGCGTAGTAGGCGCGGTTGCGTTCGGCCTGCAATTCGGCCTGCTGTGCCAGCTGCCGCGCCTCCGGGGTGGGTGCCTGCGCCGGGCTGGGCACCCCGGCGCTGAACCACAAGTGACAGCCTAGATGCACTCCGGTGCACAGCTCCTGCTCGGCCTTGCGCAGCTGCTCCGGCGGGTAGAAGCAGCGCCCGAAGCAGCTTTCAATGTAGGCACGATCCTGCGCGGCGCGCTGCTTTAGAGTGATGTTTGCCCGGCGCTTGTCCACCGCCAGTCCGCTGCCTGGGGCATCCACCGCGTCGGAATGTTCCACCGTCACCCGGTCGGTTTTGATCATCTGAGTGGGCATAGTTTTGGTAGCCAGCTTTGCCCAAAAGCCCTGCAACCGCAGATGCAGCGCGGGCTTCTGGCGTACCTCGCCGTCAAACAGGGCAAATTTTGCAAACAGCGCCAGCAGGTCGCTTTTGAGCCGTGCTGGTTCCGGTACGGTCTCCGGTTCCAGCGCGGCGGCAAGGCTGCTCTCGTAAGGGGTCATGACCGGGGCGGTGCGTCCCAGCACCTTGCGCCAGCGGGCGGCCTGCATGGTGTACACCAGCTGGTTCTTCGCCATCCACTCCTGCCGCGAAAGCTTGTACTGGATGGCAAAAAAGTAGTCCGCATGTGCAAACCGCAGCGCTTCCAGCACCGGGCGGCGGGGCAGCTCCAGCCGATAGGCGGCGTTTTCTAAGTACAGCCACGCCATGTCGTCCAGCATGGGCTGGCGCACATCGCCCTCCCAAGCAGAAAAAACGTCCCGGATCAGCGCGTCACCGTAGTATTTGTGCACCAGCCCTACGATGCAGTTCATGTAAAAATCAATGGTGCCGTCCGTGTTGCGGGCCAGAAACAGCGGCTCAAAGCCGTAGGCTCCGGCAGCGGCCCAGACCTGATTGGCCGCACGCCGCTCCTGCGCGGTGTAGCTTTGGGCATCCATCAGGCAAACAGCTTTCCGGCATCCAGCTTGGCCGGGATGCGCGCGGCGATCACGTCCCGGATCAGCCCCTGCTCGTAGGAGTCAAAGGCCTTGTTGGTGATGCCCATATCCAGCGCCGCCCCGGCCGGGATGCCCCGCCGAATCAGCCGCAGCGCGTCCAGCATACCGCGCAGATCCAGCGCCTTGGTGGAGATCTCGGCACTGTCGCACTTTTTCTGCAGGTCCAGAAACAGCAGTGCAAACTGGTGCACATACTTTGCGGCAAGATCCGGGAACTGCGCCCGCAGCAGCTTTTCCAGATTATCCTGCGTGATGGTGGGCATCTGCACCACCGCAAAGCGGGAGGTAAGCGCTTCGTTCAGCTCCCGGGTGCCCGCGTAGCCGTAGTTCATGGTGGCGATAAAGCGGGTCTCCTCAGCCAGCGGGATGCGGTCGTACCCGGGCACGTCGATGGCGCGGCGGAAATCCAGTACCGCGTGCAGCACCGCCAGCGCCTCGTTTTTGGCCATGTTGATCTCGTCCAGCACGCCGAAGCCGCCGCACTGTGCGCAGCGGTACACCGGCCCGGGACGGAACACCACCTGCCCGCCCGCAAAGGTATCCATGCCGATGAGGGAGGCGGCGTCCATGTTTACATGAAAGGAGATGTCCCACGCGGGGCGGCCAAAGGCGGCGGCAAGATTTTCTGCCAGCACGTTTTTGCCGGTGGCCTTTCCGCCGGCCAGCAGCAGGTTTTCGCCGCAGAGGATAGCCGCCAGCGCCTGCTCCCACACCTCTTTGCCGTAGTAGATAAAGGCAGGGGCGGGGATCCGCGGGCGAAGCGTCTCGCTGAGCGGATGGGCGGCGCGGTATTCCTGCACCGCCGTAAGCAGGGCGGGGTCCACCCCTTCCTGCCGTAAGGTATCCAGAATATCCGACATTTGTACAAACACCTCGATCTTGTGACCGGGCGGGAATGAACTGCCCGGTTTTCAGCCTTATCATAGCACAATCGCGGCCATTTGTGTAGGGGGCGTGCAGGGCAAAAACACAAAGAGGGGCAGCCCCAAATGGGACCGCCCCTCTTCACATGAAAAAGAAGAAAAGAAGAAACGCTTAGAGTGTGCTGGAGAACTGCGCTTTATCAGGCGTTTTCCAGACCGGCCATCTGCTTGATGGCCTTCATGGCGAAGGTCAGGGTACGACCCATAGCCACACCGGCCATCAGGCAGGGGTAGTTGTTGGCAAAGAAGCTGCCGGACATATCGCCGGTGATGTACAGACCCTCCATGGGCTGGTTGTTGGTGTCCAGAGCCTGACCCTTTTCGTTGATGGCGATGCCCTGCTCAGTGGTCAGCAGGGAAGCACCCAGCCAGCAGCCGTAGAAGGGCGCGGTGCGGATGGCGCTCAGGCGGTAAGCGGGCTTGCCGAAGTCCTCGTCGTTCTGCTTATCGTACAGCTCATTGTAGCGCTCCACGGTAGCAAGGAAGGTATCCTTGGCAGCGCCGGTAAAGCCCATCTTGTCGGCCAGCTCGTCCAGAGTATCGCACTTGAACAGTGCACCGGCCTCGATAGCCTCGTCCATCTTGCCCTGAATGTACTTTTCACCGCCGTTGCGGGTCTGGGCAGAGCAGCCGATGGTGTGGAAACGCTTTGCGTCCTCCAAAATGTTGGCATCGCAGATCTGTGCGTAGACGCGGCCCGGCTGGTGGGCGGCAGCGTAGACGATATCGTTGTAGGGGCAGCTCTCGTTGGCAAAACGCTCGCCGTTGCGGTTCACCTTCAGGAAGGGCTGGGTGCCGGGATTATACTGGCGGATTTTACCGGGGAAAGCCTTGCCGCCAAAGGCGGAGTCGCTGTCCACATAACCGGCATCCACACCGGGGGCAACAATGCCGCGGTCAAACAGCATGGGAGCGGCTTCCTTGTCCAGATTAGCACCTGCCCACACTGCTGCACGGATACCGTAGCCCTTGTCGGCAGGGGAGTAGGAGCAGGCGGTGGTCACGCTGGTGCCCAGCGGGTCCAGCTGCTCCATCATGTAGGGGTTGCCGGGGAAGCCGCCGCAGGCCAGCAGCACGCCCTGATTGGCGTTGTAGCGGATGAAGTGGTCATCCTCGGTGCTCTGGGCGATGATGCCGGTAATGCGGCCATCGCTGTTCTTTTCCAGCTTGGCCAGACTGGTCTTGAAGTCCACGTCGTAGCCCAACTCCTGAATGTACTGCAGCAGCAGCTCGTTGCGGGGTGTGCCGGAAGCGCTCTCGCTGGCCATGTAGTTGTGCTCCTGCACAGGGTAGAGGTAGTCGGTGTTGTGCTCGGCATTCTCTGCGGGCCATGCAGCCTCGCTGCCGGAGGTGAAATCGCACACCCAGCCGTACTTATCCTCCAGAATGCTGCGCATGAAGTCGTGCATGGCGGCAGACTCGTTGATCCAGGTCTTGACCACGCGCTGGTCGCACTTGCCGGAGGCGTAGCGGGAGATCTCGCTCAGCAGCTTTGCCTTATCGGTGGCGGGTTCGCCAGCCTCCTTAGCGGCAGCAGAATCAACAGCGCCGTACCAGTGACGGGTGTCCTGCACGTTGGCGTTCTGCTCGATAACACGGAAGTTCAGGCCGTTGGCAGCAGCATAGGCGGCAGCGAACATGCCGCCGTTGCCAGCGCCCACGATCAGGATGTCGGTGTCCACGGTCTCGGTGATGGCGGCCTCGTCGATATCGGGCTCGGTGCCCAGCCAGTCGTTTGCATCGCCGGTGGGCAGCTGAACGCTGGAGACCACGGCCTCGCCCTTGGCCTGTGCGTAGCAGCTCTTGGCAGCCTTCATCACGGCGTCGGAGGTGATGGTGGAGCCGGAAACACCGTCGATCTCGGCAGAACCAGCAGCCAACAGCTGCTCGCGCAGCTCATCGGCAGCGGCAGCGCCGAAGGAAGCGGTCTCACCGGAGGTGTCCACCACCACGTCGGTGACAGCGCTGTCGGAGAAGGTCATGGTGACCTTGACGGTGGAGGAGATACCCTCGGCAGTGCCTTCGTAGGTGCCGGGGATGTACTGACCGGCAGCACCGGAAGTGGAGGTAGAACCGGAAGCGGCATTGCAGGCAGCCAGAGCACCGGCGGTCACACCGCTCATGGCGGCGGCAGCAGCGATCTTGATAAAGCCCTTACGGGAAATCTTGTTCATAGGTACGCTCTCTTTCTTTTTGTTCTTCTTTGTGTTCCTTCTTATCGTGCAGCAAAGTAAAAGGCACTTTGCTGAATCCTTAACAATTGTAGCGTAGAAGGGTGCTGTTTACAATTCAAGTTTGGAATATTATAATTAAGGAAAACCTAATGTATTGCAGGAGGAAGGAAAGCATGAACGAGAGCGCACTGGAAGGCTTTGTAAAGATCGTGGAACTGAACAGCTTTTCTGCGGCGGCAGAGGCGCTGTATCTTTCCCAGTCGGCACTTTCGCAGCAGATCCGCACGCTGGAAGGGCAATTGAGGTTCGAGCTGTTCCAACATGTACCGCGCCGGGTGGCGCTGACCCCGGCAGGACAGGATTTTTACCCCAAGGCAAAGCAGCTGGTAGCCCTGTATCAGCAGGCAGTGTGCCATGCCCGAGCGGTGCAGCAGCAGGAAAAACCGCCGGAAAGACATCTGATCATCGCAGGGTGTCATGAGGCAATGCGGATGTTCGTGTATGATGTGTTTTCCCTGACAAGTGACCTGTGCCTGCAATATACCCCTATTCTGGGGTGGTGTGCCAACCGCAGCGAGGTCTGGCGCAGCCTGAAAAAAGGGGAGATGGATCTTTCCTTCCAGCTGGAAAGTGCAGAGTTCTACGCGCAGGGGCTTACCTTTGTGCCGCTGTTCTATATGCCGGAACTTTGCATCCCCATCCACCCGCCCGCTGATATGCCGACGGGCAGGCTGACCTTGGAGCAGGCGCTGCAATACCGCTGGCTGCTCATCAAGGAGATGTACCAGACTGTCTACGAGACAAGTCTTGTGCAGGAGGGAATGGACCGCGGGGTGGAGTTTACGCCGGTGGGCGGTATTCGCAGTGCGCCCTACGGAGACCCGGCGCTCAAGATGGTTCCGGCGGTCTACTACCGCAGACCCGACCTCAGCTTTGTGCGGGTACTGGACTGGGGCAGTGGACACCGGTTTGGCATCGTGCTGGGGCAAAAGCGCGAGGACCCGGTGGTAATGGCTTATGTCCGCGCGTTGCAGCGGCAGCTGCCGTCCCTTGCGGAAAAGCTGTTTGGCCTGAAGCTGGAACCGGTGGCGGAATAAAAAAGCAAGAGCACCTGCTGTCCTCAAAAAAGGAAGGCAACAGGTGCTCTTTTGCAGTTATAGTGCGATAACAGGTGCTTTAATCCACAACGTCCTCGAACTGGCTGTTGTACAGGTCAGCGTAGAAGCCGCCGGCTTCGATCAGCTGGTCGTGGGTGCCCTGCTCCACAATGTCGCCGTCCCGCATCACAAGGATGAGGTCGGCGTCCCGGATGGTGGAAAGGCGGTGGGCAATCACAAAGCTGGTGCGGCCCTCCATCAAGCGGTCCATGGCGGTCTGGATGCGCTGCTCGGTGCGGGTATCCACGCTGCTGGTAGCCTCGTCCAAAATCAGGATGCGGTTGTCTGCCAGAATGGTACGGGCGATAGTGAGCAGCTGCTTCTGTCCCTGACTGACGTTGGAGGCGTCCTCGTTCAGCTCCATCTGGTAGCCGCCGGGCAGGGTGCGGATAAAGTGGTCGGCGTTGGCAGCCTTTGCGGCGGCGATCACCTCTTCATCGGTGGCGTCCAGCCGACCGTAGCGGATGTTCTCCATGATGGTGCCCTTGAACAGCCATGTGTCCTGCAGCACCATGCCAAAGCCCTCGCGCAGGGCGCTGCGGTCAAAGTCCCGCACATTGTGGCCGTTCAGGGTGATGGAACCGGAATCCACATCGTAGAAGCGCATCAGCAGCTTGACCATGGTGGTCTTGCCCGCGCCGGTGGGGCCCACGATGGCTACCTTCTGGCCGGGCTGCACCGTGCAGCTGAAGTCGTGGATGACGGTCTTGTCCGGGGTGTAGCCGAAGCGCACATGGTCAAAGGTGACCTGTCCGTCAATGTCGGCGGGGTCGGCGCGGCGGGCGGGGTCTGCCAGCTGCTCTTCCTCCGGCTCATTCAAAAACTCGAACACGCGCTCGGCGGCAGCAGCCATGCTTTGCAGCATGTTGGACACCTGCGAAAGCTGCTGGATGGGCTGAGTAAAGTTTTTGACGTACTGGATAAAGGCCTGAATATCACCAATGGTGATAACTCCGTTTGCGGCAAAAATGCTGCCCACGATGGCCACTGCCACATAGCCCAGGTTGCCCACAAAGTTCATGATGGGCATCATCAGGCCGGAGAGAAACTGGCTCTTCCATGCGGATTCATACAGTTTATCGTTGGCGGTGCTGAAGTCAGCCAGCACCACGGCCTCCCGGTTGAAGGCCTTGACTACGTTGTGTCCGGCGTAGACTTCCTCGACTTGACCGTTGACAACGCCCAGCGTGGCCTGCTGTGCCTTGAAGTACTTCTGGCTGAACTTGACCACCACCAGCACCAGTGCCAGCGATACCGGTAAGATCAGCAGAGCGATCAGGGTCATGCGGGGGCTGATGGAAAGCATCATCACCAGCACACCGATCATGGTGGTCACGCTGGTGATCAGCTGGGTGATGCTCTGGTTCAGGCTCTGCCCCAGTGTGTCCACATCGTTGGTGATGCGGGAGAGCACCTCGCCCACGGTGCGCTTTTCAAAGTACGCCAGCGGCAGGCGGTTGATCTTTTCACTGATCTGGCGGCGGAAATCGTAGCAGACCTTCTGGGAAAGGCCGGTCATCAGCCAGCCCTGAATAAAGCTGAAGGCGCTGCTCAGCAGGTACATTCCCAGCAAAAACAGCAGAATGTGGGCGATATACACAAAATCAATGCTGCCGGTGCCGCGCAGCCGGGCGATCCAGCCGTTGGCAAGGGCGGTGGTGGCTTTTGCCAGCACCTTGGGGCCTGCAATGTTGAAGATGGTGGACAGAACAGCAAACAGCATAGCTGCCGCAAGGGGCAGCTTGTAGTGGCTCATGGTGCGGATGAGCTGCCGCAGCGTGCCTTTAAAGTTCTTGGCACGCTCGGTGGTGGGACGTCCGGGTCTGGGCATATCACTCACCCTCCTTTTCCGTATTCAAGGTATCCAGCGCAAGCTCCTTCTGGCTCAGCTGGCTGCGGGCAATCTCCTGATATTCCGGGCAGCTGACCATCAGCTGGGCATGGGTACCCTTGCCCACCAGCCTGCCCTCGTCCAGTACAAGGATCTGGTTTGCGTGCAGCACGGTGGAGATGCGCTGTGCCACAATGATCACGGTGGCGTTGTCGGTCTGTGCCTTCAAAGCACGGCGCAGTGTTACATCGGTCTTGTAGTCCAGTGCCGAGAAGCTGTCGTCAAACAGATAGACCTTGGGATTTTTGGCAATTGCCCGGGCAATGGAAAGCCGCTGCTTCTGACCGCCGGATACGTTGGAGCCGCCCTGTGCAATGGGGCTCTGGTAGCCCTCCGGCTTTGCCTCGATAAAATCAGTGGCCTGCGCAATGGCAGCAGCCTTTTGCACCTGTGCGTCGGTGATATCCTCGCCGCCGAATTTCAGGTTGCTGTCAATGGTGCCGCTGAACAGCACACCCTTCTGGGGCACATAGCCCAGCAGGTCGTGCAGCTGTGCCTGCGGCATTTCGCGCACGTCAATGCCGTCCACGGTCACCTTGCCGCCGGTCACATCGTAAAAGCGGGGGATCAGGTTGAGCAGGGTGGATTTGCCGCAGCCGGTGGAGCCGATGATGGCGGTAGTCTCGCCGGGCTTTGCGGTAAAGCTGATGTGCTCCAGCGCATCGCTGTCCGCACCGGGGTAGCGGAAGCTCACATCCTCGAACTGCACCACGCCCTGCCAGTCGGTGTGCGCCTGTGCAGCTTTTGCGGTGGCTTTGTCCGGGTCGTGGATGGAGGCTTTGGTGCGGATGACCTCGTCGATACGATCCGCAGCCACACCGGCGCGGGGCAGCATGACGGCCACCATGGCCAGCATCAAAAAGGACATGACGATCTGCATGGTGTAGGTGATAAAGGCGATCATCTCGCCCACCTGCATGGTGCCGGCGTCCATAGCCTTGCCGCCGAACCAGACGATGAGCAGACTGGTGCCGTTCATGATCAGGGTCATAAAGGGCATCATGGCCACCATGGCGCGGTTAGTGAACAGCTGGGTGCCCATCAGTTCCCGGTTGGCCTTGTCAAAACGCTGCTCCTCAAACTTTTCGCGGCTGAAGGCGCGCACCGGCATGATGCCGGTCAAGATCTCGCGGCTGACCAGATTCAGCCGATCCACCAGCTGCTGCATCACCTTGAATTTGGGCATGGCAACGCTCATCAGGAAGATCAGCAGCAACAAAAGCAGTGCCACGTCCAGCACCACGATCCAGGAAAGGCCGCTGCTGTTGCCTACAACGTGCAGCACGCCGCCAATGCCCAGAATGGGCGCATAGGCCACCATGCGCAGCAGGATGACGCAGACGAACTGCACCTGCTGAATATCGTTGGTGGTGCGGGTGATGAGGGAGGCGGTGGAAAAATTCTCAATCTCCGCGTTGGAGAAGCCGATAACGCTGGAGAAGGTCTCCCGGCGCAGGTCACGACCGATGGCGGCGGATACCCGGGAGGCAAGGAAGCCCACGGCCACAGCCACGGCTACCATCAGCAGGGTGAGCGCCAGCATCTGGCCGCCCACCCGGAAGAGGTACTGCATCTGCACATCCCGCGCAACGCCCTGTGCCTCGTATTCCAGCTGCACCAGCAGCAAAGACTGGCTTTTCAGGTTTTCCAGCAGGGTGCTGTCCAGCTGGCTCATGGCACTGTCCAGCTGCTTTTGCAGCATACTGCGGTCAAAACCGGGCATCTGGCTCATGGCGGCAAACTGGCTGCAAACGGTGTCCAAATCTGCTGCCGTGGGGGTGACGGTCTCAGCGTCCGCGTCCGCAGCGGCAGAGGGCATCTCGGCAAGGCCAGTCATGCCCATGCTGTTCTGCCCAGCAGGGGTGTTGGCGGCCTGTGCGGCAGCCATATACAGCACGATGTCCGGGGTGGTCACAGCATCTTCCAGTGCGGTGCGCTCGTCCTCGGTCAGGTCGGAGCGCAACTGCAACACGCCATCGTCCTGCAAATAGTACTGGTAGGCGCTTTGCAGCTTCTGCGCATCCTCCTCGTTCATCAGCAGGCTCAGCGCGTCCAGCGTACTCTGGCGCACCGTCTGGGGCAGGGGGCTTTCAATGCCGCCCTGCTGGATGCCGGTGTCCACGATCTTGCTGGTGTAGTCCGGCAGTGCAAGGTCACAGTACGCCTGCACGAACAGCAGCGCGAACACCACAAGGCAGACCGCCCAGTGCCGGGCCAGCTGCTTAAAGATCTTTGTCATTGTTCGTTTCTCCCTTCGGGTCAATGTTGCGCGCGGCATTTTCCGCAAGAATGGCATCCATCAGCGCGCCGCGCAGCGCGTCCATCTGGGCTGCCTGCTCCGGCTCTAACCGTGCCAGCACGCTGGCAAAGTAGTCGCGCAGAGCCTGCTCACACTGGTGGCACAGCTCATACCCTTTGGGGGTGATGCGCACCAGCGTTTTGCGGCGGTCGGCGGGGTCCGGCTCCCGCACCACGGTGCCGTCCTGCTCCATCAGCCGCAGCCCGCGCGAGACCGCCGGCAGCGGCTGTCGGATCTCCCGGGCAAGGTCAGAGACATAAATGGCACCGTCCTTTCCGTGGCAGTTGATGGAATGCAGCAGGCCTTCCAGCATATTAAAGTGGCATTTGGGGCAATCGGCCAGCGCCGCCCGCATCCCGGCCTTGGATGCCTTGCTCAGCTGCCCGATATAGTGGCACATCCCCTGAAAGCTGGGGGTGCTTGGCTCGGACACAACAGTCCCTCCTCGTTTGCATTTTTCAAATACTTAACAGTTGTTAAGTGTTAACGCCTGATAAGCATATTCCTTTTGCAGCGGGATTGCAAGAGAATGGGGAAATATTAAACAAAAATTCACAAAAAACTTGTAGGCTTTGTCAATGCGCAAACCGGCTCTCGCTGCATAGAAATAAAGGACAGGCAGAAACGGAGGGTGCGGATGGAGCAGGGATTTCAAGTGTTGTTACAGGTATTCGGCGGATTGGCGCTGTTTTTATACGGGACGGACAGCCTGTGCCGGGCGGTGCAGCAGGGAGCGGGCAGGCGGCTGCGCAGCTTGCTGGCGCGGTGCACCGCAAACCCGGTGGCGGGACTGCTGACCGGGGCGGCGGTCACGGCGGTGCTGCAAAGCAGCTCGGCGGTCACGGTCATGGTCATTGCCTTTCTGGCGGCGGGGCTGTTGCAGCTGCGGCAGGCGGTGCCGGTGGTGTTCGGGGCAAATATCGGCACAACGGTCACGGCACAGCTGCTGGCGTTCCGGGTGGAAAGTTGGCGGTATCTGCTGCTGTTTGGCGGGGTGCTGCTCTGCCTGGCCTGTAAAGGCTGGCGGGGACGCTGCGTGGGCGAGGCAGTGTTCGGCTTTGGACTGCTGTTCGAGGGCGTCACGGTGATGCGCAGCGCCATGGAACCGCTGCTGCAAAGCCCGCTGCTCCGGCTGGAGCTTGCCCGGGTGCAGCAAAGCCCTTTGCATGGGCTGCTGGCGGGCATCTGCATGACCTTAACGGTGCAAAGCAGCTCTGCCACGGTGGCGCTGCTGCAAAGCATGGCGGCGCAGCCGGGGGCAGACGGCGTACACAGCATGCTGGGGCTGACGGCTGCCATCCCCATTCTGCTGGGGGATAACATCGGCACCACCATCACGGCGATGCTTGCCGCCATCGGGCAGGGAAGAGACGCCAAGCGGGTGGCGGCAGCCCACGCCATCTTCAACCTGACCGGCGCGGCGGTGTGCTGCGCACTCTTGCAGCCCTTTGCGGCGCTGGTGCGGCTGTGCTCGCCCACAGGGGCAGAGTGCGCGGTGATCGCCCGGCAAATCGCCAACGCGCATACCCTGTTCAACGTACTGTGTGCGCTGGTATGGCTGCCCCTGACCGGGCAGATGGTGCGGCTGGTCTGCGCGCTGCTGCCCGATAAAAATCGCCCGGAAGAACGGTTGTAAACCGGAGCGGGGAATGGTATACTGAAGCAGATGATGATACTATTATATATAAAGGATGGAATGCAATGAAACGGAAAATCGGTAGGCTGTGCATGGTGCTGGGTGCGGTGCTGATCTTATGCGCCGCCGGGCTGCTGGGCTACAACCGGTGGGATGCCGCCCGGGCAGAAAAGGCTTCGCAGGAAGTATTGGGCGAACTGGAGCAGACCATGCAAAAGACCATCACGGAGCACCGGCAGGAAAACGAGACTGCAGCCCCGCAGCCGATGCTGGACCCAGCACAGGAGATGACCACCGTGGAGGTGGAAGGGCGTGACTACATCGGGGTGCTTTCCATCCCGGCGGCGGGGCTGGAACTGCCGGTGATGGCACAGTGGAGCTACGCCGGGCTGAAGGTTGCCCCCGGGCGCTATAGCGGCACCACCTATGCCGATGATCTGGTGATTTGCGGCCACAACTATGCAAAGCATTTCAGCCCCATCAAGTGGCTGGCGATCGGTAGCCCGGTGTACTTTACGGATGCGGACGGTCTGCGCTGGAGCTACGAGGTGGAGAGTGTGGAGACTTTGCAGCCCACCCAGATCGAGGAGATGACCACCGCCGCCGAGACGGACAGCTGGAATCTGACTCTGTTCACCTGCACCTCCGGCGGCAACGCCCGTTACGCGGTGCGCTGTGTGCGGACTGGTTATCCTGTCCGGGTGATGGACGCGGCAGAGTGATGTCGGCGCTGCGTGACGATTTGGAATGGCTTCCGCTTTGCTCTAGCCATTATCAGCGGAAAATTTGTTTTTAATTTCGGGATAGCGGAGCGTCTGCGGACGCTCCGCTATCCCATTTTCACGGGAAGGGGTCGTGATGAAAACGGCAGCTACAACGCCTGTTTCCTGCGGAAACGCGGCGCTGCGGGGGACTGCCAAAGACCCGATTTCCAAGGAAAGTGGCTGCGGACGGTGTGAGCAGACTAGGGTAGCATACGCTGCTTTTTGCGTAAAAAGTCTGCGAAAACGGTTGAAAGTCCTTTTTATGGTATCCTGATTGTGCGATACTGTGTTTACCGGGGAAGTCCCGGGTACAAAACAGACACACAGGAGGGAAACACCATGAAGGATTTTGAGTTGCGTTATGTGGGCAGTCATGTGGAGGTATACACCGGCAGTGGTGTGTTCCTGTTTTCAGCCGATACGGTGCGGGAGGCCATGGAGGAGCTGGCCGGGTAAGCGGGGATATCCTGCGCCCCGAGAAGACACAATGTAAAATGTATGTAAAATAAAAGAAAGCTTTTGGTTTTACACCCGAAAATATGTTGCGAAATGTGTGGAAAAAGTAACTTTCCTGTAAAATAAACCTTGTTGAGACGCCCCCTTTGATGGTATAATAAAAATAAGCGGCTTCCGGAACAGTGCAGCGCTGTGCGTGCGTAAGGTTCCGGCGGCTGTGTGCTGTAAAGGATAAAAAGGGAAGTTTCATATTAGGAGTATCGTTATGGATATCACACACATTACCTCTCTGCTGGGCGGCATTGCGCTGTTCTTGTATGGTATGTCCATCATGGGCGCCGGACTGGAAAAGCTGGCAGGCGGCAAGATGCAGGGCGTATTGCAAAAGCTTACCTCCTCTACCATCAAAGGCGTGATCTTCGGCACACTGATCACCGGCGTCATTCAGTCGTCGGCTGGTACGGTGGTTATTTGTGTCGGTCTGGTCAACTCTGGTATCATGACACTGACGCAGTCGGTAGGCGTGATCATGGGTGCAAATATTGGTACTACGGTAACAGGTCAGTTGATCCGCATGGCGGATATCTCAGGCGACAGCCTGTGGCTGACCCTGATCCAGCCCAAGACCTTTGCCCCTGTGGTGGCGTTTATTGGCTGCATTTTTTATGTGTTCCTGCGCAATGCCAAAAAGAAGAATATCGGTCAGATCATGCTGGGCTTCGGTATCCTGTTTACCGGCATGAGCCTGATGGATACCGGTGTAGCACCCCTGCGGGAGAGCGCAGTCTTTCAGAATCTGTTCGTCACTATGACCAACCCCATTCTGGGTGTTCTGGTGGGCGTGGTGGTCACCGTGATCATCCAGTCCTCTTCTGCCTCCGTGGGTATTTTGCAGGCACTGTCCAGCACAGGGCTTGTCACCTTCAGTTCTGCCATCCCCATCATTCTGGGTGCGCATATCGGTACGGCGTTCACCCCGCTGCTCACCATCGGCGGCTCTTCCAAGGATGGTAAGCGGGCCGCGCTCATCCACCTGTACTTCAACGTCATCGGCAGCGTGATCCTGCTGGCGCTGATCTATGCGGTGCAGTTTACCATCGGCATCCCCATGTGGGGCGATGTAATGAACAAGAGTTCCATTGCAAACATCCATACTTTGTCCAGCGTATGCGCCATGCTGTTGTTCCTGCCTTGCAGCGGGGTGCTGAGCCGCTTGGCGATGCTCACGGTGCCCAGCAGCGTGGAGGAAGCACAGGAGCTGAGCATGCCGGTGCTGGACGAGCGCCTGTACAAGAGCCCGGCTGTGGCTTTGCAGCAGGCTAAGAACGCGGTGATCAAGATGTCCCGCCGTGCCGCCCGCAACGTGGGTCTGGCTGCGCCGCTGCTTTTGAAGATGGACGAGGAGACCGTGAGTGCCATCAAGGTACGCGAGAACCTGATCGACCGCATGGAGGTGGAGATCACCAACTACCTGATCAAGCTGACCGACCAGGAGCTGGGCGACGACGAGAGCCACGCGGTGACCGAGCTGCTGAATTTTGTCACCGAGTTCGAGCGCATTGGCGACTATGCCGTGAACATCATGGAAAAGGCCGAGGAACTGTACGACAAGGAAGCCAGCTTCAGCGAGAGCGCCAAAAAGGAGCTGCAACTGCTGGACGCCGCATTGGAGCGCATTCTGGTTCTGACGGACGAGGCCTTTGAGAACGATGATACCCAGAAGGCTGCACAGGTGGAGCCGCTGGAGGAGATCATTGACGTGATGGTGGAGCGCCTGCGCGACCAACACATCCGCCGCCTGAAGGACGGCATTTGCTCCATCGACACCGGCGTGGTGTTCCTGGATGTGCTGAACAACGCCGAGCGTATCTCCGACCACTGTTCCAACATTGCGGTGCGCATGGTGGGCATGGAGGCCGGCGATGATTACGACTCCCACACCTTGAAAAGCATTATGCACCACAACCCCAGCAAGGACTATATGCTGGAATATGAGCAGTGCCGCAAGGAATACCTTGTGCCGCTGGAAGAAATGGAAGCCTGAATCATATAAATGCAATGAGCCGCTGCACATCGTGCAGCGGCTCATTGCATTTATTCCCCCAGATCCTCCAGCAGCAAGTCCAGCTCCCGGGGGCTGTTGACCACAAGCCCTGTCTCTTATACACATCTCCGAGCCCACGAGACAGGCAGAAATCTCGT